>Ga0181577_10000701_pt1 | contig 27181 bp, 18 predicted proteins | sample 101ome_21_FD_132468 | JGI IMG/M metagenome (GOLD analysis project Ga0181577, IMG submission 132468) | Coastal salt marsh microbial communities from the Groves Creek Marsh, Skidaway Island, Georgia - 101413BT metaG (megahit assembly) | ecosystem: Environmental > Aquatic > Marine > Intertidal...
ACGCGTAAAGGCGTACTTCCGCGTAAGGACTGGATACCTCCGCGGAGCGTTCTCGTGAGGTTTTTACGCCACCGAAACGTTGGGCTGTTGTGCCAAGGAGTCTCAGCCCAGCGCGCGTGTCACTCGTCGCGACGGGATGAATCGAGGCGAATCTGACGGCTCGAAGGCGTTGTTAGTTTTCGAAATCACTAGTACCGTAAATCGCCATAGAAATAACAACAGAAATAAATCATATTGATAATACGTATGCACATGACTAGTATCGCGCGTCTGCATTTATAATTTACTCTGTCCGACGCCAAACGCGGCGGCGCGCGCCTGCGTCGCCGCGCGCGCCCCCGTCTCCATCGCTCCTTGGAGACACGGATTGACGCCCGTGTGCGTCGCTTCACCGGCAAAAAAGAGCGTGTTTGCCACGGGCGCGCCCAAAAGCATCCTCGAGTTGCCAGCGTTCACCGTCGGGTGCGTGTACGCGCCCTGCACCAACCTCTCTTGCGACCAACCGACGTACTTCAAGGTGGTGATGTGTTCCTTGCACGAGACGTTGAAGATGGTGTCGAGTTGGTCGATCGCGCGTTGAAACATGACGTCTCGGTTCATCTTGTCCAGCTCATCCGCGAGATCACCGGCGATGAAAAACGTCACCAGACCGACAGTTTCCGCCACCAACTTGGCCTCTTCGCTCGACGCGACTTCACGCGCGAGGGGCGACTTCGGATACTTTGTAATCCAAAACTCGGGTAAGAAGCAATTCGTGCACACGACGTCAAAGACGTCCTCTGGCCACACTATTTTACGGAATCCCACGAAGAGTTTCGCCGCGTTTCCAATCTGAATCGTCTCCGCCGCGCGCGTCTTCGCTGCCGGCAACTGCGGAATGAACCGCACTCGATTCTTCGCGTTGTTTGGACGAAGCGCCGTAATCGGGAGCGCCACGATGCACTGTTTCGCGGTGATGATCTCTTTCCCGCCTCGTCGCGTCACGCGCACCACTCCCGGAGTGGAGTAATCCACGCTCTCAATCTCCCAATTCGTCCGTACGTCCAAACCGTCGGCGAGCGCGAGCGCCACCTCGCGCAGCGGTCGATCCAGCACCAAGTACTTTTCCCCGTAAATCCAATTCTTCTTCTCCTCGATGAGTTCGCGCATGCCCAAATTTCTCAACGACGAACAAAAGTCATTCGCGTAAATATTCTCCGCCAATTTAATCACCCGTTCCGGCGCTTGCACCGTATTCGTCAACCATCGCAGCGCCGTCTCGTCGGCATCCTCCTCCCCCGGCGCTCCCGGAAGTTCGTCAAACAATTCGTGCACTCGCCGCACATCGCTCGACGTCGCCTCCGCCTCGTCCGCCCGCATGATCCCTCGCCCATCACCTCCCAGGTAATACCTATCCGGCCACTCCTTCTCCGTCGTCCCGAATCCATGATTATCGACGAATCGTTTCAGCGCGCTCGCCTCGTCCCCGTGCAGAAACTCTGGGCCCAGATTGACGTCCCACGGCGCCACGTCTCTCGCCACGCGCACGCGTCCACCGACCTCGTCTCGCGCTTCGAGCACCACCGTTCGCATGCGACGAAAGGCCCCCGCGTCGACGCCCGTCGTCCCCCCACCGTCGACGGCGTCGTCCCCACCGCCGCCGCCCGGTGTTTCGGGCGCGCGCATCGTCAGACACCTCGCCGCGTGTAATCCCGCGAATCCACCCCCGAGAACGACGACGTCGTAGATGTCATCGCGCACCATCGTTTCCTCGCTCGACGCCACCGTTCGCGACGCGACGGTCGCGCGTCGTCGCGCGTCGTCGCCGCGTCGGGACGCGTTTTCGCGTCGTCATCGTGTTCGACCGGGCGCGTATTGGTGATCAAATGTCCGAATTTGTTAATTACGATGCGAGGACGATGATTATGGATGCATGATGCGTGATGAATGACGCGAGACGACGACGACGCGATCGGTGCGTCCGCGCCGTGACCGCGCGCGAGGGGTCTTCCGTGCGCGCGCGCCGTCTCTCCGCGTCGGTCGTGTCTCATTCGACGCTCGCGTTCGTGCGTTGACGCACTCATTCAAAAGTCTTCATCATGGGTGTCTCGGGACGCGTTATGCGGTGGGCGTCGGCGTGTGAACGCGCGTGCGACGCGTCGATGGCGATGTTGGGACCGCCGACGGCTATTTTCGGAGTGGTGTTGACGGTGGGCATCGCGCGAGAGACGGTGGAGGCGACGAGCGCGATGTTGAGCGCGAGAGGGAACGTCGCGGCGGCGGCGGCGTGCGCGCGCGTCACGCTCGCGTGCGCGGCGAACGCGATTTTTAATCACGCGGCGTGCGCGGTGACGAGACCCGGTGGGCCTCGAGACGCGGAGGCGAGGCGAGCGATGGAGCGGAGGATCGAGGAACGGGCGAGGGAGGACGCGGAGAGCGGCGGGGGGTTGCGTCGAGCAATAGAGGAGGGACGGTACTGCGAGACGTGCGACACTCCGAAACCGGACATGTGCCATCACTGTTCGGTCTGTAAAAGGTGCGTGTTGAGGATGGATCATCACTGTCCGTGGGTGATGAATTGCGTGGGAGCGCGGAATTATAGGTATTTTTTCAATTTCATCTTTTACGCGTGGTGCGGGTGCGCGACGGCGTCGCTCAGCGGCGCGGCGGCGTTGCTCGGACCGCCGGGGGCGACGCCGACGCCGGAGGAGACGATTCGACGCGTCGTCTTCGTCACCATCATGGCGGTGGCGGTGTTGTGCGCGCTGACATTTTTAGTGACGTGGCAAGCGTATCTCGCGTTGACGGGACAGACGACGATAGATTATTACGATTGGAGAGACGCGGCGCGGGACGTCAAGGCGAGAGGCGGGACGCCGCCGAAAAAGACACCCTTCGATCGAGGCCCGGTGAAGAATTGGCAGGACGTCTTCGACGAACGCGGGAGGTTTTGGTACCTCGCGTGGGCGTTACCTCGCGTGCGTCCGTATTCGGGGTCGGGGGTGTACTATAAGGATTTCGGACCGCGCGCGCTCTGAGCAAACGAACGGCGGCGCGCGGACGGACGTAGCGGCGATTGTAGATATGTAGATATAACATTGTTTCAACACACGGCGATTGTAGATATGCAGATATAACGTTTCAACAGACGGTTTCAACAGCCGATGACACATACAACACGAGCACTCACTTGCGTGCTCACTTTCGAGTCAAGATGCCGCCGATGTTTTCTCGCAGCTCCTCTTGGCTCACCTCGTCGTAATCGGTGGCTTGAATCTCCACCGCGATGCCTGACAATCGTCCTTTGAAGAAATCCTTGGTGGAAGCGTACAACATCTTACTCTTCAGACGCGCGGAATCCGGGTTCCACACGATGAAGACGAGCTTTCTGAACTCGCACTCCTCCGAGTTGATGTATCTGTAATCGTACACGGCGTATCGACAATCATCCTCCGGAAGCGCGGCGATGAAATCTTCGTAATCGCCGTCGACGCACCCCGTGGCGGCGGTGAGCACCGACCCCTCCGTCTCTTCCACGCGAAACGTCGCCCACTGCAGATCGCTCGTGCGCATCTTCACCTTGTTAAAAACAGTCAAACAATCATCCGTGACGGCGACGCCGCTCAGACTCTTTCCGGTCGGCGCGGGCGCGCCTCGCTCGACCGGCGGCGGCGCGACGGGCGCGCTCGGCGGTGGCGGCGGCGGCGGCGCGACGGGCGACGGCGGGCGTTCGTCCGCATCGTCCTCCATCCCGCGTCCCCCGTCCCGCGCATTGCGCACCGGCTCCTTCACACCGCCGTTCCCTCTCTCGACGTCATCCACCGCTAATTTCGTCATAAACGTCGGTCTCGCCGCCGCGCTCTTCTCGACGTTGAATCGTCCCTCGCGCGTCGTCGTCTCTCTCAACACCTCCAATTCCTCCCCCTCCCCGACGCGTTCGCTCAGTAACCGCTCGACGTCACCGCTCACGCTCGACGCACCGTCTCGCATCGCGCGCAGCATCGCTCGACGCACGTCGTCGACGTCAGACGCGCTCAACACGCCGGATGCGTTCGCCTGGGCGATCTTGTGCGTGAAGAGAAACCAATCTTTCGCGCGCGCGAATTCGTCGACGGTGATGAGACCGGCGTCGAGGGCCGCCTTGACCGAGGCGAGTGATTCCATCGGTTCGTTCGCGTCGGGTCGCGGCGCGCGCGATTCGGAGGGGGGGCGACGTGTGCGGTCGATGGGTGGACGTCGCGCCCAACGGCTTGGTGTGGGAAAAATCTCTAAAGTCGGCGCGGGAGAGGGAGAGACTATACGCGCGTGTGTGCTCCCAGAGACGGAGAGACTACGTGTGTGTGTGTGTGCTATCAGAAACGGAAAGACTAATGTGTTTTGCTACCGCTGCGGTGCGACCGCGCGCTTACGGGTGGTCTCGCGCGTCTTCGAGGAACGCCTCGACGGCGTCGTCGAGTTCGGCGAGCGCGTCCGGGGAATCGAGTCGGGCGGCGAAGAAACCGCGGAGGTGTGCGGCGAACTCGCGCGCCGTCGTCTCGCGAATTTTGGCGATTTCTTCGCGTTTGTGTCGCGTCGTCGTCGGTGGTGGGGGTGGTGGGGTGGACGGCGCGGTCGGCGCGTCGGCGAGTTCCGACGCGGACTCGCTCGGGCGGAGCGCGTCGTCGGCGGCCCGGTCTCCCATCGTCGGCGGCGGTCCGGTCGCGGACGCCGGTCCGGTCGCGGGCGTCGATCCAGTCGCCGTCGCCGGACGCAGATCCCCGACTCGCGTCGGTTCGCGAGGAGACGCGTCTTTGCTGAGAATGGAGAGTTGTCTGGCGCAGAGCAACACGCACTCCATCTCGTACGTCTCCACGAGCCTCTTCGACTCCTCCGGCGAAATCATGCCCGACGCCGACCCGAGACAATCCTCCACGAGCGTCAACAGCGCCGTGGCGTCGACTCGAGTCGCCTCCTGCGCGATGAATCGATCGAAATCGACTAAATACTCAAACGCGGTTTCGCTGCGCTCCTTCACCGTCGTCCACGAGCGATGAAAGCGGCGACTCAGTTGCATCCCCTCACCGCTCGTCGACGCCGCGAGCTCTCGAACATCGCGCAACAAACCCCCACGCACGGTTTCACATCGACGCAAACACCGCATCACCGCCTCTTTCGCCATCTTCGCGCCGTTTCGAGACGCCTCGCGCGCGCGCGCCAAATCAACCTCCAACGTCGCTCTCGACGCCGCCACCTCGTCGTGAAATACCGACTGGGCCTCACCGAGCGCGCACAATCGATCGCTCATCTCATCCATCCAATCCTCCGTCGTCGCTCGCATCTCCTCGGCGTGTCTCGACGCCTCGCCGACGTATTCCAGTTGAAACCGTCCCGCGTTCATTCTCGCCGCGCGCGTCGCCGCCGCCGCCTCCTCGCGCGTCGTGTACCGCACGCGCGGAGCGTTATCACCACCCATGGGTAACGTCGACGTCGCCATCGAGGGCCCGTCGAGCGTAGCGTCTCGACGCGACGCCGAGTGTCGAGCACTTCATGTCATTTCATGTCAACCTCGGACGCACACGATGTCGCGCGCGTCGACGTCGCGAGAGGCGTCGACGTCTCGCGTCGCGTCGTCTCGCGTCGCGTCATGTCGCGTCGCGTCGTCTCGCGTCGCGTCGAGACGCGTCGGTGCGTCTCGTCGTCGCGCGCGGTCGTTCGCCGTCCCCGTCATCACCGACGATACAGAAGATGACGAAGAAGCATCGTCGACGCGCGTCTGGCGCGCGTGGCTCGCCGACGCCGTCGACGCCGAGAACGTGGACGCCGTGCGCGTGTGCGCGCGCATGTCATCGGCGTCGTCGGCGAGCGTGGTGCGGTGCTTCAGAAGACGCGCGTTGCGCGCGCCGACGGCGGATGCGACGTTTCGAGCCTTGTGCGAGACGCTCGTCGAGATTGAACGAAAAAGCCGCGGGACGCAGCGGAGCGACGTCGTCGACGCGCACACGTCGTTCGACGCCGTGTGCTGGGCCGCAAAATACGGACGAGCGTCGTCGATCGAGTATTTATTAGACGCCGAGGGGGCGACGGTTTCCGCGGCGTATCGTCGCGAGACGCCGTCGACGACGAGAGCGTCGGCGCTCATGTGCGTCCTGTACGGCGCGTCGCAGGCGCTCACGCCGACGCAATTGAGTAAATCGAGCGCTGGTCTCGGGACGAGATCGGCGGACGACGCCGAGGTGGTGGCGAACACGCGACGGAGGTACCTCGACGCGTTCGCCGCGCTCGCGTCTCGTGACGCCGGAGACGACGTCGACGCGACGGACGCGAGAGGCTGGACCCCGCTCACCTACGTCTGTCGCCACGCCCCCGCGCTCGGTGACGAGTTTCTCACCGCCGTCCTCGACGCCGGCGCCGACATCGATCGTCCCTGCGCCAGAGGAACGCCTCCCATCGTCCACGCCGCCGCCGCCGATTCCGCCGCCTTTTGCGCCGCCCTGCGCGCGCGAGGCGCCGACGTCGACGCGCGCGACGCCGAGGGGTGGTCCGCCGCCATGCGCGCCGCGTTTCGAAATCCCGCCAACGTTCGCCTCGCATCCGCGTTATCTTCATCGCCGTCGCCACCGCCACCGTCGTAGTATGTATGTATCCAGCGGCGCTCCGTACGCGTCGAAAAAGTGTCCCGGGGATGCGATGATGTCGAAAGCCGTGCGTGAAACGTTGACACATTCGTCGTCACACCGTCGCGTCACGCGTCCGGTCCGCGCGTTCGTCGCACACCCGTCGTCCGTACGACGCGCACATGTCCACTCGCGCGCGCGCGACCGCGCCTCGCACGGCGACGCGCCTCGCGACGCGCCCCTCGACGCGTCGCAACCCTATCGACAGACGCAGTCACCGTCGTCGAGGGACGATGGCGCCGCTCCCGGCGACGGGATCGGTGAGCGAGACGTTCGCGCGCGTGCTCGAGGAGAAGAAGCGTGCGTTCATTCCGTTCATCTGTGCCGGGGATCCGGATTTGGACACGACGAAGAAGGCGCTCAAGGTGTTGGACGACGCCGGGGCGGATATCATCGAGCTGGGCGTGCCGTACAGCGATCCGTTGGCGGATGGACCGGTGATTCAAGCGTCGGCGACGCGAGCGTTGGCGAACGGGGCGACGCTGAATAAAGTGATCGATCTGTTGCGAGAGGTGTCGCCGACGATCGCGGCGCCGATCGTGATGTTTACGTATTATAATCCCATTTATCAGCGAGGCGTCGACGCCTTTTGCCGGGACATCGCGGCGGCGGGGGCGAAGGGTTTGCTCGTGCCGGATATTCCGCTCGAGGAGACGTACGAGGTGAGCGAGATTGCGTCCAAGCACGGAATCGAGCTCGTGTTGCTCTCCACGCCGACGACGCCCGTGGAGCGCGCGAAGAAGATTGCCTTGGCGACGAAGGGGTTCGTCTACCTCGTCTCCGTCACCGGCGTCACGGGGGTGCAAACGAACGTCGCCACGCGCGTCGAGCAATTGGTTGAGGAGTTGAGAGGCGTGACGGATAAGCCCATCGCGGTCGGGTTCGGGGTGAGCGAGGCCAAGCACGCGAAACAAATCGTGGATTGGGGCGCCGACGGCGTCATCGTCGGTTCGGCGCTCGTGCGCGCGCTCGGCGAGGCGGACACCCCGGAGAAGGGTCTCGCCGCGCTCAAGGCCAAGGCGGAGGACCTCCGCGCCGGTGCCGCGCTCTAGCAACTCGGCGGTAGTAGCACTAACCAAAGGCATACTTCACATCACCATCATTCGCCACGTACACGAGTATCGTATTACACGCGCGCCGACTCACCGTCCCACCGACTCTAAATACGCCTTGATCTTCGCGTCGTTCTCCGTGAGCGCGCTCGAATCCCGCAGCGCCTTCCCACCCGCCTCCCACGCCAGGTAATCACCGAAATTCTTCTCGTTGTACCGATCCAATCGCTCCTTGGCCCGCGCCTCTCGCTCGGCGTCCGATCGCTCGAGCAAACGTTGGACGAATGCGTTATCGCCTCGTTCATTCGCCTCGAGCGCGCGCGCGACGTCGCTCGTCGTCGTCGTCGTCGTCATCGCGAGCATCATCATCGTCGCGACGATCGGCGTCGTCGTCGTCGGCCACGACGCGCCTTCGCGCGCTCGCGACGACGAGGACGATGCCGATGATGGTGAAGACGTCGTCGTCGGCGTCGGGACGCGCGGGGACGCCGCGCGGGACGCCGCCGCGCGACGCGACGAGACGCGGACCGACGACGGTGCGATGTGCGCGCGCGAAAGAGACATTCGAGCGACGCGCGAACGGGAACGACGCGCGCGGGGACGACGACGCGCGTGGACGTGTGCGGCGCGTCGCCGCCGCGCGTCGACGAAGACGGCGCCGCGCGCGCGCCGCGCGCGACCAGGGTTTAGGCGTGGGTCTCTCACATCTGTACATTTGCAACGCGCGCGCGTTCCGCGATCGGTGTCTCGCGCGAACGCGAACGCGGTGCGCTCGCGTGATGAACGCGTGTATGTATATCCTACGCCCCCATGTTCAGCGACATCAGTTCCGCGAGCGTCTTCGTCTCGCGAAGTCGCGTGAGTTCGGCGGCGTGCGCCTTCTCCGTCTTGCGAATGGAAAACGCGGACCACACAGCGGCGGCGATCTGCGCGTCGACACGAACGAACGAACGCGTCGTCTCGTCAGTCTCTCTCGCTCTCTGTATCTCCCCTCCGCGTCGCGAGACGCACGTATGAACGGCGTCTTTTCGTCGATCTCGCCCTCGTCGCCTTTTCGCCCTTTCTCGCGATCTCGCCCGAACCCGACGAACGTCGCGCGTCCGTCGCCCCCCCCGTCGTCCCCGTCGTCGTCCCCCGTCGCCCGTCGCACGCATCACCCTCATCCACCCAATCCACCCGTCGCACGCACCAAACACATCAAAAACACGCTCGGCCCGTATTCCCAATCGCTCTCCCCGGGCGGCGCCTTCACCTTGTACACCACCCCGTCGAGGATGAACATGAGAAGGGCCCAGGAGAACATGAACCACACGGTGACGTGTCGTCCGAGAAACGTGCTCTTTTCCAGCTCCTCTTTCGTCACCATCGTTGCGTTCGCGCGTGGACGTCTACGGATTCCGTAGTTCACTCTTCGCGCCGCCCGCCCTCGCGCGCGCGTCGACCGAAAGGGCGTCGCGACCTCTGGGCGTCCGAATGTCCGATGGTTTTTCGATGGTTTTTTTTTGTGTTTTTTTTGTTCGCGAGATCGGTACTACGTATACGTAACTACAAGTAGTAGTACGTCATCGGTGCCGGTATGGCGTACACGTGGACGCCGTATAGTGTACAAAGTAGTGCCGTCGGCCGATCGAGCGGGTCACAACGTTCGGACATTCGGACACGATCGGACAATCGGACATTCGATGCGCGCGCATCATCATCATCCATCGTCATCGGTCGACGCGACGATTGACCGCATCGCGCGTCGTCGCGTTCCGATGACGACGGAGACGAAGACGACGGGGACGACGACGACGACGGAGGCGACGACGGAGTCGTCCGCGTCGTCGGTGGCGAAGACGCGGTCGAGGACGAGGACGGTGAAGAAGGATGGGACGACGCGCGCGACGATGACGATTCCGAAAGATGACGACGCCGTCGACGATCGCGAGGGCGGTGATGGCGTGAAAACGACGAGCGAGAGGACGACGGCGCGCGGGAAGAGACGCGCGGCGGCGCGCGGGAAGAAGACGGCGGTGACGACGGAGACGGAGACGAAGGCGAATGCGAAGGCGAATGCGAAGACCGAGACGGAGACCGAGACCGCGACCGAGACGACCACGACGGAGGTGAACGGTGGAACGGGCAGAGGGAAGAAGAGGAACGAGCGAAAGAAAAAGACGGCGGCGGCGAACGACGCGCCGTTGACTGATAATCCGCTGTTTGACGCCGAGGCTTCTGGTGAGAAGAAGACGGGCGAGGACGGGGCGAAGAGGACGCGAAACGCGCGCGCCGGCAAGACGTCGAAGGAGACCGAGACGACGGGCGACGAACGCGCCGCCGCGAAGGACGTTGCGAAGGGAACGGACCGGTCGAGAAGGACGACCGACGTCGCCAAGGAGACGCCGGCGAAGAAGACGTCGGAGAAGAAGCCCAAGGCGAAATCGACGCCGAGAGCCGTCGAGGACGCGACCGAGACGAAGAACCCACGACAGCGAGAGAGGAAACAACGTCCTCGAGACTCCGTGACGTCGCCGATTCCGTCGCGTCAGCAGCCGCAACAGCGTCAAAGCCGACAACCGACGTCGGAGCGTAAGGCTTCGCCGGCGGCTCCAGCTCTCCCGCCGCTTCCCATCGACGCGGAGGACGCGCGCGACTGGCTCTCCTCGCGCACGCGCGACGCGTTACGCATGGAAAATTCGCTCTGGGCCTGGGTACGCGCGGATGGTGGACGAGAACTGATTCATGAGCTCAAAGAATCGATGTCTTGCGGAGACGGTCACGTCACGATGAAGGTGTGCGAGGATGTCGCCACCGGAGATTTGTTCGTCGGGCTCGAGTGCGACGGCGAAAAGTTTACTCACGCGCTCACTCGCGTCAATGCGCTCGTCGAGGCCACGCTCGGAGATCTAGCGCGCATCCGACGCCGCACCGCGGCGGCGAACATGTTGGAAAACGAACGACGACGAATTCAAGACGAAATCACCGCCGGACTTCGATGCGAGTTCACCCTCGGGTATAAGGCTATGCAAGATTTATTGATGGACGGCGGTGAGAAATTGAACCACGTTCGATCGGTTTGTGATATTGACCGCGTCGTGGTGGACCAGAGAAAGCGCACCATTCGCATCGTCGGTAAGGATGCGTTGGAAGTCTCTCGAGCTCGCGACATGTTGGAAGTTGCGCACGAAACCATCGAAGATGTGCCGGAACTAGCGTTGCGCATGATCGTCGGCAAAGGTGGTGCCAAGGTGACCGACATCCAACAACGCACGGGGGCGAACATCAACATCGGCTGGGACAAGAACGCGGTGTACATTCGAGGCGCTCCGTCGGCGGTGAAATCGGCGATGATCCTCGTCAAATCCTGCATCAAGACGTACGAAGTCGAACACGTCGAGGTGACGTACGAAGATTTGGACGAAGTTCGCGAGGAACTCGCGCGTTTGGACATGGAATGGGGCGGAAGCAACGTTCATTACACTGCGAGGTCGCGAGCGACGCCTCCGCACAGAGTCGCCTAAGACGCTCACACGAATCAAGCACATGTAATATCTAAGAAACGCGCGCGTGATGTTAAAGCCTATCACTAACCGTCCTACTGTACATGAGTGTTCCTAAAGACTACGCGCGTGAGACGTCTCACGCTTGAATCGTCGCCCCTATGCCCTTTCGCAACCGAAGTGCCGCGCGTCTCTTCTTTTTATAATCATCGCGCCAGTTATCGCGCTCCTCGTGCCATTTATCCAACATCTCCTTCTCATCGGGCGCGCGCCACGCGGCGACGATATCGTCTATCCCCGAATCTTTGTCGATTCCTAAGACAGCGGCTCGACTCACCGCCGGGCGCACCTCGCGCACGATTTTACGCTTGGGTTTCTTTGCAGGTTTACGCTTCGCCTCGACCTCGCGCGCCTCGACGGCGGCGCCCTCCTCGACGACGGTCTCCGTCGCGCCTTTTGCGTCCTCATTCGCCGCCTTTTCACCGCCCCCTCCCAAGAGAGACCACGTCGCCGTCTCCGGTTCGAAACCGCGCGTAAAGTCAAAACCCGCCGCCGTCGTCACGTGCTTCTCGCTCTTCGCGTACGACGCCCTGAGAGCGTCGACGTCCACGGCTGGAACGGAGACATCGTTCCCATCGTCCTCTTCCTCGCTTCCGCTCGCGTCCTCGCCCGTTCGCGCGCGCGCGGTGAGCTCGCGTACGTCGCCGCCAGCCACGAAGAGTTTCCCAATCTCCACCGCGCTCAGCGGTTTCTTCGCCCGCTTCGCCGCCGACGCGGTCGCGTCGTCGTCGCGCTTCGATCTGCGCTTCTTTTTACGCCTCCCCTCGCTCGCGTCCACCGCGGACGTCGGCGACGACGACGCCATGGCTCGCGCCCGTCGTTGACTGCCGTCGCGCCGATGCGCCTCACACGGCGACGCTCGATCGCGCGCGCGCGCGGACGACGACGAATGTCCGATCGCGCCATCGAGCGCGAGTTCCGCGACGCGTGCGCGCGAGCGCTCGAGGTGGCGCCGGCGCCGCGCGCGCGTCGACCGCGCGCGTCGGTCTCGACCGGTGACGGTTCGAGGTCGAACGAGCGCGGCCCCGGAAGCGGCCGAGCGTCGCGCGATGACGCCGAGGTGGACGCGTACGTCGCGCGCGTGCGCGCGCACGGTCTCGCGCGACGGTGCGTGGACGCGATGACGCACGCGCAGCGGTGGGCGGACGCGAGCGAGGCGCTGGAGGTGCTCGAGATTGATTTAGCGTGGAGAGTCGAATCGGCGTTCGAGGCGGCGAGAAAAGGGACGCGAGACCTCGAGGACGCGCTCGTGGACGCGAAATCTACGCCGGATGCGTTCGCGGCGTTCACGCCGAGGGGTGCGGTCGAGCGCGCGCGCGAGTCGAGGGTGGCGTGGAACGAGAGGATCGCTCTCGCGGCGGCGGAGGCGGAGACCGAGCGTAAAAATAGCGAGGCGGCGACCGAGGGCGATGGTGGCGTCGAGGACGCGGACGCTGGATGCGAACGCGACGACGAGGTCGAAAACGTCAACGCAACACGCGTCGAAACTTCGAGCGACGTCGCGTCGCCCGTTCGCGCGCGTGAATTCTCCTCGGAAGAGGCGGCGGTGAAGATTCAGGCGGCGTTTCGAGGACACGCGTCGAGGGCGAAGACGAACGCCGACGCGAGGCTTGAGCTCGAACATCTGGGCATGTTGACGCGGAACCAGTCGTCGAATGAAGACTCAGACGCCGCGAGTGAGCGAAAACGTCGATCGGAGAGACGGGAACGCAGTGAGAAGGCTCTCTCCGCGCTCGCAGCGAAGATTCGCGCGGAATTGCTCGCCTCTCGTCGGGAAAGCATCAAGCGCGACATCAAAGCCTCGCTAGAGGCGGAAGAGACCGGTGACGACGCCGAGAAAGTGATGAACGCGACCGACGCGAAACATCCTTCGAAGAACCAGATTGACGCGAAAAATCCGGAACACATCGTCGCGGACGAGGATGAAGATTTCCACGCCGAATTCAGTCGCGCGTTCGACAGGTACACACGTAGGTGGGGAGACGAACCGAGCGCGCGCTTGAACGCTTTCGATGTGGATGACGTACAAACTACCGTTCTTTCAGAGGTTACGAACTCGCTGAAAGTGGAAGTCGAGGAAGAGATGCGCGCTCTGGAGTCTGAGAAGAAAAAGGTGAAGACGGCGGCGAAGAAGAAGAAAAAGGCGCCGTCGGCGAAGACGACGGCGGCGTCTACGACGACCGCGAAGAAGGCGACGCCCAAAAAGACGAAAACGAAAAAGAGCAAAAAGAACGCCGTGGATGCCCAAACGATCGACCCCAAGGTGTTCGCCGACTTGGTCAGGGCTGAGATGATCGAGATGACGCCTCTCGACGCGCGCTTGGACGACTATCTCGGCGCGGGCGGAGAACGTCGCGGCGACGACGACGACGACGACGACGCGAGTTCGACCATGCTCGACATCTATCAGCTTCGCCACATCTTGGCCGTTTCAGTGACGACGCCTTTGACGTCCAAGCGCGTGCACGAGCTCGCACCTCACCTCAAGTGCGTTTTGTTGGAGGGACGAGGAATGAATGGAAAATCGTACCTCGCGCGCCTGTGCGCCGCCGAGGCGGGGTGCGCGCTGTACAACCTCTCACCGGATCGAATCGCTCGCGCTGAAGCGCGCGGAGACAACGCAAAGTCTCTGCTCAAAAGCGTCTTCCAAGCCGCAAAGGTGTCGGCACCCAGCGTCGTCTTCATTCGAGACGTCGATTTATATTTTCCTGGCACGGGTAAAAAATCAAAATCCGCCGACGGCGACGCCGCGCGTAAACTGCGCAAAGACTTGTTGAAGGAGATCAAACTGCTCAAACCGGGTTCACGAGTCACCGTGCTGTGCTCACGAACGGTGAAATCCCTCACATCATCCATCGCGGATCCGAAAGGTTTCGACAAAATGTTCGACGCGCGTCTGCGAGTGCCGGCGCCGGATTACGGCGGACGTCGCCTCATCGTCCGTCGCGCGTTCGAGCGCGCGGCATCATCCAGCCTTCACTCGTCGCACGCCGCGTCTCATCGTCGCACGGGAGACGAGGCGAACGCGACGCTGGTGTGCCACGCCACCGAGGGCATGACCGCCGGCGCCCTCTTCGCGCTCGTTCGAGACGCCGACGCCGCGCGCGACGCCGATCGGTGGCGCGCGCTCCTCCGCCGCGCGCGCGACGCGACGTCGTCGTCACGTGAATGATACACACTACATACATAAAACCACAAACAGTAAAAAGTATACTAAACCTTCTAAAACACACACACACGCCCGTCCCGTCCCGTCCCGTCCCGTCCCGTCCCGCTCACCAACCGCCGCGCTCGCCCTCTCGAATCATCTCCTCGAACGCCACCGCCGCGATCGTCGCCGTCGCCGCGATGGCCAACGACGATCCGACCTCTGAACCTCGCCACACGAAATACCCCGCGCACAGACACGACCCCATCCCCGCGCTCAACCAATCGTACGACGCCATGCGCGCCAACACCGCGCGCGCGGTCGCCGCGTCATCATCGTCTCGATTGTCAACATCGTCTCTGCGCGCGCGCGTTCGAACCCTCGTCGACGCGACGCGACGTCCCGCGTTCGGGATGACGCGGCGCGTCGTCATCGTCGCCTTCGTCGCCGTGCGCGTCGTCGTCGACGCCATCGCGCGCGTCTGTGACGACGAAAGAGACGCACGATGCATCGTGTGTGCCGTTGCGCCTCGTCGTCTCGTCATCTCGACGCGCGCGATGGCGACGACGGGCGTCGCGAGGTGTTCGCGCGGGCGCGGACGCGTCGTCGCGGTGATGCTCGCATTGATGCTCGCGGTGACGGTGGGCGTCGCGCGCGCGACGGAGACGACGACGGAGGCGCGAGAGACCGCGATTGAGATGCGCGCGGGGGCGGTGGAGGGATATCTCGCGCAGGCGAGCGCGAACGCGGTGATCGCGGCCAAGTTTTACGCGCCTTGGTGTGGGCACTGTAAACGATTGGCGCCGGTGTGGGACGAGTTCGCGAGAGCGTCCGCGGCGGAGGGCGTCGTCGTGCTCTCCGTCGACGCGAGCGGCGTCGGGGCCAAGGCGTTGAATGAAAAATTCAACATTAAAGCGTTCCCGACGATATTATTTTTCAACGACGCCAAGGTGCACGAGTACACGGGAGCTCGGACGCTGGAGGCGTTTCGGGAGTACGTGAAACACAGACCGTTGCGTCGGAACGCGTACGCGCGAGGGTACGCCGTGGACGAGACGACGAACGCCGTCGTCTTCGAGAAACCATCCAAGCTTCTCATCGTCCGCGAGCTCGTGCGCTCGACGTCCAAGGAAATTTTCCATTTCGCACACGCCAAGCCCGCCGTCGTTCTCAGCGTCTTCATCGTCGGCGTCTGGGCCGGCGCCTTTAGCGTCGCCGCCGCTTTTTTCCTCGTCGGCGATTACGCCGCCGCGAAGAACTGGCGCGACTTCATCGAGCACCAGTCTCGCCGCCGCGCCCAGCTCGACAAACAAAAATAAAATCAAGCCAAACGACCATCGTCGAGTCGAGTCGAGTCGAGACGAAGAGTGCATTCATTTCATTCAAAAAACCTTCATTCATTCATTTCAGTTTCATTCATTCATCCGTTTCATCCATCCATCCATCCGCGCGTTCATTCACTCATGCACAGATTCACCCCTCTCTCGCGTCCCCGCCCCCTTCCCCCGCGCCTTCGCGATCGCGACCGACGACGCACGATCGCGACCGAAACCTCGACCCGATCCACCCCGAACATCGCCCGCGCGACGCCCGCGCGCGACGCGCGAGGACGGCGTAAAAGAAAAGATACGCGCGCGGTCGACGCGGAGATATTTTTACACCCCCATGGACGAATCGACGAGTCACGACCCATCCACGACCCATCCACACCGCTCGCGCGCGCTCGCGCCTCGATCCACGGGAGAACGACGGTCGGTCGGGGTGGTCCCGACCCCTTCTCGATCACCGGTCGTGACTCAAGAATGTATCCACTTCACGGATCAGTGGGCGCTCGATCGGTGTCGGTCTCGATCGATTTCATCGATCGATCGGTCTCGGTCTCGATCGGTCTCGATCGATCGGTCTCGGTCTCGATCGATCGATCGATCGATCGACCCCGACTCGCCTCGTCCCGTCGTCGCGCCGACCGCGAGTGCGCGACGCGTCCATCGCGCGAGGCGAGCGTCGCGGCGCGTGGACGGACGCGCGCGGTGTGGGTGTGTGTCTCCGTCGACGGACGCGACGATATATAATACCTCGCGTCCGTCCGTCCGTCCGTACGGATCGACGCGCGTCGACGCGGTCGCGTGCGCATCGCATTCATTCGCTCGGTAATCCGCGCGCGAGGCGTTTCGCGCGATACGCGACGCCGGATCTCTCGTGCGCGAGGGGCGATCGTGCGCGCGTGCGAGCGAAGGCGTGAGTGAAGGTGCGAGCGAACGTGTGAACGCGAACGCGCGCGAACGATGACGACGTGCGCGCGCGATGTGAGACGTGACGCGCGTATCCGTGACGCGCGCGACGCGCTTCATGATGAATGCGCGCAACCATCCGCGCGCGATCCCGACGGGCGAGCGCGGAGATGGCGCGCGTGGAGTGGGACGCGCGACCGCGCGCGGAGGAGACGATGGGGATGGATCGATGGGGGGATTTCGTTCGAGGCGCGTCGTCTCGCGCGCGGGGTTGAACGAGCGGTCGGTGGGCGAGGAGGAGGCGCGCGAGGGGTCAACGGCGCCGCGCTGGAATCGGCCCGCGCGGGGTGATGGATGGATATCTCTCCGCGCGGGCGCGGGGACGCGGGGGACGAGGGCGCGGAGACGCGATCACGGGTGGGCGTGAAGAGAGGGGACGCGTGTGTGCGTGGGGGGGATACGAGTGATGCGTCTGTGCGGCGTGGAGAAGGCGCGACGCGAGCGCGAGCGCGAACGCGAACGCGAACGACTGACGGAGACGCGCGCGTTTTCGGTACTAATCAGGCGAGAGACGACGACGACGACATGTCTCTGAGCACGTCGCCCGTTCTCGCGGCGGCGGCGTCGAACGATCTCGCGCAGGTGAGATGGTTGTTGGAGCGAGAGAGCGTGCCGGTGGATTTCATGGGAGACTGGTATGCGGAGCCGAGAAACGGGGGGAAAGGTTTGGAGAGGCAGAGGCGAACGCCGTGCATGGTGGCCGCCTCGCACGGGTCGTTAGAGGTGTTGTTGTACGTATTACAGATGGGAGCGGATCCGAATTTACGAAGTGAAGATGAGGAGCGATGCACCGCCATGCACTGCGCGGCGGCTGGCGGTGCGGCGCTGAGTACGGATGCGATTAAGACGCTGTTGCTGTTTGGAGCGGATAGAAACGCGCGCGACACGTACGGGCGAGTGCCGGCCGATTGTCTTCCCGGGACGACGAGTGAGGTGACGATGAACGGTTCGGACGGAGGTGGATCGAGTTCGGGAGGGAGTGGCGTCAGCACGGGGGGCAACGGTCGAGGACACGGGCAAGGCTCGGGCGCGGCGGTGAACTCACAGGGGGGCATGTTGCAAGATCCCGATCCGGAGACGTTGATGAGTGATGAATTCAGAATGTACGAATTCAAGATTCGTCGGTGTTCGCGAACTAGAGCGCACGATTGGACAGAGTGTCCGTACACGCATCCCGGAGAGAAGGCGAGAAGGCGCGATCCGAGGAGGTTCAATTACTCGGGTACGGCGTGTCCAGAGTTTCGGAAGGGCTCGTGCCCGCGCGGCGACGTCTGCGAATACGCGCACGGCGTGTTCGAGTGCTGGCTTCACCCTTCGAGATACCGCACGCAACTGTGTAAAGATGGTGGCGCGTGCGATCGCCGGGCTTGCTTTTTTGCGCACCAAACGTCGCAGTTGCGCGTGCCAACGGATGCGTTTGGCAACGCCTTCTGCGGCAACGTCTCACCGAACACGCCTTCACCGACGGGGAGTGGGTCACCGCAGAATGGTTCACCGCGTCAGTCGAGCGCATCACTCGATTGGTCGATGACTCGCAGCAGCGAGAGCGACAGCACGCATAGCATGGCTGCCGCGATGCTCAGAGCGAACCCGTTACTCGGCGGCGGCGGCGCCGCGGCGTTCGACGTCGGTGGAGCTCAAGGGATGGCTTTCCCGCCGCTTCCAATGCTGCAATCTCAATACAGTCAGCAAGTTCAAGGACTTTCTCAGCAAGGGTCTTCGCAAATACCGCAACCATCGCAATCACCTCCACCTCAACAGTTCAACCAGAATGCTCAAATGATGGCAAATTACGTCACATCGATGGCCAACATGCAGGGCATGAACGGAGCTGACCTTCAGGGCACCATGTTTTCGCTCGGTTACAATTCAATGTTTAACCAACCCGACGCTTCATTTCAAGGACAGCATCAGATGATGCAACAAACCGCGATGCTGGATGGCGGCACCGCGGTGGGCGGAGGGATGGGCCCGAAGGCTCAGAGCAGCGGTAGTGGTGGTTCGACGGTATCGGACTATAAAGGTTTGCATGCGGGGGCAAAACTCTTTACTTTACCCGCACATAATCTGCGAGCGCAGCATATGCGTCGTAATTCCTCGTCGTTTCAGCACCTCGGCATGATTGAGGGCGTGTTGGATGGAGACGAACTTCGACAAGAAAAATAATCCAAACGAGCGTGCAGACAATTTATCATCATCATCATATAATTCACGACTCTTATGTATTCTAGTCAAGTCGATGAAGCTGATTACGGCTCTCATCGATGAGCTTCTTTTAGGGGCTGCTCACCGGCGCGACTATTCCGTCGAGCCGCACTGTTTCTCGCGAACATTCGCGAGAGAGGTCATCATTTCATTTGCATGGTACCGCAGTTCCTAGAAATTCCTGTACAGTTATTCGCAGGAATGCATTTTAGTTCACGCGCAGCACATTATCGCCTCCGTTGATTCATGTTCACGTCCCTATCCAACTTGTAATCCAATATTTAACGGCTTTGGTGAACTCAGTTGTTAGTCGCGAATAGGAAAAACGTTACATTACACTTTGCGCGGCGCGAATCTGGCTACATCACGTGCGGCTCTTCACTCAGGATTTCGAAAAGGTGGGTTGACCGAGAGCGAATCGAAGTCGTTCGAACATGCGACCCTTCGGATCGACCGTCCTCGCCGCCGAAATCACGGGTGGAATCGGAAGGTACACGTAGTGTCCCGAGCACATACCGACCGTCACCGAACTCAATCCTGCGAACGCCGCATGAACGGCGTTTTGCCCCAAAATTGAACAATAAATAGCATCTGATCCATTCGTTCTGCACGCGCGAACCATGTACGTGGGATCGATGTACTTGATATCGACGTCCGGCTTCGCGTCCTTCAACTTTTGTTGCAAGTACTTGGCAAAGTTTTGTAAAATCGGGTTCCCACTCGCATCGGTCTCGCCGAGCATACCAAGTTGCTCTTGACCTGCACCTTCGGCGACGACGACGACGGCGTGGTTTTGCTTCTCTACGATGCGAATGATGTGTGCGAGAACGCCGCCCGGGCCATCCAGTGGACAATCGATTTCTGGAATCAGACAAACATCCGTGTTCCCGCTCGCCAATGCCGCGTGCATGGCGATAAATCCAGACTGACGACCCATCAGACGCACGAGGCCGACCCCGTTGTCCGCACTTCTAGCTTCGATGTTCGCCGAGCGAATCGCTTTCACGGCTTCGTCCACGGCGGTTTGGAAACCGAAAGTACGATCGAGTAAAAGAATGTCGTTATCAATGGTTTTGGGCACACCGATCACGCTCGTCGTCAACCCACGCTGACGACAGAGCTCGTCGATGGCCAAAGCGCCGGCATGCGAGCCATTACCGCCGATGACGAACAAAAAATCGATGCCCAACTCTTCGATTCTCGACACGATTGCCGGCATATCCGCGCCTCCCCGGCTCGATCCCAACACGCTACCTCCGGTGATGTGAATGTCATCCACCAATGCCGAAGTCAATTTGATCGGCCTTTCCAACGCACTCACGGTGTCGTCCGCGAAGAATCCGCGAAATCCGTACTTGATGCCCATAATTTCTTCGCACCCGTAGTCTTCCAACGTCGTCGTGATGGACCGAATGACGTCGTTCAAGCCCGGGCACAATCCCCCGCACGTCACGATCGCCGCTTTGGTGGTTTTCGGATCGAAATATATCGTTTCACGAGCACCCGCTCGCACCGCTCGCTCATCGCTGAACGCCGTGTCTTCCTGCGACGCGCCGTCTTGCGTCCCGCCCATGCGCAGCGGGTTCAGGCTCACGCTGTCCCGGTTATCGATGAACGTCTGTCCGAGCCCCCAGTCCCACAGCGGCCCGCCCTTGGCGAACGGCGACGATCGCTTCTCCAATCCGTACATCTCCCCGATGTGCGCGGGCAAAAAATCGCGCTGCACCGCGGGCGAAAACAACGCCTCGGGGTCGTAGTCCTCGCGCGGCGTCGCCAACCTTTGCAGACGCAGAGACCGACGCGACGGCGCGCCATCGCGCGTTCGACGCGCGATCGTCGCGCGCGCGTTCGACGCGACTCTCGCGTGCGCGTGCATGATCGAGCGTGGCGTCGGAGAGTGCGGGAACGCGCTCGATCGAATGCAATCGCAGTCAGTAGTTCGTCTCGTCTCGCGCGAGGGGCTGAAAAAGAAAAGACTTCTATTAAAGACTACTGCCTACACGAGCTCAGCCGTGGGTGGATCGGTCTTCGTGAGCGATCGGAACATTGAATACTTCCCCATGATGATCTGCCCGCGCTTGAGATTCATCGGGTCGCAGTCCGCGTCCTCGGGTTGGTAACTCGCCACGTCTTTTCGAATGCGGAAAAACGCGAACCCGTCCAAATTTGGACGAGGAATCATGTTCGACGTCTCGGCCGTCTCCTCGCCGGTACTGTTCTCCTTATCCAAGTCTCGATACGATTCCGGGAGTTCGTTCAACACGCTCTTCGAGTGTTCCTCCACCGCGCCGACGTATCCCGTCACGTAGCGTCGCTCGTCCTCGCTCAGCGCGTCCCACGTTTCCCCGTGCACCGCGCAGTGCAAGGCGTGCGCCTCGATCTTCATCAATCTCGTCCGCAGGTACTCACGCAATAAATACTTGACTCGATTCACCTCCATCCACATGATGTCGTCCAACAACTTATCGCTCGCGTCCGTCTCCGCGCCGCCTCGCTCGACGCGGTCGCGTGCGCGTCTCTCCAACACATCCTCCTGCGTCTCGACCGCCTCCTTCACCGACGCCCACAGCGCGCCCTCGTGCGGGAGCATCTCCGGCGATAAACGCTCCTGCACCCACGCGCGCTTCAATCGCATCACCTCGCTGTCCACCGGTTCGTAACACGCGTCAAAGTTTCGCTCGCGCGCCTCGTCGCCGAAGACATCATCGTCGTCATCCGCGCCACCACCGTCATCGTACGCGCGCGGTTCGTCCTCGAGCGGCGCCGCAACGTCGACATCATCGTCGTTGTCCTCACGCGCGGCGTGCGCCCACCCGTCGTCGTCGTCGTCGTCGTCCATCATCGCGCGTCGACGTCCGGCGTCGTCCTCAAGATTTCGAATGCGTGTGCGCGCCCGATGGTATGTTTTCATTCGTACATCGACAAAAAGGTACGCGAATGCGTTCCGAGAGGTGGGATTTCCTCTTACTTTTCACACTGTTCTGTAGGTGCATACTACTGAAACCGCCATCCATAACGCACGCTTTACCTCGTATAAACACAAAGAAAATATCTAGTAACACAGATGTTTTCGCGCGCGTTCGGGATGATGGATGACGTCGAGGTCGAGGGTCGTCCTCGCGCGTCACCGTCCGACGGCGCATGCTCGCGTACGCGCGCGCGCGAGGAACGATGGGACGCGCGTGTGGATGCGCGTGGACGCGCGTCGTCGGCGCGCGCGGTCGCGCGGGGAGAGACGCGCGTCGGGACGGAGGCGTGGACGTCCTCGTCGGCTCGGGCCGGCGAGGCGCCGGCGCGACGACGACGCGACGCGCGCTCGTCGTTCGCGCGGGCGGTGGGAAGGGTGGCGACGGGAAGGAGAAGAAGGAAAAGAACGCGTACGGGGCGACGGTTCGATTGCCGAAGACGTCGTTCGAGATGCGAGCGAACAGCGTGCAAAAGGAACCTCGCATGCAAGAGTGGTGGCGCGAGCGCGGGGTGTACGAGACGCTGCGGGATCGCGAGGAGGCGACGCCGTTCACGTTACACGATGGACCGCCGTATGCGAACGGAGATTTACACATCGGTCACGCGTTAAATAAGATTTTGAAGGATTTCGTCAATCGGTGGGAGATGATGAACGGGAAGCGCGTGCGATACGTTCCGGGGTGGGACTGTCACGGGTTGCCCATCGAGCTCAAGGTTTTACAGAGCATGGACGCGGAGGCGAGGAAGGAGCTGTCGCCGATCAAGCTGAGGTACAAGGCGAAAAAGTTTGCGATGAAGACGGTGGAGAGTCAGAGGGAGCAGTTTAAGAGGTACGGGATTTGGGGGGATTGGGATGAGCCGTACATGACGCTCTTGCCCGAGTACGAGGCGGCGCAGTTGGAGGTGTTCGGAAAGATGTTTCTCAACGGACACATCTATCGCGGGAAAAAGCCCGTGCACTGGTCGCCGTCGAGCATGACGGCGTTGGCTGAGGCGGAGTTGGAGTATCCGGAAGGACACGTGTCGCAAAGTATTTACGTCGCGTTCGCCGTGAGCGACGTTCCGGACTCGACGCCCGCCGAGCTCAAGGAATTGCTCACGGACGCGTCTTTGGCGGTGTGGACGACGACGCCGTGGACCATGCCGGCGAACGCCGCGGTCGCCGTGAACGCCAAGCTCGATTATTCCGTCGTTCGCGTTGAATCGACGGGTAAAAAGCTCGTCGTCGCAGAAGGCTTGCGCGAAACCGTCGCCGCCAAGTTGGAGAGCGAGCTCACGACGCTCGCCACGTTCAAGGGCCAAGACTTTGAGAACGTGCAGTACCAACATCCTTTCTACGAGCGCAAGTCTCCTATCATCATCGGTGGCGAGTACATCACCACCGACGCCGGTACCGGTTTGGTGCACACCGCTCCAGGACACGGTCAAGACGATTACATCTCCGGGATGAAGTACGGTTTGCCGTTGTACTCTCCCGTGGACAACGCCGGTCTCTTCACCGAGGACGCGGGCGGTGATTTGGAGGGCAAATCCGTCTTGGGCGAGGGTAACGAGCTTTGCATAGAAAAGTTGTACTCCGCCGGTGCGCTTCTCAAGCAAGAGGCGTACGGACACAAGTACCCGTACGACTGGCGCACGAAGAAACCGACCATTTTCCGCGCCACCGAACAGTGGTTCGCCTCCGTCGAGGGATTCCGTGAGAAGGCGTTGGACGAGTTAGATAAGTTACAATTCATTCCAGAGTCTGGCGCGAAGCGCATGCGTCCGATGGTGAGCGGACGCTCGGATTGGTGCATCTCTCGTCAACGAGCGTGGGGCGTTCCGATTCCGGCGTTTTATCACAAGGACACGAACGAGGTGTTGATGGACGAGAGCATCATCACTCACTTCACGGAAATCGTGCGAAAGCGCGGTTGCGACGCGTGGTGGGAGATGGAAGTCGAGGATCTGTTGCCCGAAGAGCACAAGGCCAAGGCGGGCGATTACGTCAGAGGTTCTGACACCATGGACGTGTGGTTCGATTCCGGAAGCTCGTGGGCGGGCGTCGTGCAATCGCGTGGACTCTCGTTCCCGGCGGACTTGTACTTGGAGGGTAGCGATCAACACCGCGGATGGTTCCAGTCGAGCCTTCTCACGGGCGTCGCCGCCGCAGGGCGTGCGCCGTACAAGACTATTTTGACGCACGGTTTCGTGCTCGACGAAAAGGGATACAAGATGTCCAAATCGTTAGGTAACGTCATCGACCCGCGCGTGGTGATCGAAGGCGGTAAGAACCAAAAGCAAGAGCCGGGCTACGGCGCCGATACTCTCCGCCTTTGGGTCGCGAGCACGGATTATTCGGGCGACGTGAGCATCGGCATGAACATCATCAAGCAAACGAGCGAGGCGTACCGCAAGCTCCGCGGTACGATTCGTTTCTTGATGGGTGTGCTCGACGACTTCAACCCGAACGAACAAGTGTCGTATGATTCTTTACCATTGTTTGAAAAGTACATCCTTCATCGCCTGAACGCGACGATGGTTGAGATTGAAAACTCGTACAAGGAGTACGACTACAGTCGCGTGCTCGCCTCTGTCACCTCCTTCACCACCTTCTTGTCCAACGTGTACTTGGATGTGAGCAAAGACAAGCTTTACATCGGCGAAGAGAACGACATCAAGCGTCGCGCGTGTCAAACCGTCGTCTCCGCCTTGGTCGAGCGTCTCATCGCCGCCATCGCTCCGCTCACGCCGCACATGGCGGAGGAGGCGTTCCAGTCGCTCCCGTACGACAAGCCGAACGGCGCCATTTCCGTCTTCATCGCCGGTTGGCCGTCCAAGCCTGACGCGTGGTCGTCTCTCAACGGTGAAGAGGTTCAGTTCTGGGACTCCTTCCTCGAGATTCGCGACACGGTGAACAAGGTGCTCGAAGACTCGCGCAACGCCAAGCTTCTCGGCGCGTCGCTCGAGGCCAAGGTCAAGGTGCACTGTTCCGACGCCAACTTCTCCGCTAAGCTCGCGCGTGAGGAGGTATCGAACGACCTTCGCTATCTCTTCATCGTCAGCGGCGTCGAAATCGTCGATTCCAGCGAAGACGCCGTGAATGGATGCGACTTCACATCCGTCGTCGACGTCCCCGGCGCCGGCGCCGTCTCCGTCGGCGTCGTGCGCGCCGAGGGCCACAAGTGCGCTCGATGCTGGAACTTCTCCCCGCTCGTCGGCGCCGACGCCAAGCACGCACAGCTCTGCGAGCGATGCGTTCCCATCGTCAACGCCACGCACCCGGATTTGGTCGTTCCGGAGCCCGTCGCGCCCTAAAGCCTGTAACAACCACCTCTGCCTCGCAAATCCAATCCACCCATCGATCGTCCCCACACGCGCGCGCGTCGTGCGCGAATCCGTCGTCGACGTCCAACGAACCGAAGAGAAACGCGCCATGTCCCTCAACATTCCCGCGCGCGCCGAGTTCGTCTCCTCCTTCGTCGTGTGTACGGCGCTCTTGTGCCTCGACGTGCAGACGACGCTGGTGCAGCGACATCTCGTTCCACTCTTTGACGCGTTCACGCGCGCGGAATTCGACGCCAGCGCGGTGACGCTCACGCTGTTGTTTCTCAATCTCGCGTTTGTGTTCTCCCCGACGTTCGCTCGGGCGAGCAAGGGGGCGACGAATAACCCGACGGTGTACGCGCTGCGGGCGCTGTTGGGAGACGTTTCTCCGACGCGCGCCGCGATAAACGCCACGGCGTCCATCTTGGCGCACGTGTGCTCGTTCGCCGTCGTGATGTGGACGGCTAAAACGTTCCCGTGGGTTTTACCGGGGAAAGCGCCCATGGTACCGCTGACGCCGAACGGCGGATTCAAGGCGGGCGCGCTCGCCGAGACGGCGGTGGTGGCGGCGAATTTCATCTTCTTCGGTCTCGCCGAACGCTCATTCTCCAAGGCGTTGCTTCCTGCGCTCGGAAGTGGGTTTTACGTATTATCCATCGTGGTCGAGAGATGTAGGTACAGCTGTGGATTTATGAATCCGTCCGTGGTGATCGCGTCGCACGCGCTCGCGGGAGACCTCTTCACGCGCGGAGCGGCGGAAGCCGTCGGGACGTACGTCGTCGGTGGCGTCGCGGGCTCCGTCATCGTCGTGCTCGCGGCTAAGGTGCTCATTCCCGAACCGAAGAGCGTGAGACGCGCCAAGGCGACGTCGAAGGCGGTCGTTCGATCCATATCGAGGGCGAAGAGCGCGACCGTCGACAAGCGACCGGCGACGTCCAAGTCGGCGAAAACGGCGTCGAAAAAGACTATTTAATAGACGACGTTTTGAGTAGACATTATGTTATCGTCGTATTAAAAAACGCACGCACGCACGCACAACGAAACGAAAAGACGTCGTCTGTCTTACAAGCGACGCGCAACAAACGTACGCGCGCGCCAAGTGTTTCGCGATCACCGCGAGTCGCGACTGACATTCATCGCCTACAATGGGACGCGACGCGTATTTCAACGGTTGCCAATCATCTGACCAAACTGAATCTACTCCAACGCCGGCAAGTCATCGTCATCGCCTTCTTCTTCGACTGGTTCCAACGTGGCCGCCGGCTTGTTCCCGGCTTCCTCCGTCTTCATGCTCTGAATGAGCTCCTGAAGCTTCGCCATGTCCGGCGCGCCCCCGCCCGGCGCACCACCGCCCATGCCGCCGCCCATACCGCCCATCATCGAGGCGAAATCCGGCATTCCACCGCCGCCGCCCATGCCCGGCATTCCCGGCGCGCCGCCGCCGCCGCCGCCCATCATCGACTGCATGTCGAACATGCTCGTGTCCACGTCTCCGGCATCATCGTCCTCGTCCGCCCACTTATCGAAATCCACGTGTAAATTCGCCGGTTTCTTCTCCCCCGACGCCAACAATCGCTCCCACCACTCGGCGTCCTCCTTGATGAGCGCGCAAAACACCTGTCTCTCCGTCGTCGCGTACGTCGACTGATCCTTCTTCACCGGTTTATACAACCGCAGCGTCTCCGCGTACTTTCGCCCGCTCGCATCCTCCGCCGAAAACTCAAACGTCGTCGCGTCGATGTCCACTCGAACGTTCTTCGCGTCCGGGAGTTCAATCGTGAGGTACACCTTGTCCTCTCGCTCGCACCACTTGATGCGCGGGTGCAACGCCGTCGTCGTCGTCGTCGTCATCGCGCGGTACGTCGCGTCACTTCCGGGAACGAACGAACGAACGACGATCGGATCGGATCGAATGAACGCGTCTCACCCGATCGACGCAATCGCGCGCGTCGGTCTCTCCCGACGCACGAGCGCGGACGACGAACGACCCGATCGACGACGACGACGACGCGACGTCTTCATGAATCTTCCCGAACGA
>Ga0181577_10000702_pt1 | contig 27161 bp, 15 predicted proteins | sample 101ome_21_FD_132468 | JGI IMG/M metagenome (GOLD analysis project Ga0181577, IMG submission 132468) | Coastal salt marsh microbial communities from the Groves Creek Marsh, Skidaway Island, Georgia - 101413BT metaG (megahit assembly) | ecosystem: Environmental > Aquatic > Marine > Intertidal...
TCCACCCGCTCGTCGTCGACTCCTTCAAGAAGTGCGAAGGTCTCTCCCGTATCGCCTTCTTGGACGGTAACACCGCGGTCATGTTGGGTAAGATCACCAAGGTTGAATACAAGGCCGTCTAATTGCGGCGCCTCGTTTTGCTCCCAGCGTAGACTTAGCCCCGAATCCATGATACCACAGGACTTTTTTGTTAATCGCAGAGAATGCATCGTCATCATCAAATAAAATTCAACTCGTGTCTGTGTGTATAGTCATTAAAAACACTTCTTCTATCGCGAAATCGCCGCGCACGCCTTTTCGAGCCACGCCTTGGTGTCGCCCTCGACGCGCGGCGAAATTTTTTCCCAAACCTTGGTGTGGTACTCGTTCACCCACGCGATCTCCTTATCGCTCATGATGCTCAGATCCATGAGCTTGGTTTGAATGGGAATCAACGTCAAGCTCTCAAACTTCATGAAGCCCGTGTCGCCAAAGTTATGCTTGGTATCCGCGTCGACGACGTGCAAGAGGTTTTCGATGCGAATGCCGAAGGCGCCGTCCTCGTAATACCCCGGTTCGTTGCTCAGAATCATGCCGGGCAACAGCGCCGTCATGTTACCGAAACGCGGCGAGATACCCTGCGGACCCTCGTGCACGTTGAGCGCGGCGCCGACGCCGTGTCCAGTGCCGTGACGATAATCCAAACCGCTCGCCCACAGGTGCGATCGCGCAAAGGCGTCGAGCACGAAGCCCTTGGTGCCCGTCGGGAACACCATCTGATCGAGCGCGATGTGTCCTTGCAACACGCGCGTGTAGCACTCCTTTTGATGATCCGTCGGCGTGCCGAAGTGCACGGTGCGCGTGACGTCCGTCGTGCCGCACGCGTACTGTCCGCCGCTGTCGCAGAGCAAGAGACTCTCGCCGCCGACGGCGCGCGCGCTCTCGCGCGTGGCGCGGTAGTGCACGACGGCGCCGTGCGGACCCTCGCCGGCGATGGTCGGGAACGACTCCTCGATGAAATCACCCTGTTTCGCGCGGCACGCCATGACGCGCTCGCCGGCTTCGTACTCGTCGACGGTGCGACCGCTCGCGATTTCCTTCTCCATCCAGCACCAAAACTCCGCCATGGCGGCGCCGTCTCTGAGATGCGCCTCAACCATGCCCGCCATTTCGGCGTCGTTCTTCACCGCCTTGGCGATGGCGATCGGACACGTGCCTTCCTTGACGGGAGTTGCGCTCGCGGACGAGGACGCGTCGCCGGCGACGTCTGAGCGTGCTGATTTAGCGCCGCGCGGCGCGGCGGCGGCGCCCGCCTCCGCCTCCTCGAGCATGGCCACGGACACCCTGTCGACATCCATCCACAGCGTCTCACCGGCTTGCGCCGAGGCGTAGACATCCTTGGACATCTCCTCGTACGGTTTAATCGTCACGTTCGCTTCCGCGAGGTGCGCACGCACGGCGTCCGTCGCCTTGTCGACATCGACGTACAACGACGCCTCCGTCTCGCCGACCAAGACGTACGACAGCGTCACCGGATTACACGGCGCATCTCCACCACGCACGTTACACAACCACATAACATCGTCCAACGAACTCACCACGAGTCTCTGCACCCCGTTTTCCTTCATATTTTCGCGAAGATGCGTCAATTTCTCCTCGACGGTTTGTCCCGCGAACTCCGCCGGATGCACGCGAAGCTTCGTCTTCGGAAACGCCGGTCGATCGCTCCAAATCGAATCCACCAAATTTTCCTCCATCGCCACCACCTCACACTCGCTCTCTCTCAACGCTTTCCTCAACTCTCTCGCCTCGCTCACCGAGTGCACGTTCGGATCGATACCCACCGCGCTTCCCGCCGTCATCGTCGTCTTCAACCACGTCTTCGCATCCGGCGTCCCCTTCGTCCCGCTTCGCATCAGCGTCCAATCCTCGCTCAGCTCCTCCTCCGCCTGCACGAAATACCGTCCATCCGTCCACAACAGCGCTCGATCCTCCGTCACCACCACCGTGCCCGCAGAACCGGTGAATTCACTGATCCATCGTCGACGCTCGAAACACGCCGCGACGTATTCGCTAAAGTGCGGATCTTGCGATGGGACGATGAGCGCGCGCACACCGCGCGTCGCCATCGCCGCTCGCAGCGCGGCGAGTTTGGCGGCGTTGCCGGCGTCGTCGGCCACCATGTCGGACGCGCGCGCGGGCGAGGAGGCGGTCGACGCGCGCGCGAGGGTCGGTCGATGACGCGGGACGACGACGCGTGACGTCGATGACGATGCGCGCGCGCGGGACGACGTCGTCGGGCGCGCGCGGCGTTCGGTGAGCGCGGCGAGTGACGCGCGCGCGGCGAACGATCGCGCGAGGCGCATGCACGGACGCGTCGGGTGTGTGCGACGCGCGACCGAATGACGACTGGATTACTTTTTCTTTGCGACGAATGAATTGAATTACACGCGCGGCGATGCGTCCGCCGCGGATCAACCGATTTCATCGGTCCACGACGCGTTTATTAGCATCGTTCGAATATTTTGTACAATTGTTCGAGACAGGCGATCTGCACGACGGCGCCGTCGTCGGCGAAATGTCTCGGCGGAGCGAGACGACGTTTCATTTCGGGAAAGACGCAGAGACGGGCGACGCGACGGGCGTCGGATTCCTCGTCGCCGAGGTCCTCGTTCGGATCCTCGTGCGCGCCGTCGACGGCGTAAAAGGCGCCGAGCGCGCGGGCGCACGTGTCGAAGCATTCCTTTTCGCTCGACCAGTCGACGTCTTCAGCGAGGGAGAGGATAAATTCGGGAAGCTTGCCTATTTCGGGAGAGTACCCGGGAAGCATGTCTGGAAGACCGACGAGCCGACGTTTGTCGTCGATATCGATGGCGAGGTACTCGCGGAGCATGTCGGACTTCTCGGCGAGCATCTCGGCGATGCGATCGGCGATTTGATCCTTGGAGCCGTCGGCGGCGTCCCAGTCGTCGCCGACGAATTTGTCCTCGAGCGCGCAGAGGGCGAGCGCGGACACGGAGACTGGTTCCTCCAACGGTTTCGGCGCAAAGTTGGCGAAATTCTTCAGCGCGGTTTGATAAAACATCTCCTCGCTCAATCTGCCGATGTCCACCATGAAGAGCTTGGTTTGGTGCTGAAGCAACCACACGCCGTCGCGCGCGTCCACGGCGCCGACGAGGGTGTGATTTTTAATGATTTGACTCAACTCTTTGTGCGCGCGCCGTTCAATCTCCGCGTTCAACTCTTGCACGGACGTGAGTTCACACACGTACGCGTCCTCGGACTTGGTCTGGTGACGTCGACGATCTCTGACGGCGCGACGAACCTCCTCCATCTTTTCGTGTTCTCGTCCCTCGGATCGAGTCGCGCGCTGCAAGTACGCGTCGATGCTCCCAGCCGCGAGGTTCGCATCCGTGCGCACGAGTTTGTGATCACCACCGGCGCGCTCGCGTTGCGTCGTTTTCACCGCCTTCGTCTGCGACGACGGCGGACCGTCGCCGTTCTCCTTGTCGCCGTTCGATTCGTCGTCGGCGTCGTTTCTCCCACCGCTCAACTTCTCCGCGCCGGGAAGAAGCGTTTGCACCGTAAACGTGCGTGTCGAGTTCGTCGCGAGCAAAATTTTCTCCAGCTTCGTCTGAATCAATTCCACGATAGCTTCTTGATGTAAAAAGTGCACCTCTTGTTTGGTCGGATGCACGTTGACGTCGACGTCTTCAAACGGAAGGCGCAGGTGTAAAAAGATAAACGGCTTCTCCGCCTTTGGTAAGATGGCCGCGTACACCGATTCGCACGCTCGCTTGAGTTGCGGACAATCGACCAATCGCGAATTGATGAAAAGAATGAACGTCGTCTTCTTCGAGTGATAATTCCCGCCGCTCACCAATCCCTCGACGCGAAGTGAGAATTCAAATTTTTTCTTTGACAGCTCGGTGTCCAACTCGAGCGTCTTCAAATCCCGCGCCACCGCGGGTCCGTAGATTCCCTGCAAGCGCTCAACGCGCGATTCCACCGCGGGCGCGTGTAAAGTCGGTCTCGACTCCCCGTGTTTCCGACACGTGAACGCGACATCCGTTCGCAACGCCGCGTACCTCTGCAACACCTCGAGCACCTTGGAATACTCCTCCGACGCGCTCTTCAACGCCTTTCTCCGCGTCACCACGTTGTAAAACAAATCCTCCACGCTAATCGTCGTCCCTCTCACCCCCGCACACGGTTTCGCCCCCTCATCATCCATCTTTCCGTCCCTATACGACGCTCTCGTCGCGTGCGCCGCGCCCTCCGCCATCGTCGTCGCCGTCACGTGCGACACGTAACTCATGCTCGCCAACGCCTCCCCTCGAAACCCAAAGCTCGCACACGTCGCTAAATCCTCATACTTTTCAATCTTCGACGTCGCGTGTCGCTCACACAGCAGCGGTAAGTCCTCCAATCGCACGCCGTGGCCGTCGTCTTGCACCCGCAACAGTTTGTTCCCGCCCTCCTTCACCGTCACCGCGATGGATGTCGATCCCGCATCCAGCGCGTTCTCCACGAGCTCTTTCAGCGCGTTCGCCGGTCGATGAATAACCTACGCGTTCGTTCGCGCGTTCACGCGTCAGTCGTTCGTTCGTTCGTCACTCGTCGTCGTCGCGTTTTTCCTTGCTTCATTCTTTTCGCAACTCTTTGAAAAACGTCATCTTTCATCATCGTCTCGCGTCGTCGTCGACTCGCACCTCTCCCGCGGCGACGCGATTGACGACGTCTCGAGGTAAACGCTTGATGACGCCGCGCGCGTCGACGCCGCCGTCACCGTCACCCATCGTCTCGAATCGAATCGACGCCGAGTGTCGATCGATGCGTCAAACCACCGCGCGTCTTCGATCGTCCCACCATGTCGTCGACGCGCGCGTGCCCGCGCGCATCGACCGCGCACCGCGTCGCGCACCTCTCCTCGCGTCTCTCGCGCGTCGCGAGGCTCGGCGTCGCGCGCGTCGACGCGTCGACATCGTCGTCGTCGTCATCGCGCCGCCACCAATTGTCACGCGCGCGCGCCGGCGCGTCGCCGGCGCCCGACGCATCCGACGCCGACGCCGACACCACCGACGACCACCCGTTCGAGACGTTCGCGCGCGACGTCCGCGCGCGTCCCGGCGTGGACGTCGCGCTCAAAAGTCTGTCCCGGTGGGACGCCGACGCGTGTCTCGCGTGCGCGTACGTCGGCGGCGCGCGGGGACGCGAGACGACGCGCGGCGAGGTGAACGCCATCGCGCGGGCGTGCGCTCGATGGACCGACCGCGTGAGTGGACACTTGAATCGCGCGCGCGCGTCGTTGGCGAGCGATGGATCGGCGGCGGCGAGAGCGACGGAGGCGCGCGTCGCGGCGTGCGGGCGAGACGTCGAGCGGTTGGCGAGAGCGGGCGCGTACGCCGCCGTCGTGGAGGAGGAGCGGTGCGTGTTGGGCGAGTCGTATACGTATTCGGACGCGTCGACGTCGTGCGTGAGCGTGGATGAGCGGTGGCGGATGGCGTGCGCGAACGTCGGAGCGTATCTGGAACTCGTCGGCGCGACGCCGACGGTCGACGAATGGCGAAGACTTCGCGTCGTCTTGGACGGGTGCGTCGCGCGCGTCGACGGTGAAGCGCACTCTGAACGACTCGTGCGTGACGACGCGCGATGGAACGAGATGAAGATGGTGGTGGATGATTCGGCGGTGCGGGCGAAACGACTGACGCGGGTGGAGAATAACTCGCGGTACGCCGCCGCCAAGCGCGAGCTCGGCGAGGCGAAGGAGGCGTGGCGCGAGGCGGCGGCGGCGTACAAGGCGGCGAGACGACGCGTCAAGGCGGCGAGACACGGCGTGCACAAGACGCGCAAGGCGGTGCGCGTCGAGTATCGATGATGATCGATGTTTGTTGTACAGTACACGTATCTATTAAAACGAATGAATGAATGAGTGCGCGCATACAATCACGTCACGTCACGTCGTCGGCGTCTCGGCGATTTTCCGAACCTCGCAACACCAATTTCCGTGATCGTAATACGACGCCTCCACGACGCACCACGACTGCAGCGCGTCGAACAGTTTCGGTAACTCACCCTCGGTGTACACGTGACAGTATCGCTGGTACACGACGGATCGTTTCTCGGCGTCCGCCTCCCCGTGCGCGGGGGCGCCGAGAAGCTTCGCCTGTCGCACGCGCTCGTCCTCTGGCGACACACCCTTGACTTTTATCTTATTATGAAAGGGCACGAGCACGTCCTGCCCCTGAAACTGATGTCCCGACACCCCGCCTTGCTCTTGCTCCAACGCCCAGGCGTAGAAGAGCGCGCACCCACCGACGCGAACGACGCGCATGGTTTCCTTGACGAGCTCGACGCGACGCTCGGGCGAGGAAATGTGATGCAACACGGCGATGTTCAACGCGTAATCGAAGACGTTCGATCGATACGGTAACAACACGGCGTCCGCCACCATGACCTCGTACCCGGTGTCTCGACAGATTTCAATCAAGCCTCGACTGAAATCGCTCCCGAGAGCGACGCCACCGCCGCGCATCACCTCGGGAATGTTTTTCCCGTTGCCGCACCCGACGTCGGCGACGAGACATCCGGGGGGTTGTTTCCGCACGAAGGTTTCGACGCCGGTCCACGCGCGGTATCTCGTGCCGTGCCACTGTTGCGCGACGATGTCGTAGACTTTTTGGACGTGTTCTCGCTCGACGTCTGGCATCGCGGTGACGGTTTTCGTTGCGTCTATGAGATTTTCCGGAACGACGGCGCACGCGCGTTTGGGCGGTTTTTTCACCAATGCGACGCTCGGCGGCTCGGACGTCGTCGTCGTCTCCCCGTCGTCACCCAGTCCTCGAATCTCTCGCGCGAGCGCCTCCGCCGCCTCCGCCTCCGCCGTCTTTCCAGCCTTGCGCAACTGTTTCGCGCGTTTCCTCGCCTCTCTCGCCGCCTTGACCGTCGCACGTTCGGCGACGATGCGCGCGCGGCGAAGCTCCTCCTCGGACGGCGGCTTGGTTTCCGTCGCCCCCGACTCCGACGTCGACGTCTCCTCCGCCGCCCGATCGCGTCTCTTCGTCCTATACACCGCCCGAAACGCCTCCGTGAGCGTCGCCTGCGTCTGTATCGCCTCACGCTCACCGTCGACATCCATCCTTCTTCGAAACGTGAGTGACACGCGTCTCTCGCTCACCGGCGGCACGGCGTGTTCGTACTCATTCGCCGCCCTCCCCTCCATCCTCACCGCCGAACGCACCGGCATCACCACCCGCACCTCCTCCCCCTCGTAACTCGTCCCCGCGTCCGGTCGTTCGTCCCCGCTCGGCCACACCATCCCTCGTCCCAGCGTCATCGTCTGCGCGCTCGCCAGCGACACGGTGACGAACGGGCGCGCGAACGCCGGGTGATCAATGTGCGGTGGAATCCACTGTCCTTTCTCGTACACGTTGATCGTACACGCGTTGATGCCTTCTGCTTCATCCTTCGTCAACACCCCGTTCGAACACAGCTCCTGGACGACTGTTTTGAGCGTCTCCGGCAACGGCTCGACGGCGACGTCGTCTCGCACGCGATTGCTGTGCGTAAACGCCCCGTACTGCACCATCTCCCTCGATTGTCCTCGACGCGCCCACTTCGCCGGGACCGGGGCGTAGGTATCGCCGAGTAATTCGCCTCGTCGTCCGCGCGCGAGTTGGGCGTCGACGAAGGCTTCGCACGCGCGCGCGGTGGCGACGGAGACGCTCTCCGGGACGACGGTGGCGCCGAGTCGCGCGGCGAGTCGCGCGTCGTCGTCGTCGGTGACGCGGGCGTCGGGAGACGCGGGTGAGGGCATGGTGTGGTGGAGAGAAATGCGGTGCGTCGGGCGCGCGAGACGCGGGAGGTGGGGAACGCGCGCGCGCGCGACGCGATGGAGGGGCGCGCGAGACGCGCGAGGTGGGAGGCGGCGGCTTTCGAGGCCGGAACCGTTTTTATGAGTTTTGTAAATATATAGGACGAGTGGTATGTATTCAAATTATTATTAAGGAAGATGGTGAAAAGTACAGAAACGGTCGGTGGCGCGACGCGACTTCGCCGCGCGCGACGGCGACGATGGCGACGGACGAGGACGATGGGTACGACAGCGATGGATGTCGATTTTCGGGTGAACCGACCGAGGCGCGCAAGGCGTTGGAGCGCGCCAGGCGCGCGTGGTCGAGTCTCGACGGACGCAAAGCGTTTTGGACGAGCGCCGCGCGGTGGACGCAGACGACGACGTGCGTCGAGATCACGGTCGCGTTGCCTCTTGGCACGCTCGCGGAAGACGTTTGCGTGGATATAGAGACGACGCGCGTGCGTGTGCGCGTGCGTTGGCACGGTGAGGTGCGCTCGTTGACGGGATGTCTTCGACGGCGCGCGCGCGCCGACGAGAGCGTCTGGACGCTCTCGTCCGACGCGCGCGAGTGCGAACTGTTCATCGCGCTCGCCAAGGACGACGACGCCGCGGACGCACCACCGTGGCCGGGGGTGATCGAGGGCGGCGAGTGTTCGAAATCCCCGACCGAGGTGCTCACCGACATGGTGCACGCCGACGAGCCGTATCGCGACTCGGACGAGCTCTGCGTCGAGACCAAATCGTTGGTGCACACCATGCGCGAGAGGTACGGCGCGCTCGCGCGGGGACTCCTCACCGATCCCACCGACGCCTGGGACCTTCGCTTCGGCGTCACTCTCGAGAAGCACGCCGACGTGTAACGTTACCATTTCTTCTCGTCCCCGTCTGAAAAGTGCAAAAAGTGCCTTTCCTTTCCCCCACACGCCCACGCGCTCCCTCGCTCGCCCGCGCGCGCCCACCATGTCCACCGCGGACGAAGGCCTCGAGATGGTCTCCCTCGATGCGTTCGACGTCGACGGCGACGTCCACGTCGTGCCCACGCGCTACGGTCCGCTCACCGTCACCGTCCAGGGCGATCCTCGAGCGACGCCGCTCATCACCTACCACGACGTCGGGCTCAACCATCGCACGTGTTTCCAACCGCTCTTCGTCTGCGCGGGTCCATCGAGCGATCTCGTGCGGAGGTTTCGCGTCCATCACATCGACGCGCCGGGGTGTCAAGACGGTGGCGTGGATGCGAATCTCTCGGAGACGTCGCCGAGGACGCTCGACGCGTTCGCCGAGCAGGTGGAGGACGTGGTGAAACATTTCGGTCTGCGCGAGTGCGTCGGTCTGGGCGTCGGTGCGGGAGCGACGGTATTGGCGCTGTACGCGGGTAGACACTCGAGCGCGTGTAAGGCGGTGATGTTGGTGGCGCCGAGTTGCGGACGCGCGGGGACGGTGGAGCACGCGTTGGGCGCGGTTTGTAAATTTAACATGAAGCGGTACGGATGGACGCCGTGGACGCAGAAGCACTTGATGAAGCGAATGTTTAGTTATCGTGCACTCGGTGGATCGAGGGGGATGTTTGAGAGCGATTTGGCGCAGACGGCGCGACGGGAGATGCGCGCGTTGAACCCGCGCGCCGTGCTCGCGTATTACGACGCGGCGTTGCACAGATTGGACAACGAACATATTTACGCGTCGTTACGCGTGGACGCCATCATCATGGCGTGCGCGGCGAGTCCGTGGTATAAAGATTCCGTGAACATGAACGCGCACATGTCGGCGACGACGACGAGTTGGGTGGAGATTGAGGGCTCCGGCACGGCGGCGACGATGGAGGATCCGAGCGCGCTCCTCTCGCCCGTCAATCTCTTCATTCAACGCCTCAAAAGTCAGGGAATGTGCTAGCTCGCTCTCCGTTGTAATCACATCCACCACCACTAGGTACGTACTACTATCTACAATCCTTCTATCGCCACGACGACGCGATGTCTCTGTCCGATATAATCAGTCGTCGTCGCTCGACGTCCTCGACGAGCCGGCGCAACCCTTCGGCGTCGCACCTCGCCAACGTGTCGCGCGATCCCACCACCACCAACGCGTGTTTCGCCCGCGTCAGCGCCACGTTCAATCGTCGTCGATCCTCTAAAAAACCAACGTTAAAACGCGCGTTATTTCGCACCGCCGAACACACGACGACGTCCGCCTCGCTTCCTTGAAAACTATCCACGGATCGCGCGGCGACGTCTCGCAAACCGCGAGAGGCCAACGCCTCGCGCAAACGCCCCACCTGCGCGGCGTAAAACGTGATGACGACGATGGATAACGCTTTCGCGTCATCGTTATCCCCGCGAATGCGCGCCACGACGTCGCACGCCACCTGAACCTCGCGTTCGTTCGATTTGCTCTTCCCGCGTCCGCCGCGTTCGACGCCGTCGGGGACGTCGACGAAGACGTACGGCGGCAACCATCTCGGCGTTCCCTTCGGACGCGCGCGCGTCTCGACGATCGGCGCGTTCATCACGCCACCGTCGTAAAACTCTCGCGCGGGCCAGGATGCAATCTCTGGGTGCATTCTGTATTGCGCGTTCAGCGCGCGCGCGGCTCGGGCGTCGTTCGTCACCAAACGTTCCATGAGCGACGTCGCGTGTCCGCAGCGACGCGCCACCTCCGACGACAGAGACGCGGGTAACTGCGCGGGATCACCCACGAGAAGCGCCCGACGCGGATGTCGCGCGAAGGCGACGGCGAGTTCGGGTTCCAGCGCCTGCGCGGCTTCGTCGACGAGGAGCACGTCGGGCCCGTCGAGCGCCGCCATGACGGATTGTCCCGCCGACGCGAGCGTACAAAACGTCACGCGCGCGCGACGAATCGTCTCTCGCGCGAATTCATCCCCGCGGTCGCCTCGACCCGACCCTCGAGAAATCGCCGCCGCCGCGCGCGCGATCGCATCGCGAACGTCGGCGTCGTCGGCGCGACGAAGCGCGTCGAGCGCGTCCTCGACGTCGCCGGCGAGAAAATCCGGCGCGCGTCGACGCAAAAACCGTCGCGCGCGTTCACCGCTTCGTCGCGCCTCGTCCACGTCCACGTCACCGCATCGGTACGCCTCGAGCGTCTCTTTCATTCGTCTCGCGACGACGTCGCACACGTGATACACGAAACGCTCCATCGTCGACGCCTCCGTCGCGGCGTCTCGCAACGCCTCCTCCACGCCGACGAGCGCGACGACGTCCCCGTCTTCATCCTCGACGGCGTCTCGTCGCCTCGTCGCGCGCACGTACGCCTCCATCACCACGCACACCGCCTTATTACTCGGCGCGCACACCAACACGCGATGATTCGTCGCGACGAGATGTGCGAGAAGACTCGCCGCGAACCGCGTCTTCCCCGTTCCCGGCGGTCCCACGACGGCGCGAAGTCGATCCGCGTCGCTTCGCGCGTCGATGAAACTCTTCGCCGCGTCTCGCTGGGACGCGTCGAGCGCGAGCGCGAACGCGGGCTCGATCGCCTCTGCGTCACCGTCCGTCTCTCGCGCGTCCTTTTCGTCGTCGTCCGAGTGGATAAATTTCACGTGCGTCGCGCGTCCGCGGCCGAGCACGCCGGCGGCGAACGCGACGCGGGGACGAACGAAACACGCGACAGCCATGCGTCGATGCGTGATGAGGGATTCCAACGGCGTCGCTCGAAACGTCACGGTGGACGTCGACGCGTCGCGAAAAGCGGTCGATGCGCGCACGATGAGCGGTACGGCGGCGTCGCGCGTCCTCGTCGTCTCGCGACGACTCGCGGCGACGAGCGCCAAGGTTTCTCGCTCGACGCGTCCTCGCGAGTCCACGCGCGATAAAAGAATCGCCGTCGCCGGTGTGCGCCACTCGTCCGAAAAGACTTTCGTCGAGGACGTCGGTGAGACGAGAATCGTCGTCAACGCCCCGTCCTCGACGTCCTCGACGACGGACGCGTCGACGTCGAACGCGGTTGAACGCGCGCGCGTCGCCGCCGCCGCGGCTAACGTCGCCCTCGCCTCCTCGTACACCAATTCCTCCTGCGTCGCGTACCACGCGTCCAGACTGTCGTACGTCGTCATCGCGCGCGGCATCGGTCCCTCACCGACCGCTCGTCGCGTGTTCGCGCGTAATCCGTCGACGGTCCAACTCAAGACGCGACGCGCGAACGCGGTCGCCGCGTCCGCGCGCGACCGCGAGCCGCCGACGTCTCGTCGACGTCGCTTCGCCCGACGCGTCGTCGATCGCGCGCGAACGTCGCGTCGACCGCGCGTCGAAAACGCCTCGTCCTCGTCCTCGTCATCGTCCGCGAGCGCGTCCGCGTACCGTACCGTCCACGGCGTCGGCGTCGGCTCGAAACCGTCCCGACGCGACGACGCCCTCGTCCCCGCGCTCGGCACGCGCGCGCGCGACGTCAGAGACGGACCGTCGTCGGTCGACGCGAGTTGGGGATGTGAATCATCGTCACTCGCGCGTTCGTCGTCGTCGCGGTCGTCGTCGTCGCGCGGTTCGTCGTCGAACGTCGGTTCGTCTCTGATGTCTTCGTCGTCGAGCTCCCAACCGAAATCGCGCTCCATCGTCCTCGACCGCGCGCGACGGACGCGACGGAGGCGACGCTCTGGAGAATCACAGAGCGATGCGGTCGCGCCGCGATGCGGTCTCGCCGCGCGCGGTCGAGGACGATGGCGCGATGGCGACGACGCCGCGCGCGCGAGTGGCGTGATGAGCGCACCATTGCTCCGCGCTCGACGCGGGACGCGGGACGCGGTCGACGTACGCGGGAGGGGACGCGCGCGCGTCCATGGCGTCGACCGCGTTTCTCGCGTGCGCGCGAGACGCGCCCGCGTACGTGGTCGCGACGTTCGGCGACGATGAGGGATCGACCGCGGAGACGCTCGAGCTCGCGGCATCCGTCGCGCGCGCGCGGTTCGCGTTTCCCGAGCGCGCGACGCGCGCGGTCGAGGACGGAGACGGTGGTGACGGTGTTTCTCGCGCGACGGACGGCGCGTCGTCGACGTCGACGAGCGGGACGCGCGCGAAGACGGAGAGATTTACGCTGTGCCTGACGCGAGAGGACGGGACGCGCGTCGTGGGCGTCGTGCGTCGCGTCGACGGTGGACGCGCGGCGTTGGTGGCGCTGAGTCGAAATCCTTGGTTTGAGTATTATCACGACGTCTTGGAGGGGGCGAGCGCGGAGGCGGTGCGGGTGTTGTCGGAGACGACGGCGAGCGCGAGGGGCGCGGCGGGCGCGAGACGACTGGGACCGGACGACGCGTTGTACGCGTATTTGGATCGCGTCATCGGCGCGAAGACGCCGACGGCGGGCACGGAGACGACGGTTGGATTACCGTGGACGGCGTTCGCGGGCGTGGCGACGCAGAGCGTGCGATTGCGAGCGCCGGATTTGAGTCGAGAGTTTAACGGCGGGATTAAATTTACATCCGTGTTGGATTGCGGACACGTGGACGCCGTTTTGGCGCTGTTCGCGGCGTTGGTGCACGAGCGACGCGTGGTGGTGACGAGCGCGCGATTAGAGGCGCTGAGCGGGGCGGTGCAGGCGGCTAACGCGGCGCTGTATCCGTTGTCGTGGCAGCACATCTTCTTGCCCGTGTTGCCAGAGTCGTTTTTAGATTACCTCACCGCGCCGATGCCGTTTTTAGTCGGCGTGCACGCGTCGCTCGTGCCGGAGATGAAAAAGTTACCCTGTGACGATGTCTTTGTGCTCAACCTCGACGATGGGTCGTTCACGTACTTTGAGGAGGATTTCGACGCCATGCCGTCGGGTCCGCTGACGCTCTTGCGCGTCGGATTGCTTCGAGAAATCGAACGCTCTCGAGGCGAGGATTCGCAAGCCATCGCGCGCGTCTTTCGCACTTTTTTCTCCTCCACGCTCGGTCCGTACAAAGGGCACATCAAGGGCGTCTGGGCGAATCCACCGCCCAAGGACGCCATCGTGTCGGACAGTTTATGGCTCGATCAACGCGAGTTTATGGAATCGTCTAAGCACGCCGACGTCCTCGCCGCCATGCGAGGGACGCAAATGTACGAAGTCTTCGTCCGCCAGCGACTGAAAATGTGCGCGCGAGAGGCGCGAAAGACCGGTTTCGTGCCCATGGGGGACGAGATCGTGGATTTTGACCTGGACGAACCCGAATTGACGCTGTCGGACGTGATGATGCGCGGGCAGGCGCTCTCCGCGCAATTCGCGTCGGCGTCGTCGCACGCCTTCTCCGTCGGAAGCTCGGTGTTTAAATCGACGATGCAAAAAGCGAAACACGCGTACTCCACGTCGAAGACGATTCAGGACATGCGAAAGGCGTTCGCGAGTAAGAAGAATCAGCTCGCCGCGTCCATCGGAAAGCTCAAGGAAAAGAGTTCGGAGGATTTAGCCGCCAAGTGGGCCGAGTGGACCGAGGACGGCGCGGTTCGAAACTTGTCGTTCGAGACGCAGCCCGCGGCGTCGTCACGGCCGTCGAAGATGGTTCGGTCGCGTCCGACGTCGCCGGAGAAAGTAGAGACGACGAAGGACGATGCGCCGTCCGCGAGTCCCGCGCCGAGTCCCGCGCCGAGTCCCGCGGACGCGCTCGCGAGCGCGGTCCATCAGATGTCCTTCGACGACGAAAACACCGCCGGCACCGCGACGAACGCGAAACCGTCGCCGAGTCCCAACGTCGAGCGCCCGATTATGAATTTGATAGACTTGTAAAATCACACCGTTACTTCTTCGCGCCTCTATGCGTTTGTGACTAATCAATCGAACCGTCTCGTCGACGCCCGCGCCGAGACCACGCCGCGCTACGCACCCCCTCTTCCCATCCGACTCACGCCCTCGTCGACCGTTTCGCGTTCGCACTCGTCGATCCCGCCGCCTCGTTCGGAGTCGGCGTCTCGTCCGAGTACTTTTCCGGCGCCGTCCCGTTCCACGTCGACGTCTCCCCGCGTCGAATAATCCCCGCGTGCGGCGTCACCGCCCATCGCAGTTTCACCTCCAACGGCGCCCCTAATATCGAATCATCCACCGTGCGCACCCTGTGTTTCCCCATCATCCGTCCGTGCGCGCGCGCCGGTTCGCCCCGTCGCGCCGGAAACGTCGCGTCCCACACCGTCACCTCGTTTCGCGCTCTGGTCGCCGTCTCGTACGTCAGCGTCACGTGCGCGAACACCGTCTTGGCGTTCCACGTCGCGCACGAGGAGAGATCAAAGTCCACGTCGAGGGCGACGAGGGCCTCGTCGTGGTCGCCGACGCGTCGCAGGCGGTCAAAGTGTGCGATCGAGACGTGTGGATCGCTGAGCGTGGGCGAGGTGGATGTCGGCGCGCAGCGCGCGGTGAGGCCGTCGGTGACGGCGACGGCGGCGATGAGGGCGAGAAGAATGGGCACGGCGAGCGTGAGCACGCCGCCGAGGCGGTAGAGGACGGTGTGCGACATCGCGACGGCGTGTGAAGACGTTCTCGGGACGGTTTCGCGCCGGCGACTGATTACAACTTTCTTACATTGGTACTCCCGACGCCGTCTCGGCGCGCTCGCGCGCGTTTCTCGCCTCTAATTCTTTCAGCGCGCTTTCCACGCGAGCCATAATTTGCGCGTGCAGGTGATCCCTCGCCTTTGCGTTTTTCTCGCACCGCGCGCACTTGGCTGTCAAGTCGCGCAAATCCAACGGTTCGCCGACGGTGACGTGCACGCGCTCACCCATCGCCATCGACCATTTCCCGTACGGTTTGATGACACCCATGCCAGAGTGCCAAAACGGAAGCACGATGGGCGCCTCGCCGCCCGCGATCTCGACGTCGCAGAGCAATTTCGCCAACCCTCGACGCATGGGTCCCAACGCGCCCGTCTTGCTCACGCGCCCCTCTGGAAACAAATGTAACCAATCGCCGCGCTTGAGCAGATTCGCCGCCGTTCGCATCGCGGGCTGATCGATACCACCGCCTCGTTTGATGGCGAGCGCTTTCCCACACAGAAAAAACTGTTCTCGAAGCGCATTCTTGGCGCAAATTTCATCCGTGCACAGCGTCCACCGCACGTCGCCCCGCGTCGACTCGGACGCGAACGCCGACCACGGAATCATCGCGCTCAGCATTCCGGGATCATCGAACGTGCTCGCGTGATTACACACCGTCACCAACCCCCTCTTACGGTCGCTCGCGACGCCGACGTTCCGATTGGTGACGGCGTCCTCGAACGCGTCCCGTCCCGTCGTCGTCGTCGCGTTGGCGCACTCGAGCGCGCACTTACTGAACGCCGCCACCGCGGACAGGACGAGTTGACGCCCGAACGCGCCCCACGGCGAATCTGTGGGTAAGATGTCGGTGTCGTAGACGTCGCGACCGCTCGTGGACGTCGCGTCCGGGGACGTCGGCGCGCGCATCGCGTCGAAACCTCGACGACGATTGGGCAATCGGTGCGAATCGAATCGATTCGGTATGCGCGCGCGCGGTCGTGCGCGAGGCGAGACGACGGTAACGGTGATGCGTTTTGCGTCGCGTCGCGTCGCGTCGCGGTCGATGGACGACGCGCGCGAGAGTGACGTTCGAGGTACGACTATCATGAGCGTCGCGAATTACAATTTTACGCCGTCGGCGGCGAAAAACAAACTATACAAACAAAACATACAAACGAACGAATCGACATTGATACAGGGGATGACGATGTACACTTTGAACGGTCATCGAATGCTCGTGCGCGCGAGCGCGGCGACGGTGTTATCGCCGGCGCCGGAGACTTGCGACTTTAAACCGGGAAAGACGTTCCAAAATCGCAACGTCTCGTCGCCCGCGCCGGTGACGATGGTTTGTCCGTCGGGCGATATGGCGAGAAAGAGCACGCGAAACGTGTGTCCCGTGAGTGTGGTGAGTTTACTCATGCTCGGATACCTCCAGACGACGATTTGGTTTTGACTGTACCCGTGCGTGCTGACGATTTCGTTGACGTTTTTGCTCCACACCAGGTTACACACCTGAGAGCCCGTGTCGACGCACTGCAGCGGCGCGTTGGTCACCGTGTTCCAAAATCGTATGCATCGGTCCGCGGTACCTCCACCGCTCGCTAACAAACCCTGTTGATGCGGACTCCACGCGATGGCTTTCACCGCCGCGGTGTGTTCGCCGCATCGCAACGCGGGCGAGGCTGAGTGCGCGTTCCACACGAAGAGTTGATTGTCGTTGCCGCCGCTCGCGAGTTGTTGATCGTCGTACGACCACTTCAACCCACACACCTCGCTCTTGTGTCCGAGCAATTTGTTCGAGTAATCGCTCGGCGAGCGTATGTCGCGATTGAGAATGGTTCGATCGCGACTTCCGCTCGAGAGCGTGTGCGAATTCCACGCCAACGTCCCCGCGCGTCCTCGATGTCCGAGCATGGCGCGCGTCTTCTTCGCCTTGGCGACGTCCCAAATCTGCACCTCGCCGCTGTTGGTGCCGATGCCGAGATACGTCCCGCGCTGCGTCCACGCCACCGAACACACGGAATCGTCCGGGGCGAGTTCGCACAGTTTCGTCACCTTGCTCGTGCACGCGCTCCAGAGGTAGACGCACGTGCCCAAACCGACGGCGAGGACGTTGTTCGCGCTCCAATCGACGAGATTCAGATAAAAGTCGTCCTGTAACGCGGGCGCGTCGAGCACCTTGTACGGACTTCGAGGAATCTTTCTCGGCACGCGTCGACGCGGCGACGAGAGCGTCATGCCCAGCGGCCCGTCGACGCTCCCCGCGGGATTCAACTCGTACGGCGACGACGCGGTGGACGTCGACGCCAAGACACCGTCGTCTCTGAACCGAAACAAATTTCTCACGGGCGACGCGTACGAATACGACGACCCATCGATCGGGGACACGACGACGCGTCGCGATCGGTACCTCGTCGACGTCGGCGACGCCGGCGGCGTCACGCCGTACGCCTCGGGTGGACTCACGTCCCCGAACAATTCACTTCGCAAGAGCGCACCGTACGCCACGCTCGCATCTTCGCGTTCGTACCCGCGAGCGGCGTTCGCCGACGTCGACGCCGTCGCCGTCCCGGTCGCCGTCCCGGTCGTCGTCGTCGTCCCCCAGCGTCCGCCGCCGTCCCGACGCGCGCGTCTCGGATCGTCCTCCTCGCTCTCCCGCGTCCCCATCAGCCCTCGCGCGTCGCCGTCGACGATATCCTCCACGCCGCGTCCGCGTCCACCGACGACGCCGAGGTGTCCCGACGTCGCCGCGCTCGCCGCCGTCGGTTCGCCGTCGCTCGCCGCCTCCAACAAACTAAACCCGCCTCGAAACCCAACGCTCGTCCGTCTCGACGGCACGAACCGATCGCCACCGCGCGAGCGACCCGACGCCATCGTCCCGCGTCGTCCCTCCGCGCGTCGATCGGGCGTTCGAGGCGCCGACGTCGGTCGTCCCGCGCGCTTTTCCTCCGTCGTCCCGCCTTCGCGTTCGCCGCTCGACGACCGTTTCGTCGTCGCTTCATCGACCGCCATCGGTGACGCCTCCACCGCGACGCGCGAGACGTCCATCGTCGACACACGCGCCGGCACGACGCGACGCGACGACGAACGAATCGAATCGAATCGAATCGATTCAATCAATCGAGTGCGTGAATGAATGAATGATTCGCGTTGACCGACCGAACGTCGTCGTCGTCGCGTCTCTCGACGCTCGAGACGACTCGAGACGACTCGACACGACTCGACTCGACTCGACTCGACCGCTCGACGCGCGTCGCGTCGCGTCGATCGAGTCCACCGAACGCGAAACCTCGCGCGTCGCGTCGTCGCGTTTCGACACGACGCGACGCCGATGGACGACTCGATCGATGGGTACACCCCATGTGTACGAGTGACTTTGAAAAAAACGGTACACTATGTACCACATTTCTGTTTATTTCACACACATATAGTAGTTTCTAAATCACCAAGTACTATATATGTACGGGTGTCTCTGGAGTGCCGTTGGCCAACCGATAATCGCTCGTTGTTTGATCGTTTAGAAATTCAATACACTATACGTACGGTACACGTACATTGGTCAATGGATACAAATGTGCGTGCGTCGTCACGGTGAGATCGCTTCACGCCACCGTGGACGCGCGGGGCGCGTGGGCGCACGTTTTATGTATACGTGAACGATCAGACATGTGATACATACAGAACAGAACAGAAAGTGTATACAGTCTATGTGTGATGTGTGATTCTCGGAACGGAATCATCCATCGCGTCGTCGTCGCGTCATCGCGTCGTCGTCGTCGCGTTCGCGTCGACGCTCGACGTGAGTCCGCGTCGGTCGCGTCTCTCGCCGCGCGCGCGCGTTTCGTCGAACCGTCGAACCGTCGGCGACGGTGATCGGCGACGGAGAAGCGTGTCCCGCGCGCGCGCATTCATTCGCACTCGCATTCGCATTCGGATCTCCGCGCGCGCATTCATTCGCACTCGACCGACCGACCGCGTGCGCTCGCGCGCGCGAGGGGGAGAGAGGGAGAGAGAGACGGGTACGTCCGCGCGCGATGACCTCGACCTCGACCGCGCGTCGCGTCGTCTCGCGTCGTGTCACCGTCGAGGAGACTCGATGCGCGCGCGCGCGAAGAATTTGAATCGATTCGAATCGATGGATCGATGGATGGATGACGCGCGAACGGGGACGTGTCGAGCGCGAATCGAGGACGCGCGATGGATGGATCGACGCGCGATGGATGGAATGATGGATGGATGGATTGGAGCGGACGGAGGCGCGAGGCGAGGGGCGAGGCGAGGCGGATGCGAGGATGCGAGGAGGCGGGACGTTTGAACGCGGACGGGACGACTCGACGACGGACGACCGGGATGACTGACGCGCGCGAGCGCGCGCATGCGTGCGTGAACGAACGAACGAACAGGCGGTGCCCGGGTGATTTGTATTCGATTCACGAAGAGCGCGCGAAGCGCGCGCGCGCGATCGCGGAGAGGCGGGCGCGCATGACGGCGGCGACGGCGGCGACGCGAGACGCCGAGGACGCGTCGGCGGCGGCGACGACGCGAGACGACGGTGGTGGTGCGAGTGACGACGAGACGCGCTCGGCGACGACGACGACGACGATGGAGGAGGCGGCGGCGACGACGACGACGACGGAGACGACGGAGGAGGACGGCGCGGCGGCGGCGTACGCCGAGTGGTACGCCGCGGCGATGGCGGCGGGTGGTGTCGTTCCGGCGACGACGACGCCGCTTCCAGTGCCCGTGGTGGTACCGTATAACCTCGTTCCGAGTACGCGAGGGGATGAATCGTTCGTCGGTGGGATGCCGCCGCCGCCGCCGATGATGATGTACCCGCCGCCGCCGATGATGCCGACGGGCGACGCGGCGTACGCGCAGATGATGGCGATGCAACGCGAGTGTTACGCGACCGCCATGTATAACGCACAGTGTTACGGGTACGCCGCGCCGACGTACGCGGGTGATGTGTATTACGGCGGCGGCGGTCAATCGGGCTACGCGTCGACGAGGTGCGGTAGACGATCGTCGCGCGCGGGACGCGGGCGAGGCGGTCAATTTTACGGCGGCGGCGGCGGCGGTGGCGGCGGCTACAGAAGTGGAGGCGCGCCGACACAACCGTTGCACCACAGTAACCACGTCTTCGGCGGGTACCGCGGCGATAGAGGCGCGCAACACACGGTTTTCGTCAAGGATGTCGCGACGACGGTGAGCGAACGCGAGTTGGCGGACGCGTTCGCCGCGTGCGGACGCATACTAGACTGTCGCATGTGTCGAGACGCCAACGGGAACAAGTCAAACTATGCGTTCGTAGCCTTTGATTCGGCCGACGCCGTGCGACGAGCGTTGGTTTTTGACAAGATGGAGCTTCACGGCAAACGCGTCGTCGTTCGTCGAAGCGACACGGCGGTGATTCCGGTGAATCCGCTCTTGTTGCCGCAAAACGATGAAGAAATCGAGAGCTGCGCGCGAACCGTGTACGTGGCCAACGTGGAGAAGACGGTCACCTCGGACGAGCTCAAGGCGACGTTCGAGGAGTGCGCCGGCGCGGTGAATCGATTGCACGTGCAAGTCAAGCACAACGCCGCGGCGAACGTCGCCTTTATAGAATTCGTCAGCCTCGAGAGCGTGGAGGCGGCGTTACAGATGACGGGTAAGAGACTCGGCAATCTAACGATTCGCGTGAGCGCGTCCAAGACGCCGTTGCGCGTGCATCGACGGTCGACGTCGAACGCGTCGTCGTCGCGGGACGGCGCGACGAACGCGTCCAAGCGATGGTCGACGGGCGGCGACGGCGAAGGTCCGCAAACGCCGCCGACGCCGACCGTGTACAAGGTGCACGTGAACAATATTCCTAAGAATTCATCACCGGGAACCTTGCGGACGATTTTTTCAGAGTGTGGTGAGGTGAAACACGTCGAGTTGTTCAACAATCCGAAGAGCAAGTTTCCGTACGCGTTCATCGATTTCTCAGACGAGGAGAGCGCGGAGCGGGCGCTGGGCATGAACGGGAGAGAGTTCAACGAGCACGTCCTGAACGTCGAGTGGTCGCGAAGTAAAAAGCGTCGACCGCCGCGTCCGCCCATGGATCCGGCGTCTCGCGAAAAAGCCGAGCGCACCGTGTACGTCACCGACATCGACCCGGACGCCGGGCCCGAGGACGTGCGTCAAAAGTTTGAAGACGCGTGCGGTGAGGTGACGCTGTTTTGGTACAAGGCGTTCAAAAAGGGAGAGACGCAAGCCATCGCATACATTGAGTTTAAAACCCTGGACTCGGTGGACGAGGCGCTCAAGTTGTGTCGAACGCACTTTTTGAGCGAGTCGCGTCTCATCAAGGTGCGACACTCGCTCACCGCGCTCTCGGCTCGAGAGGGAGGCGCGCGCGGGTCGTGTTACACGCCCGAGGTGAGCAGTCCGGGAAGTCTGAGCGGTGACGACGAGCGAACGTGCGATACCGAGGACGTCGTTCGCGATTTGCGCGAACCGCTCGACGCCGAAGAATTGAAAAACGAGGTTGAGGAAAAATTGGAAAAGTTGAGCGTGCGCGCGCCGGCGGCGTAGCGCGCCGGCGAAAGGTTTGTATATATTCGGCGCGCGCTTACAGTACTACTACTATACAGAAGAAGAAGTGTGTAATCTATGTCTTAAACAAACGTGTATTCTTTCTTTCGCGCACACCTGCGCTACGGCGCCGCCGCCAATCCCGCGACGACGCCGTTGACGTGCGCCAATCCCGCGACGACGACGCACGCGACGCTCGACGACGCGTCGTTCTCATCGACGACGACGGCGGTTCGCTCGTTCGCGGGCGCGACGCTCGCGAGGAGGTACCCCGCCGCGTGCGCCTCGACGTCGACCACGATCTCGTCGTCGTCGTCCACGCGTTCGATCCACACCTCCACTTTCCGTGCCTTGGTGCGCGGCCGTTCGCCCTCGACGACGCGCGCGACTCGCGCGCGCGCGAACGCGGTGTCGACGACGACCGACGCCGCGCGTCGGGACGGATCGTCGACGTCGTCGATGTCGTCGTCGACGCTGTAATAATGACGCGTGCGGCCGAGTAAACACCCGAGTTCGGCGCCGACGAGTCGACCGCCGTTGGCGTCGGCGAGCGCGTCGAGGAGCGCCAACCAGCGCGGTTCCCACAGATTGAGACGACGCGTCTCCCCTCGCGCGAGCGCGCGTTTGAGCGTGAAACACGGTCGTGCGTTTGCGTCTCTCGGCGTGAACGCGTGCGCGGCTTCGGCGGTGACGACGGGATCGGCGCTGAAACGAAACTCGACGCGTCTCGCACCGCCCTCGGCGAGCGCGTGCGCTGCCCTCGCGGCGTTCGTCGCGTTGCGCACGAGCTCCTCGTCCCTATCCATCCACAACGTCTCCACGAGCGGACAAAACGCACACACAAACGCCGTGACGCTCACCGCGTCGAACGCGACGGCGACGTCGCGCGCCGCGCCGTCAAAGGCGCCGACCGAGGCGCCGACGACGAGTGCGAGCGCCGCTCGCCACGCGCCGACACCGCCATCGACCGTCGCCGCCGCCTCGAGCGCGTTCACGAAAAAAGCACCGTCATCGTCGTTTCCTCGGTCGCCCACCGCGGCGCGACGCACGTACGCCCACGCGCGCGTCCACCGCGCCGCGTCGACGACGACCGCCGCGCGCCTTCTCGCCGTCTCCGCCAACCGACGTGCGCGCACGTCTCCGCACACCACCAGCGCGTCGAGACGCGCCGCCTCGACCAATCCAGTCAATAAATCATCCCCGTACGCCCCACGGAGGTTTTCGTCGGCGGCGCGTCCTCGTCGTCTCTTTTTCGCCTCGGCTCGAAGCGCGTCGGCGCGTTCGCCGTCGAGCTCCACCACCACGCACCCCGGGTTCGTCCGTCGCACCACCTCGCGCACGTCGCGCGCCGAGCGCGACCAAGACTCGTGCGACGTACCGACGACGTAGAATTCACACGCGAGTCTCGCGTCGAGTCGCCGCGCGACGTACCCGCACGACTTCGGAAGCCACTCGGGACGCGTCGATGCGCTCGAGGTCGACGTCGAGGGACGCGCGCCGGGCGTCGCGCGGGACGAGGACATGGGGTGGGACGTGCGCGCGCGCGAGAACGCGCGTCCCTCGTCGGTGCGCGCGCTCGCTCGCGCGTCGGTGATTGAATGAATGAATGACTCATTAAAAGAGCGCACTTTGCCCAATTTCAACTTCGCCTCGCGACGTCGGGAAAAGTGAAATTTGAAGTGACATTTTGAGCGAAACTTTATCTCCCCCGTGGTGAAATGTCGTTTTTTACTCGACGCCACCAAAATTTCGTTATTACCGGCTAACTCCCCCTAAGCCTCATGGACAATCATACAGAGGACGATCCAAAGCGCGAACACGACCGGTCGCGTCGAATCAGCGCGAGATGTAAGCGCGCAAGCTCTTTACCTTTTTCGCGGCGGAGGACGCCGCGGGGACGTCGTCGCGACCGTCGTCGACCTTCGTCGATTTCGAGGCGATAAAGTCTTCGTAGGTGAAATCGTGGACGTTGCGCGCGTCCTCCTCGTCGTCGTCGTCCGAGTCGGTGAAGAGGGCGCCGGCGCGCGCGTCGTCGTCGTCGTCGTCGTCGTCGTCGCGAGACGCCGCCGGCGCGCGTTGGAGCGACTTCGTGCGGAACGAACGTGTGGTATCGTTTTCGTTGAGCGGACGGAGGATGGATCGAACGCGAGTCGCGCGAAACTGTCCGCCGTCGTCGTCATAGTCGTCGTCATATTCGTCGCGAACGTCGAGCGGGACGTACGACGTCTCGCCCGTCTCGGGATCGACCGTCTCGCGATCTTGGTCGTAGATGCGACGCGCGAGGAAGACGTCGGACCAAAAGCGTCGCCACGTGTCGTCCACGGCGATGCGACTGGTAAATTTATTGACGGCGACGCTCGCCTGGAGCGCGAACCCGTACCGCTCGTCGACGGAGATTTCAAACCTCGGCGGCTGACCGAGCCACTTGACGTCGTCGCGAGGTTCCGTCCACGCGTATTTCACGACGCGATGCCCGCGCTCGACGCCGTACGTGGCGGCCACGACGTCTCGCGAGGCGATGAATCGACGCCACGCCGCGACGTCGACGGGGACGTCGAGGGTGATTTTCTTCGTTTCCAGCGTGCAGTGCTTGATTCGGAAATAGCGCATGAGAAACACGACGACGATGCCCAAGGTGACCCACATGGAGACGTTCAACAGGAACCACACGCCCGGGATGTCGACGAGGTACGGTTGCACGGCGTCCGTCGCCCATCGAATCGGCGTGAACGAGAGGTATTGTCCCGAAAATCGATCGACGATGTCGAACGCGAGCGTCCCCGACAAAATCACCTGGGTCACCTCGAGCGTGGTGCTGTTGCGCGTCTGCGCGCGAAACGCGTCCTCCAAGTTTTTCGTCGTTCGCTCGATCGTCTCCTGCATGCGCAACTTTTTACTCGCCGTGATTTTCCGATTCGCATCCTCCAACGTCTCGAGCGAGCGCCAACACGCGGCGATAACTTGTTCCATGTCCACGGCGCCTCGCTGTAAACGCCTCCACGAATCCTCCAGATGTAATACGTCGTACAACGTCTGCGACGCGTCGTCCGAGTCGTCCACCAGACGCTCGCGAGACGCGTCGAACACCTCCAACGATTCGGCGACGAAGGCTTGAATCTCGTACAAAATCGTCGCCATCGACGTGTGCTCGGCGAGTCGCTCGCGAACCTTTTCTAAATTCGTTGGGTCTTTCTCGTGATTCTGCGCCAAACGTTCCGTGTTGGCGAGCTGATCCGTGAGTGCTAAACACTGCCCAAACGCGTTTCGCAAAAACATCGACCGCGCCTGTAACTCGGAGTGCGCGGCGAGCAGTTTGTGATGTCGCTCGCACCGCGGACCGAAGACGATGACGCCGCGCGAACCGAAAATCAACACCTCGCCGCCCTCGGCTAAATCGTGCGCAAAGTACGTCGGTCCGATGATTTGTTTCAACTCGTTCTCCATCTCTTCGCCGTCCATGTACGACCACGCGTCGAGTTTGGGCGTCGCGCGTTCCGCCATGACGCACACGTACTTGTCGCGATTGTCCGGCTCGCCCTTAAAGGCGCAGTGCAGCATGACGCGCTGTCGAACGGAGAAGAGATTCGCCACCAACAAGTTTGTGTCTTGATGCGCATCGCACAATAGACGCGCGAGTAGGTCTAAACTGATGTTATTCTTGACTCGATCGGCGATGCCGTTGACGACTAATCCGTAACTGATGACGCCGTTTTCTCTAAAATCAATCCCAAAGTGTTCAATCTGCGTCGCCGCCGCGTTCGTCTTCGCCGCGCCGAGTTCGAGCAAATCCGCCTCGACGTTCACGTGACTAGTCTCGTCCGCGTCCAAGACTCTGATTTTCGTTTTGGTCTTGGCGTCGACGCCGACGACCATGTCGAATTCGTCTGAAAAGTCGCTCGTATCGACGTTTTGCAACGCGCTGTACATGCCTCCGGGCATGCGCTCGTGCGCGCCGAGCTTGTCGCAAAACGCCACCATCTCGTTCGATCCCATGGGGACGTATTCCGTCAACAACACGCGCACGTCGTCCAACAACACGTGAGACTTGGTCTCCATCTTAAGACCGGAAAACTTCAAGACGGCTTTCGCCTTTTTATCGCCGCCGCTGATGATGAAATCGTTGGACGATAAAAACGACGCCGGAAAATACGGTGAGCTCACGTACGGCACGTCCTCGATGTCCGTCACCGTGCTCCGAATGCGCGATCCACCACTCTCGAGATAAAAATCGCTCGAGCGTCTGTCGTACACCACGCGCAACAAATCGCCGCCCCCGTCTCGCACCAACGCGTCCACGCTTCGACGCATCGACACCGAGAGCGTCCCGGAGACGATGGCGCGATGTAAAAACTCTTTTCCAGCCTCGGAAATCTTCAACATCGTCGTGTGATCGTACGTCTTCGACGTCACGTTGAGCGCGTCCACCAAGCCGCACTCGCGCAAATCGTCGACGTCGTCCTTCCCGTCTTGACACACGTTCATGTGCCGACTACACGCGCCGGACACCTCGGTCGACTGCGGCGCGAAATCGTACGAAAACGTGCGATCGCGCACGCACCCTTCGTAAATCAAAACCAACACCGGCAGGAGGCGAATCCATCGATCACTACCACTACTACTATGAGTACTTCGTCGACGAACGTCGGCGTCGTCCTCCTCACCGTCATCACCGTCATCACGACCGACGCGACCGCCGGTGTAACAATCCAACATGTACAACAGTTTCAACGCATCTTTCGAGGACTCGATCCGACGCTCGAGCGTTCGCCGCTCGCGACGACGCGCCTGGACGGAATCGTCACCACTACTCGAGGATGCGAATTCCGATTCCCACGGCGTCTCGCGCGTCGACGTGGAGACGGCGTCGTTCTCACGCGACGACCTCCACGACCGAGACGACGACGACGTCCACGACGCCGTCTCGTCGTCGTCGTCGCCTCGCATCGTCGAACGTCGTGTAACGCCCCCGTCGTCCCGCGGCTCGTGTGTACGTCTTCAATCACACCCATAAGTGTAAAGAATACACGTGCACACACCGATCGGGGAAATCTTTCACCACATCCGTCCTCATAGTACGAGTGAAGGTACCCAATCCCTCGCTCCAATGGATTCGCGTCGATGATGAACCATCGACGGAATGTCTTCCTTAACTCAGTTGGTAGAGTGTGAGACTGTTAATCTCAAAGTCGTGGGATCGAAACCCACAGGAAGAGAGCTCGTTTTTGCTTCAATACGTTTTTGTGTTTTTGAACCCGACAGACGACGACGACAAAAGCACGCTTTGTAATCATGTGAACAACAACAATCGAGAGCCCATTTCAAAATTTTAAACAGAA
>Ga0181577_10000705_pt1 | contig 27090 bp, 22 predicted proteins | sample 101ome_21_FD_132468 | JGI IMG/M metagenome (GOLD analysis project Ga0181577, IMG submission 132468) | Coastal salt marsh microbial communities from the Groves Creek Marsh, Skidaway Island, Georgia - 101413BT metaG (megahit assembly) | ecosystem: Environmental > Aquatic > Marine > Intertidal...
CACCATCGTTTGCGCCGAGTGCGTTGCCGTCAAACTCACAGATCTTTTACGACGAAAATTGGCTGACGAGTGGAAACCCCGGAGGCCTGTCTGTGGTTCCAGGGGGTAACTACAAGTATTGCAAATACGGGTATGCCCCAACCATCATCTGCACCGACCCGAATGGCATCAATTGCACGGCCACAAAATGGCCAGACTTTTACGGGTTTCCCAATTACGAAGATACGATTCAGCTGTCTTGTGTCGCAATCCCGTCATTCCCAGCGCCAACGGCACCCACCACCCACGGACCAACGGCAGCCCCGACAAATGCTCCGACGACCCACCATCCAACGTACGCTCCGACGGCTCTCCACGCCGGAGCCTTTCCAATGCCGCTCACCCAGTCAATGTGCGATGGCACCAGCAAATTTTGGAGTATCGGAACACCACCAAACGACATTGGATACCTCACGTGCGACAACACCACCCAGTACCCAGACTGTAAGTGGGCCGAGGCCGGCATCAATAATTTGTGCGGTACGAGTCAGGGCAACTACTACAACATCAGAGACTACGTCAACCTTGCCGAGTTCGACTGTGCCGACATTGACAATGGCAACTACGGCATCTGCCTCAGCAACGCCAACCCAGGAACCGTGCTCGGGGTCTACTGCACCACTGTGTGTGCGGCCGACAGCAGCGTGCAAGCGTGCGACGGCACCTTCTACTCGACCGACGACTCCAAGTTCACCGGCGGCAAGTTCCACTGCACCTTCCAACCAACGACCGCAAGTTTAGTCTTACCGCCACCACCGCCACTTCCAACTACGGCACCAACCACCAAACCAAGCATGGCTCCAACCACAATTCCGACCATCTACTACCCGCTGGTAAACAATCCCGACAACACGGTCCGTGAGTTCTGGCCAGAGAGCGACGCGTCCGTTGAGTACGTGTGGCACTACACCCTCCGGGGGCCGTACCTCGTGTGGACAGCTGCGGGACAGCTCGAGGAGACCACGACCGATCACGACATATTCTGGCCCTCCACCGATCGATGCGAGGCTACAGCCGGGTGCCGTGCGGTCAGCCCAGTCCACGAGGCCTTTGATACAGCCAAGCCGTACAGCTGCGTGTTCATGTGCGTTCAGTTTGTCTACAGCGACGCCACAGAAGCCCCGTTGATTGTGCGGGGAGCAATGGTCTCCAACATGTCGCAGTGCTCGTTCCCGGGTGGCACCTACATGAACACGGCTATCCTCTCGACGTTTATCCTGAGCGCCAGTCGACCTGATCTACTCACACGGGTATACGGAGTGCGGCCCACGTCACCAATCATTGACGCACTCACGTGGACACCGTGGATGTCCATGACTGCACAGTGGATGACCGAGAACAACTACGACCCACAGCACTGCTCGGGGGCTCTCACGACCGGCTGCATCCCGGCCATGCAGTTTTACGAAACGTACGATGACTGGTACGCTACCCGGGACACCATTACAAAGGGGTACCTTGATAGCATTTCTACCGCACCCATCCTCAAGCTCAACATTCCACGACTGTATCCCAACTTCACTTTTGGACTGCCGAGTGGGCTCCCGCCAGGATACGTTGTGACATACCCGACCGAACTCAGCTACCTTCGACAGTGGCAGCTCTATTCCCTCTATCAAATCGCAGTCATGAAGTCGGCCAACATTATCAACGGAAACTGTCTGGCTACATACACGAATTTTGCCTACGGGATTTTGATCAAAGAATCGGCAGCACCAAGTGCCCCCATCGTGTCAGAAGCGGGTACAATTTCAATAGGGATTACCCAGCAGGAACTTATTAATTATTGCACCACCGGGCACACGTGCACGTCGATGGGAATGGTGCACCCGGCATGTTCCACCATCACCGACGCCGCACTGTGCGCAGCAACACCGCTCTGCATGGTGTGCGAAGCAGGAACCACAAAGGCCCCTGTGCCGTTCACCACCGAAACCGTGCCCCCGAGTCCTGCTCCCCCACCCAATCCAGTGTTCGATGACCTCGACAACAAACCCTTGATCGGCACAATCGCCGGAATTATCGCATTGGCCATCTTTCTCGGCGCCGTCATGGCGGTCCTGGCATGTCGACGAATCGCGAAAGGAGACGATGATATCGACCCCGACGAGGTGCCACTGCTTCTAACCGGTGCAATGTGAAGATCACCGCAATGGTGAACATCACAGTAAAAACGTACGGGATCACAACCACAATGCCGTTTGGAAGCGTGCAGCCGTAGACCGTCCACGGATCTGCACGCACAATACTGTTAGTACAAACACTCTCGCCCTTTCTCATTCGATTACAATAACAACTTACTGTGGAAGTAGTCCCACGTTAGGAAGAGCGCAAACCCGAGCCAGATTTGCGCCACCACCTGAGATGGCTCTGTAGACAGCTTTGAGGGGTTGACAAGTGCCAGCGCTACCAGTGACGGAAAGTAATGCATGGCAAAGTCGCCTATGATGTATGTGGCTATAGTGACCTCGTTAAATGTGTCTTCAAACACCTAAAAAAGAGATCGAGATTAGAACAGAGATCTTTTGCAATACGGCACGGCTTTGACTTACATCGCAATTGGTGTAGCTCATCAATGCCACCGCCGTTATAACCTGAATTTGAAGGCTCTCAAAGAACCAGAAGTAGTACGAGTCAAGGCCAAGTATAGCCATCAGTGCGTACGTTGTGAAGGTTGCCTGAGACCACCACGTGTAGTGATTCCAGTCCGCAGAGTACGACGCAATTGAAATGGTTCCTGTGTGGGCCAACACCGCCCACAACGCAGCCGCAACACGTTCATCCCGAACAAGCATTATGGCAACATGTGTATTTGATGATCGTGTATAGACAATTTCCGATAGGGTAACGAATTGTCTTTCCAATTACGATTTACTATAAAAGAAACATTTACATTGTAAAAAGGCAACGATGCTGTGGTTGACGTGGATTGGGGCAATTGCCCAGTACACCGCCTACACATCATCCTTCTTGGGCGGGGGGTGCGGGGACTTGGCTCTTATGGCTGCGGGGTACTGTGTCTCGCTAAATGGCGCGCCGGGCTGCAACGTGGTTGGCAGTGAAGTCAATCCCTCTAACACTGCAGCAATCTGCATTTCTTCAACAGCAATCAACAACACAGGGGAAAAAACCTATGACGCTCAAACGCCGCATGGCATTATTCTGGTTTCCAACAACACCTTTGTTGTTGACTACTGCACGGGCGGCATGTACAACCAGACGCAACCGTGTTACTTTTTCGACGGAACCGCCACCCTTAATTGGCGGACTCGAAACGTCAACACCGGTGTCACGTTCAACGACAATCCACTTGAATTTGGTACCACCGTCACAGCAACAACCGGTGACATTCAAGGGGTAGTGACGGCAACGAACGGGGCCGTTATTAAATATTGCCCACCAGGAAGCGCCCCTTCTTTCGTGTGTATTTCCGACTTTGCAGCCGACTGTGACGCCACCAACTTCCCCACAATCACAAACTACCCAAACACCACATCCCAGCTCCACCTTAGTTGCAAGAACTACGTGACATCCGCACCGACTGCCACTCCGACCGCCCAACCGACCGTCACGCCGACCGAACAACCGACATTTCAACCGACTGTCGCACCGACCGCCACTCCGACCGCTAATTCAACCGCACCGACCGCCACTCCGACATCATCTCTCACTCCTTCTCCGACAAACGCACCAAAGAAGTCGTCTCTATCCACGGGAGCAATAGTGGGAATTGCTATCGCAATGGCAACAGTTCTGGCAGTGTTTGGATACGTTGTAATTAGTAGTTACCCACAGACCAAGTTTACCGACGTCAGTAAATCGTTATTGTAAAGTCTATCAGCAAGTTGAGTGCGCGCGTTTTTCTCGGGACTGAAAAGGGGGTGCCGACTCGGTCCGTGTTTCACTGACCATCATATACTCAATGAAATACCCTGGCTTTTTTTGGCGTAAGCATGATTGTTGTGTGTGGTACGGTCATGCTCACGCATCGCGGCGAGAGATGGATGCCGCAAAAGCAGATTTACTGGCGTGTTTTTTCCAGAAAAAGACAGAGACACACGCTCAAGAGTCCAAGAAGCGAAAGACAAATCACGGAGAGGTAAAAAAGGGATTTCAGAAGAAAATGACACAAAAGGTATTGGCTTGTCAACCCGACTCAACCGTTCACCAACACAGAAGCTATGATTGTGTTCTCAAAGATGCATTGTCCGTCGCTCAACGTACAGATCGAACTCGGCGAAACGTTGATGAACGAAATCATGCTAATCCAGATTAGCTTCTGCAAAGGCATCTTGCCATATGCCAAGTTTATAAAGCAGTGTAACAAACTTGCGGCGCCATACTTCCACCGGTGCAAGACGCCAAACATCCCACAATATAACAATACATTATTATTATTTTTATTGTTCAGTTATGCGGCGCATAATCTCGTGGTACTTACGACGTGGTCCCCCGAAATTTCCATGTAGTGGTTGACAATCCGCTGCTAAAGGTCCCGCGTCTCAAGGCTGTCGTCCACAGCCAGTTTTAACCCTTTTTTTGCCACGTATATGAGCGCACTCCGCTGCACAATTAGAGCTCCGTGCATAGTAAACGCCTGTGTGAGTTCGGCGTCGTTGAACCGACCAAAGAGACTCGGCTCAATCCCAAGGCACTGCAACACCAACACACCGTTGGCTGCCGTACGCGTTAGGAGCACACGGGCCTTACGAAGGTCTACCGGTTGCCCGTACAGACCAAGACCGTGTGCTCGGGCCACTTCGAACATCGACACAAGCGCTCCGGTAACTGCATGGTTGACCAAATACTCCCACACCACACGCTTGGCGGTGGCGGAAGCGGTGTTGGCGACGAACTGTGGGCACACCGACGCAGCCACCACCGCGATCTGGGCAATCGCACCCTTGAGCACCTTGGTCGCCTTCTCTCGCACGGCATCAGAAATCGACCCTAGCCCTCGCTCCACCATGAGCTGGTACAGCATCACATCCGTCACCAGCACATTGGCCTTGATGCACCGTGCGCCTTCCTTAACAGGGTCGTCGTATGGGCCCTTCATCATGAACGGAATCGTCTTCTTAATCCGCTCAAAAATAGACATCGCCAGGTTGCCGCGACACATCGGGCATGGGATAATCCCATCCTCCCTGATACAACCGTACTTGACCACCCCCTTGGAGCAGTCCATGCAGAACAAGGTGAAGCAGAGCAGGCACGCCGAGGCACAGTCGTTCTTGTAGTCGATGGAATCTCCACACACTGGGCACGTGCACTCTGGTGCCGCCGAAGCTGGAGGAGGTGAGGGCGGTGTCGCCGCCACAGCCGCTGCCTTCTCCCGTGCAGCCACAATCTCACCACACTTGGTCTTGTGGCCCCCTCGCCAATCCTTCTTCTGGCACTCGGACCCGCAATACCAGGGAGTCTGACATCGAGAACACCGAAGCTTCGCCCCTTCCGCCCCACACCCCGCACACACTGCCCCCGCCTCCGTTCCCTTCTTCGCCTTTGACGCCATGGTGCACCTTTTCGGCCGTAGATCTGTGCGCTCGCTCAGTTTCAAACTTTGATATGGTGCAAAGTTGAAACCCCCTGTATACGAGTATTATTAGTTATACCAACCCCGATAAACGAACCAAAAAGACTCTCCGCTTTCACAACTCCCAAACATTTGTGGTGCCGAGTCGTGAAACGACGTGGTATTGCGTGTGAAAGACCATCAACATATGGGCCATCAATGCCGGCACCAAACTTAGGGTCGTGGCTACGACATTGGCGTCGTCAACACCCACCTAAGCAAGGCAACGAGTCGGTTCAACTTTTGGACGGCCGACGGAAGCCGGGAGTACAGTGACGACCCGAAAAAAAAACCCGTCCGTGACCCTCCACTACATTCCCGTCAAGACGAGACCTACCGGCAACTACCGCTCGATCCGTGACCTTCGAGGGCACGGTATGTCGCTACCTCGGGTGGGGCCGGACGCGCCGCACAACCACAAGACCAACAGTGACGCGCTCAACATCGCTGCATGAGCCGCCAAGTATCTATCTGCCGCGTGAGTAAAATTGCGCTTGTAACCAACACAATTTACTGTGGAATTACCCACTCGGCAAACATGGCCGTTTTGGAAGTAGTGGCGGGTACACACTCCTTCTTGTGTCGCTTCCAGTCCCCTTTCTGGTGTTCCCGGCAGCAGTACCGGGCGATCCTACACCTCGCGCACGTTTTGACGCCAGGCTTATCGCACTTCGGCAGCGCACACGTCCCAGCCCGAGCCACCGTCTTGTTCTCCATCACCGCGGCAATCGCCGCTTTTGCCTCGGGCAAAATGGCGGGCGTTGTAAACGTAGTACCGCCCTCGGCAACCATGGTGATCGGTGCGTCGGCAGCGGCTGCTCGGTCGCGGATTCGGTGGATGTATCCTCCGTACCACGCGAACGGTCCGTACTGGCGCTCAGCGGACACCTTGGCCGCCAACTCGGTTGCTGACAGCGTCCCGGGGAACACCACCACCCGACCGGTCTCGGTGCTGCCAGTCGCTACCCACCCGGCCGCGTCAATCTGTGCCATCGTGGGGTCGAACACCCCCGACACATCCGCCCCGGTCACATCAACGCCGTTGAACCCAATGATCGTGTGCATCGCTCCGTCAATGCCGGGCTGCGGTGGGGTCATCAGCACGAACTGGCTTGGATCGGAAGACGTCGACCGAATCGCTTCGACGACGTCAACCACCGACATCCCGCGCGTGACGGCGAATTGGTGTGATGGCCATCGTGTGGTGACCATGAGGGTGCGGGTTTGCTCTCCGACCGCCCATTTTTGGACACGCGACAATTGCAGTGGCCTCTTTGGCCACACCACTCGTGCTCCCTCCTTCACAGCACCAGCACGGTTTCGACTGATCTTGTCCGAAACGAACTTGAGGTAGTGGCCACACTGGTCCATCTGATCGAGAGACCGCTCAAATGCCGCGGGCGTCGGAAACGTGGTGCCCGCAATCGCTTCAGCGATTTTGGCGGCCGGCAACGATGCCCACATCGCCTTTTTTAACAGCTTGGTGCCCACTTCTTGGTGGATGATGATCAGAGGGGTCGCTCTGTCGTGCATCATAATCCGGTACAGAGTGTCAACCATGCGAGGGATGTCGACACACTGAAGAAGAATGAGCGCACGGAGCATGAGTGTTATCGGCATTGTTGGCTTCACTTTACAAAAGTCGTCCCACAGAGCTCCCGCCGTCACTTGTGTGATGTCCGTGTACTTGATCACCGTCGACAGGTGTCGGTTAAGCGCGTTGTTGTCTGGATTTGAGTTCCACCGGGCAATCTCGTCGTTCAGCCATACGACAGTGATGGACGGTGTGCGTACCACCGCACCCGTCTTGGTGAGTCGAACAGTAAACGTCCCGTCATCGTTCTTGGACACAACAACCCCTACCTTCCCCGCGGCCGTGCGCACCAACGCTTCAGGGGGAGCATCTGCCATCGTTCTCCTCTCCCACCTTTAATTTATACACTTCGTACATATAAACTTTAGTGGAACGGAAGTGGTGCCACGCGGTCGTGTACGGCCGTGCCAAGACATCGCAAAAGCTATATCCACCGCCCCGCCCCCTTTATGTGGATCTGTGCGCTCGTTCTTATAACGGTTTTTTTTATTTTTACACGGCAATGGCGGTGGATGCAAGAGAAAGACGGGGCGGTTCTTTGTTGATGTCGCAAACCATGCATTTGACGAGACCGTTGGCGTCCTTCTCGCACCGCTGCGCATGCTCCAGGCACACCGGATCCCCACAGGAACCGCACACGGCCGCACACTCTGGGCACAGCAGCCGGTTCGCGAACGGGGAGCACCCAGAGCACTCGGCAATGCAGTCCTTGCATGCAGGAGCGCCACAGCGGGTGCACTCATTCTCTATCTTGTCGTTAATGAGGTCATCAATGCACTTCTCAGAGCACCACACCTTGCCGCAGGTGCCCGGGCACGAGATTGGCGTGCCGCACTCACACACCCGACCGTCACCGATGCACCACTTCTCCGAGGCGCATTCTGAGGGGATGTGATCCTTGCAGGTGACCACACCGCAAGTTGAGCAGAAGTACCCGTTCTCGTGGTCTTGGCAATCGTCGCACACGAGGTCCTCACACGTCCGGCACGTCCCAGCGCACCCTTCTTCCTCCGCCCGGCACGCCTCCCGTCCGCATTCCGAACACGGGGCGATTTCTTCCTCCGTGTCGACGCGCTCGCAGACGTGACACTCGTGGCGGTGGTTGGGGCACAGGTCTCCGGAAAACGCGGGATCAATTTCTTTAGACAGGTAGCACCCCACACACGTCGTCTCCCCGCACTCGGTGCACACCACCCCCCTTCCCTCCGGCCTGTCGCAGCAGTCCATGGTGCTCCCGGGATCTGTGCGCTCGTTTGTGCTCCCAAAATTCAAACCCAAAATTTGAAACATTTAAATTCCCTGACCATTTGGTCAGGTAGAACCACAGAACCACAGAACCACGATCTGGCCTCAGCCTGTATATTACTCATAGGCTATGAGTCATCGATCTCTTACTACTATAGGTTTTGGGTATTCCGTGGTTCTGTGGTTCTGTGGTTCTGTGACGTCATTAATATAAAATTACTAAGTACATTATTTGAGAAACAAAAGAGAGGGGTGTCGACATCACAAACAGAGGCGTAAGATTACACGAAGGAGGGATAATATCATTACGATTGACACGACAGTAAAATGGTCTTGTTGCGTATTTGTGTCTCGCTGAATGTGGGAAAATAAAAAGGATGCGAACAACCAGCGTCGATTACGATGTGGTAGGAAGCGAAACCCGTGACCACTACAAGATCGCACTCACGGTGATCCGTCGATCATCCGTGTACAAGTGCTGGAGGTGTTGGTACAGGCCAGCAGAGGAGGAGGTAGTCGTCAACCCAGATAAGATCACGTGGATCAAAGGCAAAAATAGCTTTCTTATGATCAACACTCTCACGTCTGATTCGGTTCATTACGCGACCTATCACTTTTCGAGTGCGTACGAGGCAAATTTGGTGTCCAACCCAGTCTACGAGCGGGACCGAAGGGTAGCTTCGGAGGGCGCCACGAGGGCCAGCGCAGTGGGAGCCATCCACCAATTGCCCGTCGGAGCAGGTGCAATCCGGCCGCCGCCGTCACCCCCACTCGAGAACCGCATGGGTTCGAACCGCGGCACATTGGCCCTCTTGCTCGCCGACATATGATTGACCCCGCCGTACCCAGACAATGCCCCTGTCGTCCTAAACACGGCGGTGCTGTAGACCGGCCGACTTGACGACGGTGGGGGTGGCTGCGCAGCGTTCTTCCGCCACGCTGGCCATGGGTCATCATCCGTGGTGATGGTGATGGTGATGAGTTCCCGAAGATCTGGCGCCGCCCATCCACCAAAGTTAATGGGCCACTCGTTGCCGCGGTACTCGGCCACCCCCATCATGAAGGCACCGCAGCTCGAACCGTCCGGTTGCTGCGGACCGGGCTCGCCGTTGAGTCCAGTGTTCATCCAGAGGGTGAATTGACTAAAGTCTGGCGGCATTTGATGCACCCTTTCGGTGGCGTAGTCGGTCAAAAACACCTTCATCTCAGCGGCGAACAATTGACATGCAGACCGCTGGGTAGAACGGGTGAGCGAGTCGTACCTACAAAACAAAGGGGATGGTAAGCTGTAGCCAAACTGCGTTTCATGGGAGACACAACGCACATCTCAAACCGACGGTTCTTGAGATCAATGACCCCGAGCTTCCAGTGCCCCGGAATGTTGATGGGCACCAGGATGAGCTCAAGACCGAGCAGCCCCCCCTCGACTTCCCTTTCAATGTCAGCGGTGAATCGATCGCAGATGACGGGGATCTCGTAGCCGGTGCGGATCGATCCCGAGCCCGGAATCAAGTAAAAATGGGTGTACAGCATCCGGACAAGATTCTTCTTCTCCTTCATCCGCCGATTGAATGAGGCCACAAACGCATTTCCGGCGGTGTCGTTCATGAGGTTGCCGTTGTCCAGACTGTAGACGGCCTCGTTATCGGTCACCACGCGGTATGTGCCGTCGTAATCGACGGGTTTGTGAACCTCGTCGTGCTTGTGGAGCTTACCACTCATGGCCTCCTGCGCGGTTCGCCGGAGGCTGGCCACCCGCTCCTTGTGCGCCGCGTCCATCGCAATGGTATGGATCTGTGTGGTCGTTCGCCTGATATAGGCACGTTTTCAAAATTGGCGTACAATTTTAGGCCTGTCTATAAAACAGCCTTTGAAATCCTATTTGACGCAATGCCGGCAGAGAAAGTAGCAAAGCCCCTTGGGGTGAAAAAAGGGGAGGGAATGGCGGGAAAGGCCGCTTTGCGAAAGAGAGCACACGAGCTCCAACCTGCGCTGATGGCCGAGTTTGATGCAATCAAGGTGAGGCTTCAGAAGCTGAGTGGACAAATCGAGGACCATTCTGACTACCACAAGGACACTGAAAAGTGGCTGCGCGCGGCAGATATTATCAGTAAGATGTCGAGCAAATTGGGAATGCTCTCGGAGATGCTTGACGGCCGTGTAAAGTTCCAGTAGACAACTTTAATAAAAAGACAATCTTATTGATTGGCAAAGGGTACCGAGTAATTTATCAAGGGACAGTGTGTCTAATATGCGGACGATGACAGGCGCCTGCGCCCGAGTGTCATTGCACTCTTGATTTCAGCAAGGGTAGCGGGTGAAAACTCAAACTTCATACCATACCGTTTTGACCCGACCGGGCCGGTGCACGCTCTGCGGAACAGCCGCGCAAATGTGCTCATGTGTTGACACGACATCTTCTCGAGCTCCCCGAAGCAGATTTCGGGTGGCACATGTTCGGTAAAGTAGTCAACTGGCTCGATCACCGAACAATCGTCGGGGTACCCCGTTGACAGCCAATAACACCTAAAGCCATACCTAGTATTAGTTGTGGCGAAACCAGAGGGAAGGGGAGAGGAGGGAGACTCACATGCACGCCGTGAAGATATCGGCTTGGCGTGGCACCCACTCAATGGGATGGCTGTCTTTGGCGCTGATCTCACACACCCGCTTAAAGTAGTCGTAGAAGTCGGAAGTAATGGCAAGCTGGAGTGACGATCGAAACAGCGGCGGTGGTGCGTTGAGGAAAGCACCAAACGCTTCAATGGTCTTGCGGATTTTGATGTCGATGTCAACAATCGGGATTGTTATTTTGTGTACCCGAAACAGCTTGTCCGTCTCGACAAACAGCCGCTGGAGTTGTCGGTCGTAGATGCCCCTCCGCTGGCGGCTGGAAAACACTGACATTACCCGTGAATTCACCCGTTCCCGTATCTTCCGGGACAGAATATTTTGCTCCTGCATCATTGAACGCTTTCCCGCACGCTTTCCTGTCCCCATCCGAATTACACCACCAGAACATACCGCTTTGTTGGGATCTCGGGGAACTGAGGTGAAGTTTGACAAAATCGGCGCCTTGATACAGACGCCCGTCAATCTACACACGTACCCCTCGTTTTTTGGGAGCAGCTCCCGCTCTGTGCAGTCCCCCCCGCACAAGTGAATTGTACTGAACGCCTCACACACCAAATACGTGCGATAGTCGGTGTGGACGGATGGAGTGACCCTGAAAAACGTGCATTCGGAAGTACATCGGTGTCGGGGTTCGGGAAGCGAAGTGGGAAGCCCACGCCGCCGTCGCTCGACATTCCAGACGCTGTAGACGTGTGCGTGTGGGTGAACGCTCACACGTGCGCGCTTGGCGCCACGGATATACGCATCGTGAACCTCCATGGCATGCTCGATGGCGGCTTCGGTGTCGACGGCAGTCGCCATGTTGACTCCCGTCGGTTGTGTGGGTCAACCTGCCAGCTGGCCTGTGGGAATGTAAGCATCTCAATGATTTCTCTTTGCTCCCTGGGTATTGGTTGACTTACCTCAAAAAAAAATTCGGGAATCGAAAGAATGATTGTATGGAGTGCAGATGATGCTGGCAAGAACAGTTTGGGTGTGACTTCGATCCGGTTGGAACGAGAGTAGTCCCCCAGAATCACTACCGTGTTAATTAGGATGCCATCGCCACCAAACATGGGGTTTTGCATGTCCCCAGTGATGAGCTCGGCAAACGAACCAAGTGGAGTGGCCTTTGAAATGGCGGAAACCGCGATAGCGGTGCGGATGTTGTGTGGGCGTGCACGCACGTCGTCGTACGAAATGTTTCCAGCGATATAAGCGACGCCAGGGAGCCACGGTCGCCACGGTGGGATGGCGGCGATGAGCGTCGAGTCGGCCCAGAGTGAACCGGTAAAGACCACCCGCGCATGTGTGTGGGTTTTGCACCGTTCGCCGTATTTACTAAGGCACCCGGGACACGCCCAGTGGGCCTTCCATTGACCGTTTCGCGCCGCGCAAATAAATGAACACTTCTCACTCAACTGTGTCTTGTCCCATCCACATTCGCAGACCGCACCCGAACTCATGATCCCGCCGAACCAGCTCGATGACCTCCAAATGTGCGAGGTACCGTCACTCCTTGACGCCGGGAAGTACGCCGAGCTCACCGAAATTGCCGAGCGGCTAATTGAAGCCGTGGTGCACTGCGTTGACCCAAGCCCCGTGGTAAACGCCGAGGATGCCAGGATCGACGACTACCGGCTTGAGGTGCTCATTTGTGGTCTATGGATTCTGTCGCTTGCGGGGGACCGTCCACCCCCTGCGGTTCACGGCGACTGCAAGAAGATTGGCGTACTGTGTGTTGATGCGGATATGAACGATGCCGATGCCAACAGCGCAGCGATCGATTGGGTGCTTACTGAAGGCGCGAATGTCATCGACCCGGACGTCTACAACCTCGCCGTCGGTCGTGCGCTCGCCACAATGGCCCACACCACCGTACAGACGTATGTGAACACGTTTGTGGTGCCTACCAACACTCAACACGGTGTATATGCCCGCCAACTGGCCAAAATCCTGGTGAACATGGCCAAAAATTGTTCGTGGAAACGAACAAAAGACCTTCACCTGTTCCAGCATGTCCGTGCCAAGCTTCATCCAGCACGGCTTGCACCAATCGTCTTTGGGGAGAACCCGATGGGCGCTATCACGGCACAACTCGAGGACCGCATCACCAACAAGGTCATTGGGAGCCACATCACCGCCGATGTGGCGCGGCAACTCTCGGTGGCTCCATGGAAGCACTGTACATCTACCGAAATCTTTATCACGTGTGTTACGATGCTGCAAGAAAACATGGACTGTGAGGTATGTTGTGCGTGTATGTATTGGATTTGGTTCGCTGTATTGACAGGGGGAGTGCCACAGGTACCACTTTTCATCAACACGGAGATCCCATACCACCGAACGGTGAACGTGCCGTCATTTGTACTGTTGACCGGCACGTTTGCCACTCGCGGAACCCGATTCGGGGTGGTCTGGAACCAGAAAATGACGTTTGTCAAAAGCGACACGGCCTACCCGATCCTTGAAACTATTCTGATCTGGCTTGCCCTATGCCGTGATAAAGCTGTGTCGGCGACGCATAACATGCTCCACGAGGCCATCGAAGAACCGGACCGCACCATGCAGACGAACAAATTTCACAAGTTCGTCCACTGACCGAATCCTGAAGACGGAAAAAAAGGTGTTAACACTCTCATACAAACACATCGGAAAGCGGCAGCAGGACTCTCACATGTAAACGGCTGGCTTGTTCTTTGGCTTGACAAACACGCACAGATACTCTGCTACGGTGTACAACACTGAATGCCGCTGGGTGCTCGGCTGCTTGATGTTCACCATCTGCGTTTTCGCCACCTCGGCAAGAAAACATGCACACTCCCCGGGTGACATACCCGTACGCCTTGCCAACAACCCACTTGTCACAATGGTTCCCGGTTTATCACTACAGGCAGCCCACATCATGATGGCCGATTTAACATCACTGTACAATGTGCGAACTACGGATGGATAAAGCGTGTGTGGTATCAATGCATATGTGACTTTGAGCGGCTTCTGTCGTGGTGTTTTCCCGCACTTAGGCGGTTTCCTCCGCGCCATCGGCGGGTGTGATCTTCACGCGTGCGAGCACATCCTCCGCCGTGAATGACTTGGTCACAAACTCTGCGGGGAGGGGGGGCGGGTGAGTAACCGTCCAACTGGCAAAAGAAATAGGTCCTATAAAGCGCAAAATTTGAAAACTCACTTTCGAAACCTGCTGCTGTGAGAGCCGGTGAAACCGACGATCCGGCCTTGTTGATGACTCCGCCGTTGATCGCGACGACGTGATCCTCAGTCACCTTGACGTTTGACGTCGGTGGAATGAACCCGAGCTTGTCATCCATTGGCGTCCGGTGAACGGTGCACTGCACGAGCGTGTCTCCGTTGGCGACACTGTCGTCGAGCTTGGTGACCATGACCCCAAGACCCTTGGCGAACGGCGAGTAAGTTCGAAGCGACGGCCCGAGTGTCGAGACCGCCTCGTTGTAGTGTGCGACGTCCATTTTGCGTGCCTCTTCGCCGTGGCACCTTACGGGGTTCATCTTGGCTTTTGCCTCGGTGTATTTGCCATCAAACAATTTTGTGTTGTTCTTGTTGATCTGAAGTAGGTTCCAGATTGCCGACCGTGTCCCGGTACGATGGTCTGTCTCGCGGATAAGGTAGTGAGTGTCGTCGTGCCCTTCGATTTCGGCCTTGTACGCTCCCGCCGTCACCGACGCCTCGTCAAACCCGCGCCACTTTGGATCAATTTTTTTCTGGATCATTTCCTTGCGGTCGGCTCGTTGCTCCTCCGACGGGTTGAGCATCAGCGACGTGGTAGAGAGAGCCGTTCCAAACCCAAGAGCGTGCAGTTTGAGCGCGTCCGGACTGGACTTAGCACCGAGGTGTCCGACATCTGCGTGATACACGTGGTCGTCCGTGTCGAGTCGATGCGGCTCCACCATCCCAGTCTCGGCGTTCTTCTCGCCGTCGAGCGTGTGGAACACGGTCACACCAACAACGCCGGCGTTCGTCATCGTCTTGACGTCGACGGATGTTGGATTGAGGATATCTGGGTGCTGCACCATCGCAGCATCGGTTACGTTCACACCGGCTTGGTGCCTGCAAACAAAAGAGCATTAGAAAGTGATGATGTACTTGATGGCCGCAAATGTGTGACACGACGCCGCAAACTTACATGTGACGAGTCTCACCCTTCTTCATCCCTCGGGTGTCGATCCGAAACGACAGGGTGAACTGGTTTCGCTTGCCATCAACTATAGCCGACGCCATCGTGCCTTCCTACCCCCCACTTGACACATTACTCTTATACGATGTCACATTTACGTCTTGAACAGTGCCTTAAAAATGTCGGCCTGAATTTCTTTGAAAGCTACTCCGACGGCTACCGTCGTCCGACCTTTGTCGGTTCGCTGACTAATGAGCGCAAATGTCTTGAGCTGCAACAGCAGCGACGCCACCGTCGGGATCACTTGTGGACGCGTGCGGATCATTTGTCGAACCGTTTGAACAGGGCGATTGCGAATCATGAACTCAGCAAGGCACGGTTGAACCCGGTCCTTCACTGCGGCTATGTTCTTAATCTGATCAATTCGCTCGTACATCAAGCCAATCAACTGTAGAAAATAAGGAAAGGTGAGCCGTCTGAACAGAACTGGAGAGAGGGGGGGAGGGGTACACACCTTGGCTTCGTTCACTCGAAAGCTTGCAGTCTTGACGTACGTGTAGTCCACATAACACGGTGTCGACAGCGCTTGTTCGGACGGCCCCAGTACCTCCACAATCAACGGCGTAATCAGAACCGCCCCAGACGTCGAGCTCACAGCGCCACTTGAGAGCCCCTTCGACTCTTCGCGTTGAATGATAGTGATAAGAGCGGCGTCATACGTCCCCGCAGCACCCTCTCCGTCTTCACTGACAATGTTGACCGCCAACGGTTCGTTCATGATTGGGTCACGCGACGTGTACCAATTTCGGATTTTGTCGTTCATCGATCCAGCCGCAAGCGCAAACACCGTTGTGCTAAGGGCGTCGCTCTTGCCGTAATGGTACCCTTCAAACCCATCCCGCATCATCTTGCCAATCATGGCAGCGTCGACGGAAACACCATTCGGGGGTTTGTTATCGTGTGAACCGGAATCCCACGTATTTCGGCACGGAGCCATCGGGGCAGGGCCACCAAAATTCGGATACTTCCATCCAAGCCGGGCATATTTGTACTTCACCACTTGCGGGTCTTTTTTGTATCGGTCGTACGCGTCGAGACACCGCACCCAGTCGGGTTGAGACACTTGAATCAACCCCGTTCGATCGAGGTTGGGGGTCATCCGGAAAAACGGAATGAACCTGTTCTGATTCAATGGATTGCCGTGCATGAACATGTCATTGATCCTGTTACCCTCCGTGTTTTTGAATCCGTCACCCAGCATCAAACCCACCACTACGTCGATCGAAAAAGACACCTCGTTGTTCTCCGGGCTCAACTTCAACACGTTCGGCTGGAGAGCGTAGATTGCAGAAATGCGCGCTTCACTAATGTCCGTAAAAATGTTTCCGGTCGGAAAATCCCACAGAAAGCTCATCGAGTAGCCAATGTGGATGAACGCCACAAGATCAGCGGCGCGGTTGTTGACCACCGAGTACACCGGCAAACTGAAGGCGTCGTGGGGTCCACCATTGGCCTTCTTCCGTATGAGGTACGGCTCGGGTATTTTCTGGCCATCATGGTCATTGGCGAACTGATTTCCCGCGCCTAAGATGCCCGCGTACGAGTTAAACTGAGGAAGCGGAGCGCCGTTATTTTGATACGTCGCTCCCCACCGTAGCCTGCGCTGACCGTCCTCCAGAATGGTTATCATCTCCACAAACAGATAATCGTCGTATCGACTTCGTGCTTTCAGCATTTCGGCAATAAGGTTCCGTGCTCGAATGTCGTTTGGGCGGATCTTTTCAAGCCGGCTCGAATTTCTCAAGCCACATCCTCTTACAAACTCATCCAATCGATCGTCCCAACCCCCACCGGCGCCCGCTCCCCCCATACGCATCGGCTGGTTCTGCGGATCGTTGAACTGCGTTTGGTAGTATCCAGGTGCCGATATGGTAGCGTCCTCAATGGGCTCGGCAATCTGTGGCCCAAACACGACACGTCCTGCTTTGTTCATAATTCGGCGTTTCCGGGCAAACGCAGTCCGTATCTCGTTGGCGTTCCACATCCCAATGAAGTGAGTGTACTCTCGAAGGTCGACCTGTCCTTCGTCTCCGACTTGAAACGCCTTCGTGATGCCAAACGGAGTTGTTCTCGCCGTTCGGATGATCGAATCCTTGTACTCGGCATCGGTCTGGTCCCGCGGAAAGTCGGCGGTGATTGTCTGCGTCGGTGGCACACGGGCAGTCGACATTTCAAGAAGGTCGGTATTCGAGTTCTTGACCAACACCTTGAGCATTGCCGTCACGATGAACATCGCTTCCACCAACACCGTCGCTTCGCACCCGAGCGAGTACCGAAGCTGGTATTTACGGGTGGAATCAGCCTTCTCAATAGCCGCCGACTTGAATTGCACACGGAGTGGCGGAAACGGCTGCGAGAAGTTGCTGTTGCCCGGAGCCACCGCGGCCTTAGTGACCTGAATCAGATGGAGTGTGTTGTCGGGGGTGAATTTAAGATGGGCGCCCGTCAGAATTTGGTTTAGGATCTTTTGTGCGTTTTTACGATCCTCGGCGGTCATGGCAGCAAACGGAGAGGACGACGCCAGCATTGCCGCCACGTCGTCCATGTTGGTGGCTTGCGAACGAATTGAGAACGGCTCGGTGGCAGTGGCTACCGCGTTCCGGTGCCAGAACAACGCCGCAGCCGACACCGAAGTCGATGCTGTCCACCTTGGAAAGCTGTCAATGAATTGCTGCTGTGCCTTTGGTCGAATTGGGGCCTGGATGTTGCGGAGGTACGTTGGGTCTGTCTCGAGATGTTCTGGTGCCATCGGAACGTACACAAACCCAATGCCCTCCGGCACCGACCGGCTTAGGTTGAGCACATTTGTCACCGGTACACTCTCTTCCCGTGGAGCTGTCGCTCTCGAAACGAGAACCTGAACCACCGTCCGCATTGTCGCGTCCCACTCCGCCTTGTACCCGTCGAGGTTTCGCACATGCAGGTTGAACTCCCAGTTTTTGATTCCTTCGTCAAATTCACGCCGTTCGTCACTCGCGTCGACGTTCAGATTGCCGACGGCGTTGGCACCACCAAAGAACGCAGGATTGAAACCTGAATTTGGCAGCAGACTCATCTTAAATCGGACCTCGTTGTCTCTGTTGAGCACAATCGGACGATACGCAGCCGTAATCGCCGTTGGATCCGCCACATCCCGCACGTTTCCGCCACCCGCGTTTGCCACCCACCGATCGGTCGGGGTCTGCTGATCATAAGTGTCGTGGTTTAGTGCCTTGGCAAGATCTCCAGCCGTTATGATCATGTCTTTAGGACGCTCTCGGGCAATATCAGCTTCCGTTGTGTTCAATACACCACCAGGGCCAACATTGAGGGTACCCCGGAGCTGCTGCCCAAACGTACCATTATTACCAGGTGGATTGGTATCCCACCGGGTGATATTCGGTAATGGACATGAGAACGCCACAATATAGTTGGCCGGCTCTTTGACACTCCACGCGTACAAATTGATGAGGTATGTGTACAGTTGTTGAGCATCCTCATTACCCTGGGCGCCCCGAGTTTGGAGGTGCGTAATAAGAGCATTGACATTCGCAACGTAATCGGCCTTCTGACGCTCACACTTGTCGCGGACGATCCGTTCGATCCCTTCGTAGTCGAAAAACATGTACTCCTCTTTGGCATATCGTCCTTTTAGAGTATCGGCATCGGCTTTTCGAAACAGCATCGGAAGAGTGGGATCAATGTTTCCCCCCGGAGGCGGATTTCCAAGACCCACACCGTAATCAATAGTGAGATCTTTCACTTCCCACAACGCCTCTACAAGTGTGGCCCATTCGCCACCGCCAATCCGGTCGACCGTACCAGCAATTATTTGGTACGTGGTGTCAATGACCGGGACCTCTGGAAATGAGCCAGCCCCGGTTCGCCGAGTGGCAGCTTCGTCGCGCCGCGAAACGATCCCAAACGTCTCCCGGGTTCCAGCCGGAGTTATGTCAAATGCCATCACCCGAACCCGCTTTCCGCTATTGTCTCGATGGGAGGGGTACGTGCAGTGCTCGGTTACGATGTTGGTACGCATTGAATCAACTGGCTGAAGGAGAAGGAACCCGCCGTCAGTTAGGCCCTGCGTCCCAAAAAGAGCAATGTACTCCTTGGTCTGCTTCTTGGTCATGTGCTCGACTGTGTCCTTGAAAAGGCGTGCCGCTCGGCTGTTGAAGCTTCGAATTAGCTTGGAAACATACATCGTCGCTGCCGCATCCGCCACCGTCTTGATGGCTGCTCGCACCGAGTACTGGTTCGGACTGTAGACGGCGTACGGGTCGGCAATGCTGAGACGAACGGCCTCGGCGTCAACGTACTGAAGAAGCACCTCGATCCGTAACCGCGGGTTGCTGTTATCGTCATCCGTCTCGGTGGTAAGCGACCACTGGGAGACCTCCCCAGTCTCAAGATCGTCCAGCGAATCACTGCGTAGGACCGGTATATTAGAGACCGAAACAACAAAAGAAAAAAGGGCACAAAAGGGACTTACTCTGTGACGGGAACGCCGTATGTAAACGCGGCAGAGCCAAACGCCATGGTTCACACGAGAGCTCAGTTTGCTGCAATCAAACACTCGGTGCACTGGCTAATGACAATCTACACGTCAGAGGTGTTCTTCCTTCTCGGCCTGCCGCTGTTTTTGATCAAGCCACCATCATTTTTGGCCGATCCTGGGCCAGGGATAAGTTTTTCAAAGCGGCTGGCGCACTGGTGGGAGGTTGTCAACGACCGCTCCAAACGCCGGGCTTTCCTGACCGAATCTTCCGAACATATATACAACCGCTTTGCTTGGATGCAACTCATCCTGTTTTTGATTGGATCGGTGTTTCGGATGACCGCGTTCAGCCTTATTCTCACACGAGAATCGCACATCAACTCCACAAAGACAGAGGTCCTCCACGACAGCCTTGAAACAGCTACCGAGTGGAGTTCCGGGCGGTTCCTGCTCATTGCATTCCTGATCCACACACTCCAGTACCTCACTCACCTCTACCACCTCGCCCACAACATCGCCGCCAACAACCATGTCGAGGAGTCGGTCATCAACTTCCCGATGTATGCCCTCGCGCACATCTCAATCGTCAACTTTTGCATCGACCTCCCCGGCCTTGTAATCCCAGACGTTCGATTGACCAACGTCTCAATCATCCTGATCAACATTGTGGCCGTCAGCATGTATGTCTTTCTGTTGATGGCCGAAGAGCCGATGATCCAAGGCTGGGGGTGCTACCCCCCTTGGTCAAACATCAATGACCTTAAAGACGGCCTGTGCCCGGCGTATCTCTCGCTCCATAACCCGGAAAACGCCCTCGCACCGGTGTGCACTATCCCAGGGGCACGGTGCGACACGTTCCAAGCCCAGTGGTCGGCCACAATGAGTACCGCGTTTGTTACAGCACGGACTATGCTAAGCATCAGCTTTGGACTCTACCTCTGGAGTATCCCTACCAAAGTCGAGTAAGTGATTCCCCCCCCCTCCTCACCATAACGTGTATTGACAATGGTGCATATCGCTTTGCAGGTACTACAGTTTGAAATATAGGGAAGCGCTACTTGTATCCAAAAATGTACAGTAAATTACGGGGTTTCCGCGAGTAGCTGCGCGATCTTCGCGGCACGGTTCTTGTCGACCTTGACCTTGTAGACCAGAATGCAGTAGTCGGTGTCACCGCCGTTCAGCACGTCCTGCACGAATGGCGTCGCGGCAGCAGCCTCCTCCATCTCCATCGAAACTGCTTCGTCGTCCTCCGCCCTCAACTTGGCATTAAGTGCCGCCCCGGACTCGCGTATCTTCTCGAGACAAACCCGCTTCGGTGCATTTGGCGCGATCGGCTCGGTCGGTCGGTCCGGTGTTTTCAACTCTGCCGGCCGCTTCCTGGACCCCTCGACGACCTTTTTCGGTGACACCTTGACTTCGACCACATCGCTGTCTTCTTCATCAATCAGAGGCAGCCGCTCGACCTTCTTCTTTGTCGACTGTGGAGGAGTTATCGCTGGTTGCGGCTGAGTTTCCTTCTTCTTCGACGCGAAAGCAAACGCCTTTTTGGACGGTGACTCAACCGAAGCTTCGTCCTCGGAACGCACCTTTGAAGCCCGTTCTTTGATCTTCTTCATCAACATCTGCTGCTGAACCGACATTGGCTTTTTCTTCTTCTCGGCAGACCGGTTCGCCGTGATCTGGAGCGGCTTTGGATCCGCCTGTGTAAGCGCATCGGGGTCCGCTTCCTTTGGTTGTGACCGCCGTTCCGCCGCCTTCTTGAGTCGCACCTTCCGCTCCCTGCGAAACAGCCAGTATCAGCACACCTAAACGAGTTAGTAAAAGAATGGGGAAAAGAGGTCATACTTGATAAACTCGGTCGATAAGATGAATGCTCGCTTGCGCTCCATCCCCACGAGCTTGTGGGTGCGGAAGAAACCGGACCACTTGTGAGCCACAGCCGCCGTGAGGGTGTCGCTGTCGGTCATGTAGTCATCCCACCTGCACTGCTCCTTCACAAGCGCAGCGTAGTCGATCTTCTTAGGAAACTTGTCGGAGAGCCCGTTTCGGATCACCGTCTGCTCCTCGGCGTACGTCAACCCGCGGTAGCTCACCACCGACGTTTTGGGGTCGACAATCGCCACGGCGTGCACAAAGGTCTCATCGTCGAGCTGAATGTGGGCGATCTGACCAGGAACCAGCTCTTTGACCACCGCATTCGGCTTCATCCGCTGCGCGTCCCCTTTGTACAGCACCCGCTTCGTCTCGACCTCGATCGGGTTGGCTGCATTCGGAAGAGTGAGTTTTACCGTTCCTCCTGCCGAGGCAGCGGCTGACAGCAGAATTGACGTCTCACGGGTAACCTCGTCGTCTTCAATGTCTTCGTCGGCACTCGACGACATATGGTCCTCCTCATCCTCTTCGTCGCCTTCGGTGTCACTGCCGTCGAGCAAGTTTGGCGACACCGCAAACGCATCTTCGTCGTCGTAATCGTCAAACCCGGGCACGTCGTCGCTGCTGTCGACAGTGTCCGCCGTGGTGTAGACTTTCTTTGCTTTGGTGGCCTTGCGCGCTTTTCGCTTCGGAGGAGGCGACGTGCAACGTGGGGGGGTGCCATCGGGGTCAACACCGTCGTCGTCCCCCACCTCATAGTCAACCGCCGCAGCGAGCGCCTCTTCGGTGGCACGGTCCATCCTGGTATAAGAGAGTGTTCAGATCACAGAATTATATCCACCTAATTGTCTGCCAGTTGGTAGTCGGCAAACACCAGATGGCGTCTGGTGAGGCGGAAACACCTGTTGCCACTTTGACCACCTTCCGGTATTTTCCGTTTTACCACAGCCAGACAATCACCGAACCGATCAAGTGCGACGATGAAGGGTCACTCCTTATGTTTGAACTCGACTTCGCCGTCTTCCAGTGTGGCGCCCGGGCGTGGACTGATCTACTCATGTATGTTTCTCCAATATACTTCCTTGTGCATTCGTGGCGCATCGCTAACCATTTTGGCGCCTCTTACAGGCTCGAAGACCGGATGCGGATGGTCCGACTCTGGATGTTTCTGTTGCAGATGGCCTGCGAGTGTAACGCCACCGTCCTCATTGAAACGGTGGTTAATGGCCACGACTTTGAAAAGTTGCACAACTCAAAAATCACTCCCGAGCTGACCGTCACCGGGTACCGATTGTGGATCCCGCTGGATGCCGCAGCGGAAGTGGCGTACCTTACATGCGTGGCCAACGCACTGGCGACCAAGAAGGATGTTGAGATTATGGGGGCGCGGGACGCGGCGTGGTTTAAGCGCCGCAAGGTTGACATTGCAGAGGCTCCTGTGCCACTGTACGCACGACCGATCGACACGGTAGAGGAACTGTCGAGTCTCCTCCGCCTGTACTACATGGGTATCAGTACCCTCGACGTGGCCATGCTTGGCAGCGACAACGTCACCGACGACATGACTACCGATGGGACCACCCGATCCGTGTTGACCAGGCTTCTCGACGCCAGTGGACAATTCGAGCACTCCTCGTTTGTCGAACGCTGCACTGAGCACGGCGTACTCGAAGCGCAGACAGACTACAACAACTACGTGACCCGAATGCCCGGATCATACACCAGAGCGTTCATGCCGTGCGAGGCGCTCAGGAAAACCGGATTGCTCCGGAAATTCCAGTGCGGTACCACCGAGTCCACGTTTCTCAAAAAAGCATCGGATTTGTTCGAGTTTTTGTTGCCGCAGTACGAACCAAGCATTACCGAGATTCGCATGAAACTCGAGAGCGTGTTCAGTGCCCGCGGATCGGTCATTGACCTTGAAGGAATGACTATTGAGGAGCTGATTCGGATCAGCGACGATGTTAACTGCTCCGACGCCATCTGCCAAGACCCACACTACTACAGCCCAATCACCGTCCCAAAGGACCAAGCTATCGAGGAGTGCGCCGACAGCTTCTACACCACAGCGATGCACCGGCAGTACCATGTGATGCACTCGCTCCACGTGCGCAACACCAAACGTCGGCTCTACGCGGCAAAGACTGGCGACACCGTTACTGTGGCGCGAGTGTATCGCGAAACGTATCGCGACACCGCAATGCTGTTCAGTGCTCCGAAAATGAATGGAGTACCGCCTGTCTACAACGACCTCGCAGAGGCATCCAACACGCTTCTAAAGTACATGAACGGTCCGAGCGACACCAACGAGTGCAAATACGCTCAGCATTACTTCAAGAAGCCGCCTCCCAATGATCGGTACCGCGGGTTTTCGGGCATGCTGAGCAGGCTCACCATTGGAGCGCGGAACAACCTCGGGCTCGTGGATCACCAACCCTCTATCTGGCTGCTCATATGGCTGATGAGCTTCCTCGTGACCATCAACAGGATGGGCGAGAGTTTTTTTGGGGTCCTCACAGGCCCTCCAGACACAGGTAAGATATTAGTTGCTGCCACCAACCGCCAACCCATGCTTAAGTGTACTTTCATTTGCAGGCAAATCGAGGGCGTGCGAGGTGTTTGCAGGATGCATCCCTGCCAAGCTTGTGATGCAGGTGGACGGGGCGTCTGCCCTTGCGATGACGGTGTACGGAGCCGAGCACGACATGCGGGTCATGTTGATGGACGAGCTCAAAAACATTACCGACAAATACGGCTCTAATGGCAACGACGTGCAGACCAAGCTTGCGCAGAGCCAAATAAGCAACGGCTGTATCACGTGAGTCGGTCAAAGTCCACGCGCCGCACCCCAGTTACTCATAACACATTTTTTGGTGATCAGACTCAGAACGGGTTTTGTGGTGTAGCGGCAACACATTAGACTTTGAATCTTATACCCCGAGTTCGAATCTCGGCAAAACCTCCTTGTTTTTTTTAAGGTACAACGTCAAGGCTCGTGATCCAACTACCGGACGATACATGCTCGACCGCACAGTGGTGGTGCTCCGGAACCACACCGTCACCTGCACCAACTTTCGGCACCTGATGGCACCGGCGCTTGAGAGCCGGGCCACCACGTTTGCGGTGCCGTCTACCAAAAAGTCCCGAAAGAAGTCGAAATTCGTGAGCCGGAACGCGTCGGTGGTCACGCGAGACACGGTGCAGGTCAAGATGTACTACAACTCGTGGAGCAAGTGCCTTCAGACGTACTCTGCGCTTCAGTGGCGGTATACGGGCATGGAGGCGGTCGGAATGATCCCGCCGATGGACGATATGTTGTTTGTGGTACGTTTATTTCACAATATCCTCTTCCACTCTCATGTAGATGCCCCTCGCTCTCCACTCGCCGTCCCTAATTTCGTACTTGTCAACTGTCGACTCCCACCCACACGGGGTTTTGGATTTCAGTATCCTAAGTGCCTCGGTCGCCTCGTTTTCGTTGTCTGTTGTCACTTCGACCGTCACATGTTGGATCTCATCATGGTCTGTGATGATCGTCTGCAAGACATCAAGTCCTTGATTGACCGTGCGTGTGAGCGTGTACACCAGGGGGATAACCCTCTCACTCGTGCAATCCGCTCCGATGAACGTACCGTACGTCGGCATCGCTATTCTTACGTGGACCACGTCTCCTTGTATAGGTGTTTAGTTTGATGATGTTTGAGGAGCTCGGGGACATTGTGACCCGACGTCGGATCGTGTCAATGAAAAAGTTTGCCGAGGCAGTCCGGGTGTTTGATCTGATCAACACATGGCACACCCGCGGGCTCGGAGCCTCGTTTGGATTTGACCCCGCCATCGAAGTGATGTACTACGCATCTGCGAGCTACATGACCGGCGAGTGCATTGTGGCCGCGTTCAGTTTGATGGAGCAGACCACGTCCACGAATGACCAGCTCACTCGAATGCTGTCCACACTCAAGGAGACCATCCACATGAACCACAACGAACCCTCTACCGAGGGGGAATACTACGTGAGCCGATACAACAAGCCGGACGTGTTGATCAAGCACCTCAAAAAATTCATGCAGGAGGAAGGTGAAGGGATGGTGGAGAAGCTGTGGGCGGTTGTGGAGGCGGGGCTGAGCGACGACGGTCTTCCTAACGTCAAGTTTGAAAAGGCGGCGGATGGCAACGAGAAGTTCATGTACCACCGCACCTGGATGGCCAACATCATGTCGTCCACCGAAACCGCCATCCTCAAGGTGCTCCGACGACTTCACAAGGACAAGAAGTGGTGTGGGCCAGCCTTTGAAAACGAAGACACCTTTGTCGTGTTTGATTCATCAGTAAGTCGTATTTGGTGGCATCCCCTTTCCCGTGTCCTCCGCTCATTTCCCCGAGCTCTCCAGGTATTGGTCAGCCTGTATGCCGTCGAGGATCCCGACCATCTTATCAAACACCCAGAGCTTGATCACAAGACAAAGACGCAGATTCAACAGGCGATGGTTTTCCTCAGTGACATCCGAGACGACAGTGGTACACCCAAGTTCGACACGCCGGCGTACTACAACCGTGCAGACTACGTGGTGCCAACCGGTGAGAATGGCGCCATCCCATCAACGCATCGTCCCGGCGAGTACAAGATCCGCAAGGAACTCCTTACACCTCTGGTGGTAAGCCGGGATCTTCTTGAGACCACAGAAACAGCAACCACCGTGGTCGACAACTTCCTCAAACGATTTCTAGCCGTCTGTGGCGGATACAAGGACGGCCGCAGGGTTTTCGCCGGCGTTGACGCCCGCGACACCACCACCCACCACCTTCCAGACCACACCATCATCGTCCCCCCTGACATGAAGGTGCAAACAACCGTCCACAACAAGTTTTACCGGTCAGCAGCATGTGACTCGATGATGCTGGGACCGGAGGCAGACGCCGCAGATCTAATCAACGAGACCGCCACCGAGGCCGACACTATGCTTCAAAATGAGATTTTTCCCGAGCGACAAGAGTATGTGGATTTCACCGATGAATCCGAAATAGAGGCTCTTGTAGCACGGCGGTCCATTGAACGCATTGGACCACCCGTTTCGTACCACGAAGTGTTCCTAACCGCCAATGCACGATTTTAGTAGTAATTACACCATCAATATATTGGCACACTTTCACATCTGTAATTGTTAAAACCGGTTCAAAGTTTAAAATTATGTATGGGCATGCGAGCGCACAGATCCCCTTGAGCATGACGCAATTGGACCCGCGGGGAGCGGTGCTGAGCCCGGTGTTGAGCCCGACGATGCAAATGCCAACGGAGAAGAGCTCCCAATTTGATATCGTCGATCCTGAACTCGAATTCAAGGACGGTGTGTATTTTGACTTTTCAGCTCCGCCGTCAGTCGTCCTTCCAGCCGAAAAGGTCATGTTTGGTACGGGGAAAGCGTGCGCACTCCCACCCCCCACCACGTTGCCGGAAGCGCTCA
>Ga0181577_10000709_pt1 | contig 27027 bp, 30 predicted proteins | sample 101ome_21_FD_132468 | JGI IMG/M metagenome (GOLD analysis project Ga0181577, IMG submission 132468) | Coastal salt marsh microbial communities from the Groves Creek Marsh, Skidaway Island, Georgia - 101413BT metaG (megahit assembly) | ecosystem: Environmental > Aquatic > Marine > Intertidal...
ATCCGCCGCGGCGATACGGAAGAAATCGATGCGGCGATCTGGATGTCGGATCTCCGGGGGTTTACCGCAATGGCGGATACACTTTCCGGCGAAGAACTCATGGAAACGCTGAACGCTCAGTTCGACTGTCTGGTGCCGCCGGTTGGTGAATTCGGCGGCGAGGCTCTAAAATTCATGGGCGACGGGATGCTGGCCATTTTTCCGATTGGCGACGACCGGCTTATGGAAGACGCCGTAGGTTCGGCCTTCACAGCCGCATTAAATGCTCGGGAAAACCTGTCGGCGCTCAACGTCGAACGGAAATCCGATCGCAAGGAGCCGCTCTCTTTCGGCCTGGCCCTGAATATCGGGCGCATTCACTACGGCAATATCGGCGCGGAGAACCGCCTGGATTTCACTGCCATCGGACCGGCCGTCAATCTCGCCGCCCGAATGGAAACGGTGGCGGCGGAGATGGGCCGCGATATCGTTTACTCCGCGCACTTCGGACGCTATCTGAACACAGCCGATGAGTTCCTCGGCGATTTCACCGTGAAAGGATTTTCGAAACCGGTTTCGATCTATGCTGTACCGGATACGCCCTCGACCGGGGCATCAGAATAAGGCATTTTCCGCGCTTCCGAATTCAGAGTGGTAACCGTCTTGCGCAAGACAAAGCCCTTGCAGGGCAAACAGCTATCCAGAGAAGACTTTCTGAACGGCCGTCATGACGAGATGATCGTCGAGGCCGGGCTGGAGGGTGTCATGAAGCGCACGCCGGTCGAGGTACGCATGGCGCGACGCGACGAGATGATCGCCGAAGCGCCACCAGGCGACATGATCTGGGTGTTCGGCTACGGCTCGCTGATCTGGAATCCGGCTTTTCACTATGACGAAATGCGGACCGGCACTCTGCACGGCTATCACCGGCAGTTCTGCTTCTGGTCGAAACTCGGACGCGGCACACCCGACAACCCCGGCATGATGCTGGCTCTCGACCGGGGAGGATCCTGCAAGGGCATTGTTCTCGGCGTCAAACGGCAGCGCGCACAGGAAGAACTGACCAGCGTGTTCATGCGCGAACTGACCGGCGAAACCTACCACGCCAGATGGGGCAAGGTGCGGACGGAGCAGGGCCCCGTCGATGCCATCACCTTCGTTGCCAATCACGATGCCGAGCAGTATGTCGGCCGCCGCCCGCTGGAGGAAATAGCGCAGTATATCGCGCAGGGATGCGGCCACCTGGGCCCCTGCACGGATTACCTTTTCAATACGACGCAGCATCTCGAAGAGCTGGACCTGAAAGATCCGATGATGCGCCGCCTGTGCGACCTGGTCGAGCGCGAGCTGTCCCGGAGATGACAGCCCATCCGGTTCATATCGTCGGCGGCGGTCTCGCCGGATCGGAGGCGGCATGGCAGGTCTCGAAGCGCGGCGTACCGGTCGTTCTGCATGAAATGCGGCCCGAACGGTCGACGGACGCGCATCAGACGGACGGGCTGGCCGAGCTGGTCTGTTCAAACTCGTTCCGGTCCGACGACGCCGAGTACAACGCCGTCGGTCTGCTGCACGAGGAGATGCGCCGCTGCGGTTCGCTGATCATCGCCATGGCGGACAGACACAAGGTTCCCGCCGGCGGCGCGCTGGCCGTCGACCGGGACGCGTTTTCCGACGCCGTCACGCAGGCGCTGGCGGAACAGGATCTCGTCACCATCGAAAGGGGCGAAGTCACCGGTCTGCCGCCCGAGGACTGGAAAAGCGTCATCGTCGCGACAGGCCCCCTGACGTCGCCGCCGCTCGCCGAGGCCATTGGCGCGTTGACCGACGAAAATTCTCTCGCCTTTTTCGATGCGATCGCGCCGATCATCTACACGGATAGCATCGATTTCGATAAAGCCTGGTACCAGTCGCGTTACGACAAGCCCGGTCCGGGCGGCACCGGCAAGGATTACATAAACTGTCCGATGAACCGGGACGAGTACCTCGCCTTTCTCGAGGCGCTGCGCGACGGGGAAAAGACCGAATTCAAGGAATGGGAGGAAAACACCCCCTATTTCGAAGGCTGCCTGCCGATCGAGGTGATGGCATCTCGCGGCGAAGACACGCTGCGCTACGGTCCGATGAAACCGGTCGGTCTGACCAATCCCCACAAGGACGAGAAATCGTATGCCGTGGTACAGCTGCGCCAGGACAACGCACTGGCGACGCTCTACAACATGGTCGGCTTCCAGACCAAGCTGAAACACGGCGAACAGACCCGCGTGTTCCGCATGATCCCGGGGCTCGAAAACGCATCCTTCGCGCGACTCGGCGGCATGCACCGCAACACGTTCCTGAATTCGCCAAAATTGCTCGACCGGGAATTGCGCCTGAAAGTCATGCCCCGTCTGCGCTTCGCCGGTCAGATCACGGGCGTCGAGGGTTACGTGGAAAGTGCCGCGGTCGGGTTGCTCACGGGGCAGATGGCGGCGCATGAGGTAAAAGGCGAAACGTTTTCGCCTCCGCCGGTCACGACAGCGCTCGGCGCGCTGCTCGATCACATCACCGGCGGCGCCGAGAGCGAAACCTTCCAGCCCATGAACGTGAATTTCGGCCTGTTTCCGCCGTTCGAACACCGCATCAAGGGACGCGAACGTAAAAAGGCGCATTCCGACCGCGCGCTGGGCGACCTCGAAGCGTGGCGAAGCGAACAGGTCGCGGCCGGATAATCACACCCGCCCGGTCAATCCCGCGCGCAGTATCCGAAGCTGCCGCGCGCTGCGGGCACCTTCCAGCCTGTTAGAGAACACGTTGTTGCCGCATGCCTGGAGCCGTTTCAGATAGTTGGTCGCGAGGGCGATGTATGACGCGGCCGGCCGCGCACCCTTTTCGATCTTTTGCACCGCCGCCAGTTTACCGAGCAGAAACTCGGTAAGATCGCCCACGGCGCCAGATATATCGATCCCGGCCCCGTTGTCGGCCAGCATCGACGCCGTTGTTCCGGCCCGCCGCAGCAGATCCTTCGGCAGGTAGACGCGGCGCTGGGACAGATGAAACGGCACGGCGCGCAGCAGTCCCGTGCCTCCCCAGACGCTGCCGAGCAGACGCGCCTGATCTTCCCGGCCGTTGACGCCGCAGATCCGGTAGGCGACACAGGTTAGTTCGCCCGCCGTCGCGCAAACGTAGTTCTGGAACGCATTGATATCTTCCGGCGCTTCTTCGTCCATGTCGAAAACACGGCCGTCGATCATACGATCGAACGGCTCCTTCGGCAGCGCGAATGTTTCTATGGCCGATGCCAGCTCCGCCGCGACAGCGTGATTCCGGACCGACCCATCATATATTTCCGACACAGCGTCGCGCCACCATTGCAACCGGATTTCGCCCAGCAGAGCTTCGCTCACCCGTTCCCGCGCGGAGGCGATCTCCAGATTAAATGCGTACAACGCCAGCAACCCGCGCCGAACTTCCGCCGGTGCGAAGGCCGCCGCGAAATAACGATCGTAATCGTATGTCCGGACCTGCCCGGCGCAGTACTCGCGATGATTTTGGGGCGACATCGGGATCGGAGTGTAAGGATCGCGTTCCGAGTCGTACAGACTGCGGAGTATCATGCGTGCATGTCTCTCTGGTCCGATCTTCTATGCGAAGCGCAACGCCATGCCCGCGGCGATGCTCTGAGCGCCCTGCACAGGCTCGAAGTCGCAGTGATGACCGGGCAAACGAACGGACTGGACGCCCCCCTGCTTGACTGCGCCGAACGGATTGGACAGGCGGAACAAAAAGTCGCGTCCGGCTCGGAGATCGTGCGCATGAGCGAACTGGTGACGCTGTCGCAGTTCGGCGCCGGATCGATAGGCACGGCCATCGCCGGTATCTACGATGCGCCGGATGCTGCCCGCACGCTGGAAGCGATGTTCGTCTCCAAGTTCCTGACCGAACTGATGCTGCAGCGTCGCGCCTATCCCAACCTTTTCCCATCGGATCTGCTGCGAAATCATGCTGTTGAAAGATCCGGACTGAACGATCCGGGCGCACGCCCCGTTCTGGCCGCAATTGTGGACAGAGCGACAGAGTCCTGCGCCCGCATCACCGGTTTCGATGCCGGGAAAGCGCATCCGGAACTGGCGGTTCTGACGATCTACGAGAAAAAACTGCTGTCGAAACGGCTGCGCCGTCTGTCCGTGGATCCCTGCATCCACGGAGCAATCGATCTCGGCGTCTGGGACCGTTTCTCGACCGCGATAAGCTTGCGCTTGCGCAAAAGGCCCTCCCCGTGACAAATTCCCGCCGCCTTCACGTACGAGAAGAACCGTAATGCCCACGATCCACGTTATCGGTGCCGGTGTGTCCGGCCTCGCCTGCGCGACACGCGCGGCGATGTCGGGCGTGGACGTCGCCGTATACGAAGCGGCGGGCCATGCCGGTGGGCGGGCGCGCTCGTTCCACGACGAAAGTCTGGGCTGCATGATCGACAACGGCAACCATCTGTTGCTGGGTGCAAACGATTCCACCCGCGCGTATCTGTCCGATATCGACGCCGAAGACACCATACGCGAGATCAAGCCCGCCGCTTTCCCGTTTCTCGACCTGAAGTCCGGCGAGCGCTGGCGCGTGCGTCCCGGCAGGAACTTTCCGCCGACCTGGATATTTTCCGCTGACCGGCGCATTCCGAACACCCGCCCGATGGAATATTTCACACAGATCAACCGGCTGCGTCGCGCCGACAGGGGAGACACGGTAGCGCAGGCGGTCGGCACCGGGTCCGCATTGTACGAAAAACTGTGGCAGCCGATGTGCCAGGCGGCGCTGAACACCGATGGAGCCGAAGCGTCGGCTGCCTTGATGTGGAAAGTCGTGCGGGAAACCTTCCTGCGCGGCGAGGAAGCCTGCCGACCTTGGTATTTCCACAAAGGTCTTAGCGACGCGCTTGTTCGTCCGGCGCAGAAATTCCTGACCGACCAGGGCGCCCAGATCCGTTTCAAGGCCCGTTTGCGCGGAATACGCTGGGCGGATCACCGGGTAACGTCCCTGTATTTTCCGGAAGGCATGCTGCGCGTCGGCCGGGAAGATGCCGTCGTTCTCGCCCTGCCGCCCGAGGCGTGCAATGAAATCTGGCCTGAAGCCGGGGCGCCGACGGAAACGCGAACAATCGTCAACGCTCATTTCCGGCTCGAACAACCCGCATCTCTGCCGTGGGACATGCCGTTTCTCGGTTTGATCAATGCCGAAACGCACTGGATATTCGTGCGCGACAATATCGTGTCGCTGACGATCAGCGCGGCCGACGAGCTGGCGGACAGTCCCAACTGGGAGATCGCCAACAGACTTTGGACCGAAGCCGGCGCCGTTCTCGGACGCACGGCGGGCCGCCTGCCCGCCTGGCGGATCATCAAGGAAAGACGCGCCACTTTCGCCCAGACACCGGCCCAGGTCAACGCTCGCCCAGGCACCGCGACCAGCATTAAGAACCTGTTTCTCGCCGGCGACTGGACGGATACCGGCGTGCCGGCGACGATCGACGGAAGCGTCATGTCCGGATTTCGCGCCGCCAGCAAAGCCACGGCGGCGGTCCGGACAGCCATTTCGGAAGACGCGGAATAAGCGTTTAACGATTCGGCGCCGAACGCCGAATGCCGAGACAGCACCTTCCAGACCATCTTAACCAACTGTAATTAAACGTTAATCTCAGGAAAAGCTGCTTTCACAGACTGGCAGCATCACTTTCCCCATGCGCGTTGAACCGCCGATTCATTCCCGTTAGCATCACATCGCTACGAAAACTGAGGGATTTGACGATGGCTAAAATACTATCCGATCTGACAAGCACGATTATTGCCGGCATCGTCCTGGCGGTTGTGCTTGTGGTTATACTCATGGGCTGGCACGACGCCGGCCTTGCACTGGACAAGGCCTGGTGGGCTTTCATCTTCCGCTGGCTGCACGTTCTCAGCGGCGTGATGTGGATTGGTATCCTCTGGTACTTCAATTTCGTCCAGATACCCAACATGGGAAATATCCCGGACGAACAGAAACCGGCGATTACCGGCGTCATCGCGCCGGCGGCCCTGTTCTGGTTCCGCTGGGGCGCCATGTCCACGATCATCACCGGCCTGATCCTGGCCTGGCTGAACGGTTATATTGCCGACGCGATCGCCATCGGCCTGACCGACGGCGTGCCGAAGCACACGGCAATCGGCATCGGCATGTGGCTGGGCACGATCATGTGGTTCAATGTCTGGTTCATCATCTGGCCGAACCAGAAGAAAGCGCTCGGCATCGTACAGGTCGAGGCGGACGAGAAAGCGAAAGCGGGCCGTACCGCGATGCTGTTCTCGCGGACCAACACGATGCTGTCGATCCCCATGCTCTACGCCATGGTGGCGGCACAGAACCTGTTCTGACCTCTTTAAAGAACGCACACCGAAGGGGGCCTCCGGGCCCCCTTCTTTTTTGTCCGCTAAACCTTATTCCACCGCTATCAGGGCGGCGGCGACCGCGCGATCTTCCGTCAGCAACACATTGAACGTTCGACAGGCGGCGCCTGTATCCATCCATTCCGGTACGATGCCGAACCCCTTCAGGTAGTCGCGGATGTCGGCGCGCGGCATGCCTATTCGCGGACCACAGCCGATCAGAAGAACTTCGATACTGTCGCGGGCTTCCGCCACCGCGGACAAGGTTTCCGCCGCAATGTCTTCATAACGGGTGACGCTCCAGGACATCGTGATTTCGGGAAGAATAATCACCGAACCGGAATGGGCTTCGCCGGCGATACGAAAATTGCCGGCCCCATAACCCTGGATCAGCTGCCGCCCTGCCGGAACCGCCGGCGTGATGTCGTTCATCCCTGGTCGGCGGGCTTGCCCGTGGGCGCGTCGTCCATTTCTTCCCCGACGATCAGACCGCTTCGGCGCAGGTTCATGTAGACCAGCAGCGGCACGGCGATGAAAATCGACGAATAGGTACCGACTATAACTCCCCAGATCATTGCGAAGCTGAAGCCCTTGATGACCTCGCCACCGAAGAAGTAGAGCGCCCCGAGCGCGATCAGGGTGGTCACGCTGGTCAACAGGGTGCGCGACAGGGTGCCGTTGACTGACAGGTTCAACAGCTCGTAGAGCGACATCTGCTTGAACTTCCGCAGGTTCTCGCGGACGCGGTCATAGACGACCACGGTATCGTTGATCGAATAGCCCGCAATGGTCAGAATCGCGGCGACGGTAGACAGATTGAATTCAAGCCCCAGCAGCGCAAAGACACCGATCGTCAGCGCGACGTCATGAAGCAGCGCCACCACCGCGACCACCCCGAACTGCCACTCAAACCGGAACCAGATGTAGACGAGCATGGCCGCCATCGCCAGCAGGACGGCCGTAACCCCCGCCTCAATCAGTTCGCCACCCACTTTCGGGCCGACAAACTCCGTACGGCGATAGTTGACCTTTTCTCCCAGCGCTGCCTTGGCTTTCTCGACCGCAATCTGCTGGCCCTTCTCGCCGCCGGGCTGACGCTCGATACGGATGAGCACGTCGGTCGGCTGGCCGAATTCCTGCAGTTGAACTTCGCCAAGGTTCAGTTCGTTCAGTGTGCTCCGGAGTTTGGAGATGTCGGCGGGACCGTCGGTGCGGATTTCCATCAGGATTCCGCCCCGGAAATCGATCCCGAAGTTCAGTCCCTTGGTAAAGAAAAGGCCGGCCGATACGACAACCAGCGCAAGTGAGAATATGGCCGCAATTTTGCGGAACCGCATGAAGTCGATCTTCGTGCCGACGGGAACAAGGCTGATAAGGCGCATCTTCGTCTTCCCCTAAAGCGGCAGCTTCTTGGGCCGCTTGCGGTGCAGCCATGTGACCACCATGAGGCGGGTGACCATGATCGCGGTGAACATTGATGTCAGGAGGCCTATGGCCAACGTCACGGCAAAGCCCTTGATCGGGCCGGAGCCGAACTGGAACAGCAGAATGGCGGCAATCAGGGTCGTGATATTGGCGTCGATAATCGTCGTCAACGCCCGCTGATACCCGGAATCGACCGCCGATATAGGCGTTCGCCCGTTGCGTTCCTCTTCGCGAATTCGTTCGAATATCAATACGTTGGCGTCAACCGCCATGCCGATCGTCAACACGATTCCCGCGATGCCCGGTAACGTCAATGTGGCCTGCAGCATCGACAGAACGGCGGCGATCAGGATGATATTCAGCACCAGCGCCACGTCCGCCATCAGGCCGAACATGCCATAGGCCGCCGCCATGAAAATGATGACCAGAACGATCGACAGAACACTGGCGAACTCGCCGGCAGCAATCGAATCCGCTCCCAGTTCGGCGCCGACCGTGCGCTCCTCCAGCACCGTCAGCGGCGCCGGCAACGCGCCTGCCCGCAGCAGAAGGGCCAGATCCTGCGCCGACTGAATGGTGAAATTACCGGATATGACCCCGTTGCCGCCGAGGATCGGTTCGCGGATCACCGGTGCGCTGATGACTTCCTTGTCGAGAACGATGGCGAAAGGCTGACCGACGTTTTCCCTCGTCACATCCCCGAAGCGGCGGGCACCGACCGCATCGAAGCGGAAGGAGACGACAGCCTGGCCATCCTGGAACGTGGCCTGCGCATCGACAAGGTTTTCGCCATCCACCATGACGCGGCGTTTGACCAGATACTGGATAGGATTGTCGTTGCCGTCCCGTTCGTCGATCGACGGCAGACACATAGTACCTGCCGGGCGGCGCCGTCCCGGCCCGCAGGCCTCGGCCGCAGAATTGTCCCTGTCCAGAAGATGAAATGTCATTTTGGCCGTTGTGCCGATCAGTTCTTTCAGGCGTTCGGGGTCGTCAAGCCCGGGCACCTGCACCAGGATCCGGTCCGAACCCTGGCGCTGAATTGTCGGTTCGCGCGTGCCAAGTTCGTCGATACGGCGGCGGACAATCTCGATCGACTGGTCGATTGCCGAGGTCAGGATTTCGCGGCGGCCGGTTTCCGTGTTGCAGACTGTGTAGGAGAGCCCGTCAGTCGATACGTCGAAAAGCGGTTCGAACGTATTCGGTTCCAGATTGCGCAGAACCTCGTCCGCCTGTTCCCGGTCCTCGTCCCGCCGCAGATCGAAGCCGACGCATTCGTTGCGTACGCCAAGACGGCGATACCCGATGCGCGGCGATCCCCGGCGCAGCCCGTCACGAATGGAATCGACCAGCGCTTCCCGGCGCTGCGCAAGAACCGACGCTACATCCACTTCCAGCAACAGATGCGAACCGCCCTGCAGATCGAGGCCCAGATTCATCTGCTGATTGGGCAGCCAGCTCGGCAGGGACGCCGCGTCTTCCTCGCTAAGCACGTTGGGAAACGCGAAAGAAATTCCCATGAGCGCGACGACGGCGACCAGAACCATCTTCCACTTGGCGAAATAGACCATTTACGGCGTGCTCTGTCGGTTAGGCTGAATGACGGACGGTAAAATCAGTCTTTTTTGCGATCTTCGGCGTCGACATCTTCTTCGGAATCGACATCCTCTTCCGCATCGTCGTAATCCCGGTCGTCGTCGGCCTGATCCTTATCCTGGTCCTTGTCTTTCTTGGACTTTGCGTGCGCGGGATCGGTTTTGCTGAGGCTTTCGGCGATCATCCCGCGCAATACGCGGACCTTGACCCCGTCGGCCACCTCTACGATCAGTTCGGTTTCGTTGGGGACGCGCGTAATCGTGCCGATCAACCCGCCATTCGTCACAATGCGGTCGCCGCGACGCAGATTGCCCAGCATTTCGCGATGGACTTTCGCCTTCTTCTGCTGCGGACGGATCAGCAGGAAATAGAAAACGACGAATATCAGTACCAGGGGAAGGAGCTGCTCCATTCCGCCAAGTCCACCACCGCCAGCGCCCTGCGCCCAAGCCGGTGAAACAAACATGCTTTTCTCCGCATTGAGTGAAAGTTTGCGGAATATAGCGGCCCGTCGACAGCATGCAACATTTTCCCTTTGAATCGGGCCGCACCGCCTCCTGGCCGCTCGATGTTTGATCCCGACTCGCCTTGTGATAGGGTCCGCGCCGCTTTCAATCTGCCCCGGAACGCCATGACCGACAGCGACACCAAAGAGCTGATGATCCGTATCGCGGACGCGCTGGACCGCCTTGCCCCGCCGCCGGCGACGACCGTCGTGCCGGACGATGCCGATGCTTTTGTATGGCATGCGGAAACCGGCCGTCTGGAACCCGTGGCGGAGATCAACCGCCTGGATATCGAGCAGCTGATCGGGGTCGACCGCTCGCGCGACACGCTACTGTCCAACACCCGGCGCTTTGCGGAAGGGTTTCCCGCGAACAATGCCCTGCTGTGGGGCGCGCGCGGGATGGGCAAAAGCTCGCTCGTCAAGGCTGTACAAGGCACGGTCGCGGAAGAGACCGGCGGCGCGCTGGTGCTGGTGGAAATTCACCGCGAGGACCTCGCTTCCCTGCCCCGGCTTCTGGCGGTGCTGCGCGAGAGCAAGCGCAAGTTCATCCTGTTCTGCGACGACCTCTCCTTCGACGGCGACGACACCACGTACAAATCGTTGAAAGCGATGCTGGAAGGCGGGATCGAGGGGCGGCCGAAAAACGTGGTGTTCTACGCGACATCCAATCGGCGTCACCTTATGCCCCGCGACATGATCGAAAACGAACGGTCGACCGGCATCAATCCCGGCGAAGCGGTCGAGGAAAAAGTCTCTCTGTCCGACCGGTTCGGTCTGTGGCTCGGTTTCCACAACTGCGATCAGGACACCTTCTTCGAGATGCTTGACAGCTACGTCGATCGCTACGGCCTGGACATTGACCGGGAAACGCTGCATGCCGAAGCGGTCGAATGGTCGATGACCCGCGGCGCACGCTCCGGCCGCGTCGCCTGGCAGTACATCCAGGACCTCGCCGGCCGCCAGAAAAAGATGCTGGACTAGTTCCGGACGGCAGCCGTTCTGCGCCCGAGATACCGTTCCGGATCGACGGCCCGGTTGCCGCGCCGCAGTTCGAAATGCAGCTGCGGCTTGTCGACGCTGCCGGTACGCCCGACCTTCGATATCACCTGCCCTCGCCGCACGTTCTGGCCCGTGCGGACGAGCAGTTCGGAATTATGGGCGTAGGCGGATATCCAGCCGCCCGAATGCTTCACCAGCAAGAGATTGCCGAAGCCGCGCAACTCGTTGCCTGCATAGGCCACCACGCCGTTCTGCACTGCGCGAACCGGCGTTCCCCGGCGCGCCCGAATGTTTAGCCCGTCGTTCTGCAAGCCCTTGCCGATCGTCCCGAAGCGCGACAGCACCCGGCCGCTTACCGGCCATATGAACCCGCCCTCGCTCGGCGCCGGAAGCTTTACGCCCGGTCAGGTAGTCGGCGCGCGTTTCACGGTTTTCGGTTCGGGCGGCAATACCTGCTTGCCTTCGACGCGCGGCGGCGGCTTCCGAACGGCTGACCTCGCGGTCGACGTGTGTGTCGATACCGTTCGTGTCGCGCCCGCCGCCTGACGCGCCGGATTACCGGGCAGGACTATCTTCTGCCCCGGATACAGCCGGTAGGGCGGGGAAATCCGGTTCAGCCGAACCAGAGTACCGGGCTCGGTATTGTATCGGTTGGCGATCTGATAAACGGTTTCGCCGCGGCGGACCACATGCACGCCGGACGACGGCAGGCGGAGCTTCTGGCCCGGATAGATCGTGTAAGGCGGCGTCAGGGCATTTGCGTCGATCAGACTACGCAATCCGACATTGTACCGGCGGGCGATTTTGTAAAGCGCGTCGCCCTTACGGACGGTCACGGTCTGTCCGGCGAGCGCGGCCGTCGCGGCGCCCGGGCGCACGGTTTCTCCGGTTCCCCCATGCACGACCGGCGCCGGCCCCATGCTGGTTTGCCCGCATGCGGACAGGGCCAGTCCAAGCACCGGCCACAGGACGAATTTCACGTTTCCGGACATCTGGTATCCCATCGCCGTCAAACTATGTTCGGCCTTTCTGAAGTTCAACCGGTAGATTCCGGCGCATCGTCGCCGATCAGCGGAACGAACCTGACCGGCCACATCTTTTCGGTCCGGATTCCCCCCGCTTCGTCGAAAGTAAATTTGTAGAGATGCTGATCCCGGGCGGTGTTGCCCATGGGTGCGATCATGATCCCGTCGGGAGCAAGCTGGTCGATAAGCGTTTGCGGTATTTCGCGCGATGCCGCAGCGGTCACGATGATGCGGTCGAACGGCGCCTGCTCCGGCCACCCCTTCGTGCCGTCACCGGCTTTCGCGGTAATGTTGTTGATACGGAGCTCCCGGAATTTCTCTTCCGCCGCCGCCAGCAGCTCCTTGTGGCGTTCGATCGAATACAGCCGGCGGCACAGCCGGGCTAGCACCGCCGCCTGGTAGCCGGACCCGGTGCCGATCTCGAGCACCTTCATTCGCGGTCCTACCTCCAGTTCCTGGGTCATGAACGCGACCACCGCCGGCTGGCTGATCGTCTGCCCGCTGCCGATGGGGAGCGCCATGTTTTCGTATGCCTGGTCGCGGAACGTTTCCGGCACGAATGCTTCGCGCGGGACGCGTTCGATCGCACCGAGCACGTCAGGTTGCGTGATGCCCTGTTTTCGAAGTTCCATGATCAGGCGAATACGGTTGGCTTCGAGGGTCATCCGAAGACCTGTCGCAAAGACGTCATGGTCCGGCGGTGGGTCAGGTCGAGGCACAGCGGTGTGATGGAAATACGTCCTTCGTTCACCGCCTTCAGGTCCGAACCCGCAAACGACGGGTCTTCGTTGCGTTCGGTGCCGATCCAGACGTAGTCGTAGCCGCGCGGGTCGCGCCCCGTTGTGACGGCATCGCCGATCTTTCTGCGGCCCTGAACCGTGATTTCCGTCTGGCCGACTTCCGCAGCCGGCAAATCCGGAAAATTAACGTTTATCAGAACGTTGGCGGGCCATTCCTCGCGTATCAGCTTGCGGATGATTTTGGGTCCATGATGTTCAGACGCGGCCCAACGGACGTTTTCGCCGTACACGCGGACCTGGCTCAGCGCGATAGACGGAATGCCGAGCAGCGCCCCCTCCATGGCTGCGGCGACGGTTCCCGAATAGGTGATGTCTTCGCCCAGATTGCCGCCGGCATTGACGCCCGAAAGCACCAGATCCGGACGCTTTCCGGGAATGATGTGCTGCACCGCCAGCAGAACGCTGTCCGTGGGCGTGCCGTTCACGGCGAATTTCCGGGCGCTAATCTTGCGTACCCGCAACGGCAGCGTCAGGGTCAGGGAATGACCGGATGCGCTCTGTTCACTTTCCGGCGCAACCACCCAGACGTCGTCCGAAAGGGATTTTGCCATCTTTTCGAGGACTTTCAGCCCCGGCGCATTGATCCCGTCATCGTTGGAAACCAGGATCCGGGCGCCGCGCAGCCGCATCAGTCGCCGCCCGCCGCCTCGATCTTATCGAGCCCGCCCATATAGGGTCGCAGAACCTCCGGTACCGTCACCGATCCATCCGCGTTCTGATAATTCTCCAGCACCGCGATGAGCGTGCGCCCCACGGCAAGACCCGATCCGTTCAGCGTATGCAGGAAAGCCGTCCCCTTTCGGTCGGACGGCCGGAAACGGGCATTCATGCGCCGCGCCTGAAAATCGCCGCAGTTCGAACAGCTGGAAATTTCGCGATAGCGCTCCTGCCCCGGCAGCCAGACTTCGATATCGTAGGTTTTTCGCGCCGAGAAACCGAGATCTCCCGTCGACAGGATCACGACGCGGTAATGCAGGCCGAGACGCTTCAGGACTTCTTCCGCGCAACCGGTCATGCGTTCGTGTTCTTCCGCAGACCGGTCGGGGTGCACGATGCTGACAAGCTCCACCTTGGGAAACTGGTGCTGGCGCAGCATGCCGCGCGTGTCTTTGCCCGCGGCGCCCGCCTCCGACCGGAAGCACGGCGTATGTGCGGTGAAACGCAGCGGCAGGTCTTCTTCCGACAGGATATCGCCGGCCACCAGGTTGGTCAGTGGCACCTCGGCGGTCGGGATCAGCCAGTAATCGGTGGTGGTCTTGAACAGGTCTTCGGAAAACTTCGGCAGTTGTCCCGTCCCGAACGCCGCATCGTCGCGCACCAGCAAAGGCGGATTGACCTCGGTATAGCCGAATTCCTCCGTGTGCATGTCAAGCATCATCGCGGCAAGCGCCCGTTCCATCCGCGCCAGTGCGCCGCGGGTGACCACGAAGCGCGATCCGGAGAGTTTCGAGGCACCTTCGAAATCGAGCAGCCCCAGTCCCTCGCCGATATCGACATGATCCTTCGCCTCGAAATCGAAGGCCGGCTTGTCGCCGACGATCCGGATTTCGACGTTGTCGTCTTCGTCCTCACCGTCCGGTACATCTTCAAACGGCAGATTGGGCACATCCTGGAGAACCTCGCGCACAGCCGCCACGCCCTGCTTCTGGTCCTCTTCCAGTCCCGCCATCCGGTCTTTCAGATCGGCCACTTCGGCAATCAGGGCATCCGCGTCTTCGCCTTTGCCTTTCAGCACACCGATCTGTTTGGAGGCCTCGTTCCGCCGTTTCTGCAAATCCTGCAGCTCGGTTGTAATCGCCCGGTTGGCGGCGTCGAGTTCGATCGCCCTTGCGGCGAGAGGTTCCAGCCCGCGCCGCGCGAGCGCCTTGTCGAACTGATCGGGGTTGTCCCGGATCCATCTGATGTCATGCATGATTTAATCTTCTAGCCGATTTCACGACGAATCTCAGGTCGCCGGGTTATCGGGTTTCGGCTGGGCGTCCTCGTAGTCGTCGTCGCCGTATTTTTGTGCCCGCTTCTTCTCGATCAGCCGCGCCCCGATGATCGATAACTCGTAGAGGATGATGATCGGAATAGCGAGGCCGATCTGGCTGACCACGTCGGGCGGCGTGATGATCGCCGCCATTACGAAAACGCCGACGATGGCGTATTTGCGTTTCGCGGCAAGTCCCGTGGATGTCACCAGCCCCGCCCGCGCCAGCAGCATCAAAAGAACCGGCAGCTCGAAAGCGAGACCGAAGGCGAATATCAGCCGCAGCACGAGTGTCAGATACTGATCGACCTTCGGTTCGACCTGAACGGGCAAGGCGCCGTCGCCGCCCAGTGTCTGGAAAGTCAGGAAAAACTCCCAGGCCAAAGGCATGATGAAGAAATAGACCAGCGCGCCGCCCATGAAAAAGAGGATCGGCGTCGCAAACAGGAACGGCAGGAACGCCCGTTTCTCGTTCTTGTAGAGGCCGGGAGCGACGAACATCCAGACCTGCATGGATATCACGGGAAAGGCAAAAAACAGCGCCGTGTAAAAGGCCACCTTTATCTGCGCCAGGAACGGCTCGTACAGCGCGGTAAAGATGAGCCGTGCGCCTTCCTGGCCTTCCAGGGCACGCGCAAGGGGACGGACGAAAAAGTCGTAGATGTCCTGGGCGAACACGAAGCTGGCGATGAACATCACGACAAATGCGGCAAAGCTGTATATCAGACGGGTGCGCAGCTCGACCAGATGGTCGAGCAACGGCATCTTCTTGTCGTCCGCCTCGGATTCGTTCATGCTGGTTTCTCCAGCTTTTCAGCTTTGTCTTCGGACGTTTCAGCGTCAGCCGCTTCGGGTTTTTTCGGGACCGGCGACGCAATCCTGTTGTCGTCGGCGAATTCCGGATCGTCGTAATCGACGAGATCGTCGTCAGTCCACCCGGCGTCGAAATCCATGGCGTCTTTGATCTCCCCATCCGGATCGACGCTGTCCATGATTTCCTGACGGACGCGCCCAAGCGGGTCCGCCGCCGTTCTTACGGTTTCCTGTACCTTGTCGAGTTCGGCTTCCCGGGCAACTTCTTCCAGACCCGACTGGAATTCGCGCGCCATTTCCCGCGCCTTGCGCACGAAACCGCTTACGGCGCGGATCGCACCGGGCAGCTCCCTGGGACCGATAATAATGATCGCAAGGATGGCAATAAGGAGAAATTCCCAGCCGCCGATGTCAAACATGGCGGAGCGCGCCTTTCTTCAAGAATTCTACAGGGCGAAACGTCAGCTTTTCGCCGTTTCGTCCTTTTTTGTAGCATCCGCCACGGCGTCGCCGGTATCCGCGTTCATGGCCTTGTCGTCTACGGCGTCGGATTTGTCTTCTTTGAGATTCTTTTTGAACGCGTTGATGCCTTTCGCGGCATCCCCCATCAGACGCGGCAACTTGCCGGCGCCGAACAGCAGAATGACGACGAGCGCGATTAGGGCGATCTGCCAGGGTCCTAAAGACATTTCGATCTCTCACGATCAATAATTGAAATTTGCCGGATCATCGCAGAAAGCCGGTATAGCCGCAATGAAAACGGCGCGGGTCAGTTATTTTCCGCTGCAAAAACAAAGACATTCTGCTCATCCAGCGCGACGCCCACGGACGCCCCCTCGTCCGGCAACAGTTTGCCGGGAACCCGGGAATGGAGATGCAGCCCCCCTGCTTCGCCGTTAGGCACACTGAGATGCAACAGGCTGGACCGTCCCAGCAGGCGTGCTGTGATCACGCTGGCGACGGCCTTGTCGTGTTCGCCGGCGATGACGCGGAGCGCTTCGGGGCGAACCAGAACGTCCACTTCGGTACCGTCGGCAAATCCCGGGGCGCAGACAGTGCCGATCGGCGTGTGAACATGACCATCCAGCACCCGGCCGGTGATTTGGTTTACTTCGCCAAACAGCCCCGCCACGAAGGAATCCTTGGGGCGGAAATACAGTTCTTCAGGCGGGCCGACCTGCACGATGACCCCGTCGCGCATGACGGCAACCTGGTCGCCCATGAACATGGCTTCCTCGGCATCGTGCGTGACGATGAGCGACGAGGATTCCGATTTCTTCAGCACATGCAGACACAAATCCCGCAACTGGTTGCGCAACCGCGTATCCAGATTGGAAAACGGCTCATCCAGCAGGAATATGCGCGGCCGTGGCGCCCGCGCCCGCGCCAGGGCGATGCGTTGCTGTTCCCCGCCCGACAGATAGTGCGGATACCGGTTGGCGTAGCGCAGCATGCCGACCTGTTCCAATACTTCGTGCACGCGTGCATCGCGCTCCGCGCTGGACAAATCCGTCAGACCGAATGCCACGTTCTGCGCAACGGTGAGGTGCGGAAACAGGGCAAAATCCTGGAAAAGCAGGCTGACCAGGCGGTTTTCCGGCGGCTCGCTACGACGGGAATCCGCCAGCACCTGGTCGTCCCAGCAGATGCTTCCGGTTTGCAGCTCCTCCAGCCCCGCGATCAGGCGCAACGTCGTTGTCTTGCCGCAGCCGGATGGTCCAAGCAGACAGAGAATTTCGCCCGGCGGGACATGCAGGTTGATGTCCGACAGAACATCTACTTTGCCATATCTGTGACTGAGTCCGCTGACGGTCAGTCCGTTTTCTGTTTGTTTCTGGTCCACCATGCTGGCGAGAAGCTATTGCGAGCCGGTCTCAATAGCAATCGAAGAATGATCAGAATTATTCCTGCCGCTCTTCTTCGTTTTCGTCTTCATCGGCAGCGGCAACCGCTTCCGCGGTTCCCGCCTCTTCTGTTCCGGCAGCGGTCGAGTCGGCGGCGGCGACATCGTCACCGTCGGACAGTTCTTCCGCTTCCTCTTCCTCGGGAGCTCCTTCCGCGACGGCATCCGGATACATTTCGCCGGTGTCGCCGATGATCGTGCCCGCGGGGCGCGTATCCAGCAGACCGGAAGCTTTCAGTTCGTCGATACCCGGCAGATCCGCCAGGGAATCCAGCCCGAATTCTTCCAGGAACGCCGGCGTCGTGCCCCACGTAGTCGGACGACCGGGCGTCCGCCGCCGGCCGACGGGTTTGATCCAGCCAGCTTCGAGCAGCACATCGAACGACCCCTTGCTGACCGAAACGCCCCGTATTTCTTCAACTTCGCTGCGCGTGACGGGCTGGTGATAGGCAATGATGGCCAGCGATTCCACGGCCGCGCGCGACGGTTTACGGCTGACTTTCCGTTCGATCCGCAGGTGCGGCGACAGGTCTTCCGCCGTCCGCAACGACCACCGCCCCGCGACCCGGGCAAGATTGACGCCGCGTCCTTCGTAAAGCGACTGGATATCCTGAAGAATCGCCCCGATATCCGAGCCTTCCGGCAGACGTTCGGCCAGGAAATCCGTGCTGACGGGTTCCGTTGCCGCGAACAGCAGCGCCTCGACGATCCGGACTTCCTGGGTGATATCCGCGTATTCCGCAGCTTCTTCGGCCGTTTCGCATTCGGGACCGTCGCCGACCGTTTCGCCGGCCATATCCTCGACCGTATCGTTGTCGGGGGATTCCATAATTTCCTGCACGACTTCAACCATTTGCGACCTTTTCCTTCCCTTTTACAAAAATCGGCCCGAAGGCGCTGGACTGGCGAATATTCGCCTTGCCTTCCTTCACAAGTTCCAGACTGGCGGCGAAAGTCGACGCGACGGCGGAGCGCCGGACGATTCCATCGGTCAGGTTTTCCGGAAGGAACGCACTCAGCGCGGTCCAGTCGCCGACATTTCCGATAATGCCTCGCAGCCGTTCGATCGCTTCGCTGAGCGAGAACAGTTGCGTGGCCTCGATGGTCAGATGAGATGCCGTGACGCGGCGCCGGTTGTCGCCATAGGCCTTCAGCATGTCGTAAAGCGACACTTCGTAGACCGGCGTTCTGACGACTTCCATGCCTTCCGGTGCGCCGCGCGCGAACACATCGCGCCCAAGACGCGGCATGACCAGCAGTTTTTCTCCGGCATCCCGCATCGCATCCAGTCGCCGCAGCTGAAACGTCAGCGCCTCGGCCAGTTCCGGACCTGTCGCTTCTTCGTCTTCTTCGGTCTCCGGCAGAAGCAGGCGGGATTTGAGATAGGCGAGCCAGGCCGCCATGACGAGGTAGTCCGCCGCGATTTCAAGGCGCAGTTGTTTGGCCGCCGTGATGAAGGACAAATACTGCTCGGCCAGCTTCAGGATCGATATTCTGGTCAGATCGACCTTTTGCTGCCGCGCCAGCGTCAGAAGCAGATCAATCGGTCCCTCGAACCCGTCCAGATCGAGGACGAGATCGTACATCTCGCGAACCGGTTCTTCTTCGAATGTGTCCGTGGTTTCGGACATGCCGTCCGTATCCCCTTCCAAAGCCTGCAACGCCGATACGCCCGGATTATAAGGTTTCCGCAGGTCGCAGGCTAACCGCCAATCCGCACGACTGAGGGCCTGTCAGCCTTCAAGAAACGCAGAAATCCGCCGTTTGGCGACATCCGCGTCGAAATCATCCGAATCATCCATCCGCTCTGCGGCGGAATTGAGGCGAACCAGAGATTCCGGCCGCATCGGGGGACAGGTTTCCGCGATCGCCGCCATGTCGTCAAAATCGCCGTCGCAGTGGAGCGCAAGGTCGCACCCCGCGTCCAGAACCGACATCACCCGCGCGCCGAGCGGGCCCGACAGGGCTTTCATGCAGATATCGTCTGAGAACAGCAAGCCGTCGAAACCGATATCCCCGCGGATTGTCTCCTGAACGACTGCCGGGGAGGAACTGCCGGGGCCGCCTGCATCGATGGCTTCGTACACGATATGCGCCGTCATGCCCGCCGGGGCGTCGCAAAGTTCCACGAACGGGGCGAAATCGGTGCGCCGCAGTTCATCCAGCGGCGTGTCCACCCGCGGAAGTTCCAGGTGACTGTCGGCAAAAGCTCTTCCATGTCCGGGGATATGTTTGATCACCGGCAACACTCCGCCCTGCAAAAGCCCATCGCAGACCGCCCGTCCGAGATGTGCGACGAGGGCCGGATCGTTGGAAAATGCCCGGTCGCCGATGATTTCGTGACTGCCTGTGACGGGCAGGTCCAGAACCGGTGCGCAGTCCACATTGATCCCGAGCGCCTCGAGGTCGGCGGCGATCAGTCGATAGTTGAGCCGCAGGCAGTGGGCCGCTTCATTCGGACCCGAAACCGCCCGGTCGCCAAACGGCAGCATCGCCGGGTAGTCGGGCCAGTGAGGCGGTCGCAGCCGCTGTACGCGTCCGCCTTCCTGGTCGATCAGGACGAGAATTTCGTCGTTGCCGGAGAGGTCGCGAAAATCGTCGGTCAGACGGCGTACCTGATCCGGTGTATCTATATTGCGCGCGAACAGAATGTAGCCGGCAGGGTTGCATGCCCGGAAAAGCGCCTTCTCGTCCGCTGTCAGGGACAATCCGACACAGCCGAAGACTACAGCCGCCGGCGCGGGATCAGCGCCGGACAACGAGACAGCTCAGCTTTCGCTGTTTTAACCGGCTGCAGAGGCTGGACGCCTGGGACTTCGAAGCGAGCGGCCCTGCCTGCATGCGGTAATAGGTGCCGCGACCGCCGCTTAGGACGGTGCGTTCCACAATCAGCGGCAGATTACCGAGCAGATCTTTGTGCTTGTTCCGGATAGACGTCCAGTTCTTCCGCAGCGCCGCTTCGGAGCGCAGAGACGAAATCTGAATGCGATAGCGTCCCGATGCGGAGGCGGCCGGTGCTTTCGACGCGGTTTTGGCAGCCGTTTTCACGGGCGGTTTCTCTGTTTCCACTGTCTTGGCGGGCGCCGGGGCGACCGGAGGCGGTTTGACCTTCGTTATTTTGAGTTCCTTCTTCGTCAGCGGCGGCGGCGGGGGCAGTTCAGATTCTGCCGACGCAGCAGGCGCCCCGGCGGCGGGTTCCACACTGGCCGCCTTTTCTTGCTCCATGGCGACCGGCGCCGGCGGCGTCATCGGTTTTTCGGGCGGCGGTAACAGGCGCTCTACCCGCTCCGGCTGTTTTTCCGCTTCCAGCCGGGTAAACACTTCCTTATCCTGATTGGGCACTTTCATTCCGCCGGGGCTTTCGGGACGCACTTTCAACGGGCCTTCCTGCGCCTGAATGACCGGCGGCGCAGTACCCGCGCCTTCCTGGCGGCCCTTGTTGTAGGCATAGAGAATCACGACGCCAAAACCGAGAATGGCCGCGATGGCGACAAGGCCCGTCATGATCCGCCGGCCGCGGCGACCGTATCGGGGAACGTCGGGCGCCCTGTCACGGGCCACGATCCGGTCACCCTCCGCGGGTCGAAAATCGTCTGCCATCAGCGCATCTCCTCAACCGGTTTCACACCCATGACCGCGAGCCCCGAGGCTATCACAACCGCCATCGCCCGGACCATTCCCAACCGCGCCAGGGTGCCGTTTTCGTTTTCCGGTATCAGGAAACGGAGCGATGTATCTTCGTTCCCCTTGTTCCAGAGACCGTGAAAAGCGGCGGCGATATCGTTCAGATAATATGCGATGCGGTGCGGTTCGCGCGCCAGCGCCGCAGTTTCCACCAGCCTCGGCCACCCTGCCAGCAATTTCATCAAAGTCAGTTCCGCCTCGTCGGTCAGCGATGACATATCAGCTTTCGCGAGGCTCGAATCGTCAACCGAAAGACCCGGCATCTGGTCGCCGGCGTTGCGCAGGACCGAACAGGCGCGGGCGTGGGCGTACTGCACGTAGAACACCGGATTGTCGCGGGATTGTTCCAGCGCCTGCTTCAGATCGAAATCGAGAGGCGCCTCGTTGCCGCGCGTCAGCATCATGAAGCGGACGACGTCCTTGCCGACCTGGTCAACGACTTCGCGCAGGGTGACGAAGGTCCCTGCCCGCTTGGACATGCGCACGGGCTCGCCGTTTTCGAACAGATTGACCAGATTGCAGATACGCACGTCGAGGACGCCCTTGCCGTCGGTGGTGGCTTCTACCGCCGCCTGCATGCGCCTGATGTACCCTTTGTGATCGGCGCCCCAGACGTCGACCATTTCGCCAAAACCGCGGCGGAATTTGTCCAGATGGTAGGCCACATCGGCGGCGAAATACGTCCAGCTGCCGTCCGATTTCTTCAGCGGCCGGTCGATATCGTCACCGAACCCGGTGGAGCGGAATAAATATTGTTCACGCTCTTCCCAGTCGTCGGGTTTCTGGCCCTTGGGCGGCTCCAGCGTGCCCCAGTAAACGAGATCCCGATCTTCGAGTTCGGACACAACGGCAGAAATGGCGTCTTCGTCATGGAGCGACCGTTCCGAGCGGAATACCTGATGCTCTATGCCAAGCGCGGCTAGGTCTTCGCGGATCAGTTCCATCATCTCGCTGATCGCGACATCGCGGACGACGGGCAGCCATTCCTCCTCCGGCGCGGACAGCAGGGCGTCACCCTGCGTCTCGGCCAGCGCATGACCGACATGCACCAGATAGTCGCCGGGATAAAGACCGTCCGGGATTTCGCCGATATTCTCGCCCAGCGCTTCGCGATAGCGGAGATGTGCGGATCGGGCCAGCACATCGACCTGCACGCCGGCGTCGTTGATATAGTATTCGCGGGTCACTTCGAACCCGGCCTTGGCCAGTAACGCCGCCAGCACGTCGCCGATCACCGCCCAGCGGGCATGCCCGACATGCATCGGTCCGGTCGGATTGGCGGACACGTATTCGACATTGATCGGTTGACCCGCACCGATATCGGTATCGCCGTAAGACACGCCCGCCTGCAGGATCTCCGCAATCTGTCGCTGCCACAGACCGGCGTCCAGACGCAGGTTGATGAAACCCGGCCCCGCGATGTCCACACTGTCGACGCCGTCGGATTCCGACAGCCGGCCGGCGATCATCCCGGCCAGATCGCGCGGCTTCCGGCCGGCGGGTTTCGCCAGCACCATGGCGACATTGGTCGAAATATCGCCATGCGAGGGATCGCGCGGCGGTTCGACCGATATCCGGTTCAGGGCCAGGTCCGCCGGCATCGTGCCATCGGCCGTCAGACCGCCGACGATTTCCTCGATGGCGGCTCGATAATGATTGAAAACGTTCATCTGTTCTCTTCGTATAGGTCGTATAGCCGGCGGTGCTCGTCCAGCGCGAACCGGTCCGTCATCCCGGCGATGTAATCCGCCACATGGCGCGCGCGCATGGTACGGTCCAGATGTTCGGCGCCGGGGCGCCATTCCTCCGGCAGGCATTCCGGTTCGTCCACATACAGCGTGAACAGGTCGGCGACCACCCTGCGCGCCTTGCTCGTCATGCGGTTAACCCGGTAATGCCGATACATGCGCTCGAACAAAAAGGCTTTCAAGGCGCGGTTGTCGGCTTCCAGCTGTTCCGAAAACGCGACCAGCGGTCCGCCGTGATGACGCACATCATGGACAGAACCCGGCCGCGCCGCCGAAATACGCCGCGCGGTTTCCGCCAGCAGGTCGTTGACCATCACATTGATGAGGCGCCGGCCGGTTTCGTGAAACAGTCTGCTTTTTTGCAGATCGGGATATTTCTTACGCACTTCCGCGATGATCGGGCCCAGGATCGGCACGTCGGCAAGATCGTCAATCGCAAACAACCCGGCCCGAAGTCCGTCGTTCACATCGTGGGAATGATAGGCAATGTCGTCTGAAAGCGCGGCTATCTGTGCCTCGATGCCCGGCCATGTGTGGAGTTCGAGATCATGTTTCGACGTGTACTCGTTCAGCGCCCAGGGCAGATCGCCCGACAGCGGCCCGTTGTGCTTGGCGATGCCTTCCAGGGTTTCCCAGGTCAGGTTCAGCCCGTCGAACTCGGCATATCGCGCTTCCAGCGCGGTGATGATGCGCAATGTCTGCCCGTTGTGGTCGAAGCCGCCATGGGGCTGCATGGCCTCGTCCAGCGCCTCTTCGCCCGCATGCCCGAACGGCGTATGGCCGAGATCGTGGGCCAGCGCCAGTGCCTCGGCCAGATCCTCGTCCACCGACAGCGACCGGGCGAGCGAGCGCGCAATCTGGGCCACTTCCAGGCTGTGGGTCAGCCGCGTGCGGTAATAATCGCCTTCGTGATAGACGAATACCTGCGTCTTGTGCTTCAGGCGGCGGAAAGCGCCGGAATGGATGATCCTGTCCCGGTCCCGCTGGTAAACAGTGCGTGTCGGGCTTTCGTCTTCCGCGAAAATGCGCCCCCGCGACAGCGCCGGATGGCACGCATAGGGTGCGAGGCTGGACGTGGGCAGGGATCCGTCGGCGGGGCTCATAACCCGCAAGGTAAACCTGCCCATCAGGCGCTGCAACGGAATCGGCAGGTTTTCGGCGGATTCGTCGATCGTCGCGACCGACGTTGACGGAACCTTTACTTCAACATACATAATCGGGGAACGCACGAGAGTAGCGAACCATGCCAGACGGACACATCGACGCATCGAAGCAGATCACGGTCAGCGATTCCGCCGTTGCCCGGCTGAAAGAACTGCACGCCGAGGACGACCACGCCGGCAAGATGCTGCGGGTTGCCGTGGATGGCGGCGGCTGTTCCGGTTTTCAGTACAGCTTCACCTTCGATGATCAGATTAATGACGACGATCAAACCATTGAAAAAGATGGCATAACGGTCGTCATTGACGAGATGTCCTGGGACTACCTCGCGGGATCCGAAATCGGCTACAAGACTGAACTGATCGGCGCCTATTTCTCCATCGAGAACCCGAACGCCGCTTCGACCTGCGGCTGCGGTACGTCGTTCGCGCTCTGACATTTGAACGGTTCGCCCCCTGTCGCTGCGACGCCATTCCGGTTAGATTGCGCCGACAACGAATCTTCCGGACAGTATCGTGACCGTCATCGCTACCTGGAACGTAAACTCGATCCGCGCCCGACTTCCCCGGGTGCTGGAATGGCTCGACGAATTCGAACCCGATGTGGCTCTGTTGCAGGAACTGAAGGCCACGGATGAAACCTTTCCGCGCCTCGAGATCGAAGACCGCGGCTACAACTTGGAAATTCACGGTCAGAAGAACTTCAACGGCGTCGGTATTCTGTCGAAATCGCCCATAGAGGACGTGACGCGCGGCCTGCCGGGCAACGAAGACGACGATCAGGCCCGCTATATCGAGGGATTCACGGCGGGTTTTCGCGTCGCTTCAATCTATCTGCCGAACGGCAACCCCGCCCCGGGAGAGAAATACGACTACAAGCTGCGCTGGATGGAATGCCTGTGCGACCACATGCGCGAAAGGCTGAAGCTGGACGAAGCGATCGTATTCGGCGGCGACTACAACATCGTGCCTACCGACGAGGACGTACACGACCCGGAAGGCTGGGCCGACGACGCGCTGTGCCTGCCGGAGAGCCGCAACCGGTTCCGGCGCATGCTGTATCTGGGGCTGACGGACGCCTATCGGGTCATTCACAAGGAACCGCACAAATACAGCTTCTGGGACTATCAGCGCGGCGCCTGGCAAAAGGATTTCGGCGTCCGCATCGATCATCTGCTGCTGTCGCCGCAGGCCGCCGACCGGCTGAAGGACGCGGATATCGACCGCGGACCGCGAGGCAAGGAAAAAGCCTCCGACCACACGCCCGTCTGGTGCGAGCTGGAATGACTCCGCTCATACGCGAGGCGCTGCGTTACGTCACGATCGGCCTGGGATTCGGGCTCATCTGGGCGGTGATCCAGTACACCAACGGTTCGATCACCGATTTGAAAGTACTGGCCGGACCGGTGATCGTCTTCGGTGCGGCCGGACTGCTGATGTGGGGCCTCCGGCGCGCGCTGATCGCGCTGAGAAACCGCTAGCGGACTGGCTTGTAACCGTCAGGCGCTGCTCGACTCCGCCGTTATCGGGACGGTTTCTTCAAAACCCTTGCCGATAACCGTTGCCGCCACAAGGTCGCCCCCCACATTCACGACGGTCCGGCACATGTCCAGAATTCTGTCGACACCGATGATCAGCGCGATCCCTGCCGAGGGAATCCCGACCGTTTCCAGGATACTCGCGAGGATGACGATACCGACGCCGGGCGTGCCCGGCGACCCGATCGCCGCGCCGACGGCCATGACCACCAGCAGCAGAATGCCCATGACCCCGATGGAAATACCGAAAACCTGGGCCAGGAACAGCGCCGCCACTGCCTGATAAAGCGCCGTGCCCCCCATATTTATGGTCGTTCCCAGCGGTATGACAAAACGCGATACCGGCGTAGGCACCCCCAGCTTGGTCTCCGCGATCTGAAGGGATAGCGGCATCACCGTCGCGCTGCTTGGGTCGAGAACGCCAGCAAAAGCGCTTCCCGGGTATTTCCCAGAAAGGCGAACGGAGATTTTCGCGCCATGATCAGCAAGATCAACAGGTACAGACAGAACAGCAGAATCAAACCGGCCACGACCGTGCCGACATAGGCGGCCATGCCGGTGATCGCCTTCAACCCGACCCGGGCGGAGATATCCGCCATCAACCCGAACACAGCGATGGGAGCGAAACGAAGCACCCATTTCACGATGACCATGCAGACAGCCTGCAGTCCGCCCAACAGATCGAGCAGCGGCCGCGCCTGCTCGTTCGACAGCGCCAATAACGCAATGCCCAGAATCGCCGAACCGATCACGATATGCAGCATCTCGCCCTGCACCAGCGCGGTCAGAAGATTCGTCGGCACCAACGACACGATCTGCTGCGGAATCGCGGTCAGCGCGATCCCCTTGCCGGCAGCTCCTTCGGTCGATTGCGCCGCCGTCAAGCCAGAGGCGCCAGCCAGTTGTCCCGGGTCGATCAGGGAACCGGGCGAGAACGCATAGGCGACACCCAGCCCGATCGCCACGGCGCATACCGTTGTCGCCAGAAAGAACAACACCGTCTGCAGACCGATGCGCCCAACCGTTTCGGGGTTGTCTCCGGCAGCAATGCCCCGGATGACGGAAGCCAGCACAAGGGGGACGACGACAAACTTGATGGCCGCCAGAAACGCCTGACCGGGGAGCGCGAGCCAGCTTGTGATAATCGCGCCGGCGCCTGGGGACACCCAACCCGAAGAAGGCGTCAGCAGCAACCGCGTTCCGATTCCAAGCGCCATGGCAATCAGAACCTGAAGCCACACTCTCTCACGCAACAGGACCCTGACGTCGCCGACGCGACGGATCAGGACGCGCGAGACGTCGTTCGAATTATCTGTCATGGCTTCCTTCCCGGTTAAGTCGGCGACTTTACCGGGAAGAAAGCTTCATACCTTGCCTGAGATCAAGAAAAACGCGTGTTAAACCCGGCCTAGATATCCGCGTAAACGTGCGTCTCGGCCTTGGCACCGGGATGGACGACGGCGCCTTCCCGCGCATTGCCGA
>Ga0181577_10000713_pt1 | contig 26980 bp, 31 predicted proteins | sample 101ome_21_FD_132468 | JGI IMG/M metagenome (GOLD analysis project Ga0181577, IMG submission 132468) | Coastal salt marsh microbial communities from the Groves Creek Marsh, Skidaway Island, Georgia - 101413BT metaG (megahit assembly) | ecosystem: Environmental > Aquatic > Marine > Intertidal...
CACGGTGTACGTGCTAGTTGCGGTCGGATTGCTGATTCTGGTTGTCATGCCGAAATTCACCAAGGTCGTTCCGGCGCCTCTTGTGACCATTGTTGCGATCACCGGTGCGGTGATCATCGCTGGTATTACAGTGCCAACTGTTGGCGATGAGGGCGAGCTGCCAAGATCGCTGCCCGAGATGTTTATACCGAACGTGCCGCTCACCATGGACACTTTCAACATCATCGCCCCGTATGCCCTCGCGATGGCCCTAGTGGGCCTACTTGAGTCGTTGATGACTGCGAAGCTCGTTGATGAGATAACCGACACCCACTCACAGAAGACCAGGGAGTCTTTGGCTCAGGGTGTCGGGAATGTAATCTCCGGATTCTTTGGCGGCATGGGTGGTTGCGCGATGATCGGCCAGACCATGATCAATGTTCGCGTCTCCGGCGCAAGGACTCGCATCTCGACCTTCCTCGCCGGAGTCTTCCTGCTGATCTTGGTGGTCGCCTTGGGCGATGTGGTCGGCATGATTCCTATGGCCGCATTGGTTGCGGTCATGATCATGGTTTCGGTTGCAACCTTCAACTGGCACAGCATCCAGCTCTCAAGTCTGCGACGGATGCCAAAGAGTGAGACCACCGTCATGCTCACCACCGTTGCCGTGGTCGTGTGGTCCCACAACCTTGCGATTGGTGTGATAGCCGGGGTGATCGTGGCAATGGTCGCCTTCGCGAGGCGCGTTGCTCACTTTGCCAATGTCACCCGCGTTGTTGGCGGGGACGACGAGGTAGAGGCTGCCCTCTACACCGTCGAGGGCGAGCTTTTCTTCGCGTCATCGAACGATCTGACCACGCTGTTTGAGTATGCCGACGACCCGGAGAACATCGTTATTGACTTGACCGGATCTCACATCTGGGATGCCTCCACGGTTGCAGCGCTGGACAGCATCCAGACCAAGTATGAGTCGATGGGCAAAAGCGTCTACATCAAGGGGATGAACGAGGCGAGCCAGTTGCTACACACCAAGCTCGCGGGCAACCTCGGCTCAGACGCTTAGGGTAAAAGCCGTAACCTGCGGGAAATACGGCGGCCGGTAAAATTGGAGAATGTTAGAGAGCTCCTTCGTTTCCGTCGCCCTGATTTTGGCCCTTGCGGTCGGGGCTGGAATGGTCGCGAAGCTTCTAAAGCAGCCAATAATCGTTTCCTACATAATCGTGGGTATTCTGGCCGGACCAACCGCCTTTGACTTGGTTTCAAATGCCGAAGAGATAATCCTCTTTGCCAAGTTCGGCATCGCCATCCTGCTGTTCTTGGTCGGATTGAAGCTTGATTTCCACATGATTCAATCCACCGGCAAGGTGGCGGCCATCGGTGGTTTGGCACAGGTGCTCTTCACGGCGGCCGTCGGGTTTCCAATCGCCCTGCTGTTTGGTTTCGACACCACAACCTCTTTGTATATCGCGGTTGCTCTAACCTTCTCCTCCACGATCATCATCATCAAGTTGATCGGCGATAAGCGTCAGCTAGATCGCCTCTATGGCCGCATCGCAGTCGGAATTTTGATCATTCAGGACATCTTGGTTGTTGTCGCGATGGTCGTTATCGTCACCATAGGAACCCCCGGAACAAACGCGCTGGGCAGCCTCACCCAGACCCTGATCGGAAGCATTCTGTTCCTTGGGGTCGTGGCGCTGTTCACCAAGTTCGCGCTGGTTAAGATTTTGGACTGGATTGCCAAGAGCCCTGAGCTAACCCTGCTCTTCGGAGTCTCCTGGGCGATTGTGCTGGCCGCCGCCAGCTCGACGATCGGACTGAGCATGGAGATCGGCGCCTTCGTGGCTGGGGTATCGTTGGCCTCCACCGCCTATCGCCAAAGCCTGAGCGCAAGAATGGTCTCGCTGCGCGATGTCATGCTGCTGTTTTTCTTCATCGAACTGGGCGCATCGTTGACTTTCTCCGACGCCCTTGGTCAGCTACTGCCAGCAATTGTGCTGTCGATTTTCGTGCTGATTGGGAAGCCGTTGATCATCTTCTTGATCATGGGCCGCATGGGCTACCGAGCCGAGACCACATTCAAGACCGGCATCGCCCTGGCCCAGATATCAGAGTTCTCACTAATTTTGATTGCCCTTGGCTATTCGCTGGGCCAGGTGGACAACTCGGTGCTGAGCCTGGTGACGCTCGTTGGACTGTTCACAATAACGATCTCCAGCTACTTCATCCTCTACTCGGACCAGCTATTTAAGCGGGTGCAGCGCGTGATGATCAAGCTTGAGCGATCCGAGAAGAACAGCGTCAACGAAGAGCTTGCGGAAAAGGACTTCGACGCGATCATCGTGGGCGCGGGCCGCTTCGGTAGCGAGGTCATCGCAGGACTTGTGTCTGGTGGCTCTAGGGTTTTGGTCGTGGAGATGGATCCCGATGCTCTCTCAAAGTCCGCTGAACTTGGTGCAGAGACCCTGTTCGGTGACGCCGGTGACCCAGATTTTGCCAAGCTACTGCCAATTCACCAGACCTCCACAATCATCTGCACCGCACCGGATCGCAGAACCAACACCCTGCTGCTGGAGGCGATGCACTCGCTCGGCTTTGAGGGCCAATTGCACCTGACCGCACTTGATAACGCGACGGCCGAGCTGTTCGAGCAAAACGAGCGAGTGACGACAATCCGGCCGCTGAAGATGGCGGCAAATAAGATCGTCAAGGGCATGCAAAAGGGAGAGAAGTGGACGAACTAGCTCGCGCTGTTGCCGGTATTCTCGCCTTCTTCGCCTTCTTCGGTGTTGTGGACATTCTGATTGCGACCTTTGCCCGCCGCGGAAAACTGAAGCCCTGGATCGCTCACATCGTGAACACTCTCACCGGGCTGCTCGCGATCTTCGGCATCAGCATCGCGTGGGCCCTTGGAATGATTCCTTTGCTGGCAACCATCACCAGTTCCATAATCTTGACCTGGCCCAAGAGAGCACGGTAGCGCCCGCCGCAAGGGCCAAACGACCTTTTGTACATCCCCCCTTGACAGCAATTGTTATCCTTTGAACATGCAGGTAACGGCTGAGTGCGAGCGTAAGGCTGGCCAATGGTGGGTGCGGGTGCCCGATTTGGACAATCTTGTCATCTCGTCAAAGCGCCTGGATCTTGCCACTGAGCAGATCAAAGACTTGATTCACGACTCCAAGGGAATCGAGCGCTGCGACATTGTTGTCCAGGTCGAAACCTCGATGCCGGGCATCATGTGCGATCTTGAAAATGCTCAGCAAAAGATGCGCGATGCGCTCAGGCTTCAGGAGGAAGCCTCTCGTGAGGTGCGAGACGTTGTGGCAAGGCTCAGAGCCGAGGGACTGAGCATGCGAGATATTGGCGTTTTGCTCCAAATCTCGCCGCAGCGGGTAGCGCAGCTAACCGAAAGCATTTAGCCTCGTCATTGTGTCAACGAAGATCACTACCGAGCAATCTGGCAACGTATTTCTGATCGGGCTCAATCGCCCGGAGAAAATGAATGCTGCCGATGAGCAAATGCTGCACGAGCTTTCCCTTGCCTACGGCGAGCTAGATAGAAATCCTGACCTTTGGGTCGGAGTTGTCTTCGCCCACGGAGAGAACTTCACCGCGGGGCTAGATCTGTTTGATGTTGGCCCGAAGATGCAAAAGGGCAAGCTACAAATGGTTCCCGAGGGTGGACTGGATCCCTGGGGAATCCAAACCAAGCAGGTGAGAAAGCCGGTCGTTATGGCAACTCGCGGCACCTGCTACACCCTCGGTGTCGAGCTGGCTCTTGCCAGCGACATCGTTATCGCCGCAAGCGACTCAAAGTTTGGCCAGCTAGAGGTTTCCCGGGCAATACTCCCCTTTGGAGGCGGCACTATCCGGCTGCCAAAGGTTGCCGGCCATGCCAAGGCCATGCAATATCTGCTGACCTCTGACCGCTGGGGCGCAGAGGAGGCGCTCGCGATGGGAATGATCAACGAGGTGGTCGAACCGGGCCAGGAACTTGCTCGGGCTAGGGAGTTTGCCGACAAGATCGCCGCGCAGGCACCACTTGCGGTTCAGGCCACGCTGGCCTCAGCTCGGGCTGAGGATGAGTCGGCCGAGAAGAAGCTATTGATGTCCAGACTGGGCGAGCTGATGAAAACCAAGGACGTAACCCGTGGCATGAAGGCCTTCGTTACGAAGAAGCCCGCCAAGTTCAAGGGCAACTAGTCGTTTATCACCTGCGGAGTTGGGTGCACGCGGGCGAGCAGCAAGATTCCTGCCACGAGCACGACCATCAGACCAAGGATTCCCCAAACCGTAGCGCTGGCATTTGGAACACCGAGTGCAAGTGCGAGTGAAATCGAGCTCGTCCATAGCAGCGGGCTGAGGAAGCTAACCGCGCGACCCGTTGTCATGTAGAGGCCCATGACCTCTCCATCACGTCCCTCCGGGGTGAACTTAGCGACGAATGCCCTCGATGCCGCCTGGGCTGGGCCGACAAATAGCGTTAGTGCGAGGCCGCCAATCCAGTAGGTAATTGGGCCGAGCGAGGCGAACGCGAAGACACCGAAGCCGGCAATTGTTAGGCCAAGCAGTGAGATCATGATGGTGCGCTTGCCGCCGATCTTGTCGTCAAAGAAGCCACCGACAATCGCACCGATACCCGCCATGACGTTGGCTGCGATTCCGAACAGGATTACCTCGGCCAGTTCAAAGCCAAAGGCCAGCGCACCCAGTGCACCACCAAACGCGAAGACGCCGCTTAGGCCGTCGCGATAGATCGCGCTCGCGATCAGGAACTTCAAGGTCTCCGGCGCCTGCTTGTGAAGCGACTTGAGCTGGGCCCAGAGCTTGATGTAGCTCTCGACGATGTTTTCCTTGACCCGATTCTCTTTCGCTTTGATCTCCGGCACGCTCACAAATAGCGGAATCGAGAACACGATTAGCCAGATGGCGCTAAATAGGAAGACTGCGCGAACATTCAGCGCATCGGTGGTTGGGATGCCAAACCACGGAGTCTCGGTCTGAACAAAACCGACCAGTGATACAAGCAGCAGGATGATGCCGCCAATGTAGCCAAGGCCCCAGGCAAAACCGGAGACCTTTCCGATGTTGCTTGGTGTAGAGACCTGCTTCAGCATCGCGTAGTAATTGATGAAAGCGATCTCTTGGACGAATCCTCCAAAGGAGAAGATGATGAGGCCGAGCCAGAGCATCTCCGCCCGTGGCTCGATGAAGAACAGGCTCGCCATTACCCCGGCCAGCACCAGCGTGTTTATTAGAAGCCAAAACTTTCGCCTGCCGGCCTCATCCGAGCGGCGTCCGAACACCGGTGCCACCAGCGCGACGGCAACTCCAGCAATTGTTGCCGCAAGGCCGAGTGCACGTGAGGTGTCCTCTTCCGGGCCGAATGCGGCGCTGGTGATGTAGATCGGGAAGATGAATGTGGAGAAGATGGTGGGGAATGGCTGCTCTGCCCAGTCCCAAAGTGCCCAGGCAAATGTTCCGCGGGGCTTCTTAGATGCAACGTCTGTGTTGGCCATGAGGCTCAGATTAGTCCCGATTACGTCGATAACTAAGCCCAAATAGCTGACTTTTTCGTAAATTCCTGAAAGTTGAGTGTGAATGACTCAAGTTTTGGGACTTTTAGCTTGACAACTTTGTTTGCATATCTGAAACTTGAGTCCATGTGGCTCAACTTGAGCGCAAAAACTTTCGAAATAAGGAGAATAAATTGGGTAGAGCAGTAGGAATCGACCTGGGAACCACCAACAGCGCTGTAACCGTGCTGGAGGCGGGAGAGCCCAAGGTAATTGCGAATGCGGAGGGTTTCCGCACCACCCCATCGGTGGTTGCCTTCACCAAGGACGGCAACATCTTGGTCGGCGAGACCGCAAAGCGTCAGGCTGTCACCAACGTTGACCGCACCGTGAGTTCGGTAAAGCGTCACATGGGGACCGACTGGAAGTTCAAGGTAGACGAGAAGGAGTACACCCCGCAGGAGATCTCCGCACGCATTCTCATGAAGCTGAAGCGTGACGCCGAGACCTACCTGGGTGAGAGCGTTACCGATGCTGTTATCACCGTTCCGGCTTACTTCAACGACGCAGAGCGACAGGCAACCAAGGAGGCGGGTGAGATTGCCGGTCTAAACGTGCTGCGTATCATCAACGAGCCAACCGCAGCAGCTCTTGCCTACGGCCTAGACCGTGGCAAGGAAGACGAGCTGATCTTGGTATTCGACCTTGGTGGTGGAACCTTCGATGTTTCGCTGCTTGAGGTGGGCAAGGACGATGACTTCTCCACCATTCAGGTCCGCGCCACCTCAGGTGACAACCGCCTCGGTGGTGACGACTGGGATCAGCGAGTTGTTGACCACCTGGTCAAGCAGTTCAAGGAGACCTCCGGTGTTGACGTCTCGGGCGACAAGATCGCCCTGCAGCGTCTGAAAGAAGCTGCCGAGCAGGCAAAGAAGGAGCTGAGCCAGTCGACCTCGACCCAGATTCAGCTGCCATACCTATCGCTTACCGAGTCCGGTCCGGCCAACCTGGACGAGACTTTGACCCGTGCCCAGTTTGAGTCGATGACCTCTGACCTGTTGGAGCGCACCCGCAAGCCATTCGAGGACGTGATCCAGGAGGCCGGCGTAAAGGTCGGCGAGATCGCCCACGTTGTTCTAGTTGGTGGGTCTACCCGCATGCCAGCGGTATCTGAGCTTGTCAAGAGCCTGCTGGGTGGCCAGGAGCCGAACAAGGGAGTGAACCCAGACGAGGTTGTTTCAGTTGGTGCAGCTCTTCAGGCCGGTGTCATCAAGGGCGACCGCAAGGACGTGCTGCTGATTGACGTGACTCCGCTATCGCTGGGAATTGAGACCAAGGGTGGAATCATGACCAAGCTGATCGAGCGCAACACGGCAATTCCGACCAAGCGCAGCGAGACCTTTACAACCGCCGACGACAACCAGCCGAGCGTATCGATCCAGGTATTCCAGGGAGAGCGCGAGTTCACCCGCGACAACAAGAGCCTTGGAAACTTCGAACTCACGGGCATTGCCCCGGCGCCGCGCGGCATCCCTCAGGTTGAGGTGACATTCGACATCGATGCCAACGGAATCGTGCACGTGTCCGCAAAGGACAAGGGCACCGGCAAGGAGCAGTCGATGACCATCACCGGCGGTTCGTCACTGTCTGAGGAAGACATCGAGCGCATGGTGAAGGACGCCGAGGAGCACGCAGCCGAGGACAAGCAGCGCCGCGAAGAGGCCGAGACCCGTAACGGAGCCGAGCAGCTGGCCTACTCCACAGAGAAGCTGATCAAGGACAACGACGAGAAGCTCTCCGAGGAACTAAAGACCGAGGTCCAGGCAGACGTGGACGCCCTGAAAGCAGCACTAGCTGGCGAGGACATCGAGGCTGTAAAGAGCGCCCAGGAGAAGCTAGTTGCCTCATCGCAGAAGATTGGTGAGGCAGTTTATGCGGCCGCGCCAGAGGGCGAGGAGGCTCCGGCCGAGGGTGCAGCCGAAGACGTCGTTGACGCCGAGGTTGTTGATGAGGACGAGCCAGGCGAGGACAAGAAGTAATGACCGATCAGGAAAAAGAGCCAGAGGCAGCGGCCGAAGAGGCCGCTGCAACTGACGAGCCTGAGCAGCCAGAGGCTGAGGCCACTGCCGATCCAACGGAGGAGAAAGACGAGATCGATCGCGAGCTCGCTATCTTCCAGGATCTACAGCGGCTGCAGGCCGACTTCGTGAACTACCGCACCCGCGTAGAGCGAGACCGTGGGGTTGAGCGTCAGCTGGCAGTGGTGGAGACCATTCGGGCCTTCTTGCCAGCGCTAGACGACCTCACCAGAGCCGAGGCTCACGGAGATGTTCAGGACGGAACCCCGATGGCGGCCATCGCCCAAAAGCTAAAGGCAGCCGGAGAGAAGTTCGGACTGAGCGCTTTTGGTGCCAAGGGTGACAAATTTGACCCCGAGCTTCACGAGGCACTGGTGCAAAACCCCAGCGCCGATGTCACCGACGCGATGGTTGCCGATGTAATCGAGCTTGGTTACATGGTCGGCGATCGCATGCTGCGCCCGGCAAAGGTCGCGGTATTCACACCTGCTGAATAGGGAAGGAGGAAGAGATGGCTTCGCAAGACTGGATTGAAAAGGACTTCTACAAGATCCTTGGTGTTGCCAAGGACGTCTCTGATGCTGACCTGAAGAAGGCCTATCGCAAGCTTGCTAAGGAAAACCACCCGGATCTCCATCCGGGCGATGCCAAGGCAGAGGCAAAGTTCAAGGACATCTCCGAGGCATTCGATGTGCTCTCCGATCCCGAACAGCGTCGCGAATACGACGCGATTCGGGCTATGGGCGGCGGCGCTCGCTTCACCTCAGGTGGACAGGGCGCTGGCTTCGAGGATGTCTTCGGAAACCTCTTCGGCGGTGGATTCCAAGGCCAAGGCTTCCCTGGCTTCGGTGGTGGGTTCGGCGGTTTCGGTGGTCCGCAGCGCGGACAAGATTTGGTTGCGACCCAAGCCATCGACTTCATCGACTCGATCCAGGGCACGACCATCAAACTGGGAGTGCGCGGCGAGAGCGTGAGCGTAAAGGTTCCCGCCGGAATCCAAGACGGCCAGAAGCTCAAGGTCAAGGGAAAAGGCCAGCCATCACCAAATGGCGGCCCAGCCGGAGACCTAGTTGTCACCATAAAGGTGAGAAGCCATCAGGTGTTCTCTCGCGATGGCGACAACGTGAGAGTGAGCGTGCCGGTGACTTTTGCCGAGGCTGCACTTGGCGCGACCATTCAGGTCCCAACCCTTGGCGGAGATCCGGTGAAGCTCAAGGTGGCTGCTGGAACACCAAACGGTAGAACGCTGCGAGTCAAGGGCAAAGGCGTGCAGTTTGGCAGCCGTCAGGGAGACCTGCTCGCCACGATTGAGGTTGTGGTCCCATCACACCTTTCGAGCAAGGCCAAGAAGCTGCTTGAGGAATTCGATGGCGAACTGCCAGACGAGGACCCGAGGGCAGACCTAATTTCGCGGGCCGGAACGCTATAGGAGGCAAGCCATGCAACTGGATGAAAACACCCCGCTGTTTGTGATCTCGGTTGCCGCTGAGCTTGCCGGAATGCATCCGCAAACCCTGCGTCAATACGATCGCATGGGCCTGGTCTCGCCCACCAGAACACAGGGCAAGTCCCGCCGCTACACCATGCAGGACGTCGCCAAGCTGCAGGAGATTGCTCGGCTCAGCGGCGAGGGCGTTTCGCTCGAGGGCATTCGTCGGGTGATGGACCTGGTGAGCGAAAACCAAGAGTTAAAAAGCAGAGTTAGAGACCTTGAGCGCGAGCTCGCAGATCAGGTCATGTCCCAGCCGGGCAACCGGGTCTTTGCCGCCGGCGATCAAGGAATTATCAGGCTCAATCCCGGGCAGCGCCCGGAAAAGGGCACGGTCGTGCTCTGGAGGAGAAGATAGAAATGAATCAGCAGCAGAACCAGGAGCAGGAACAGGTAAAGGCGCTCGAGGCGTTCGGCATTGACCTAACGGCTCAGGCGCGCGCTGGAAAGCTCGACCCGGTAATCGGTCGAGATGCAGAGATTAGACGCGTCAGCCAGGTGCTCTCGCGCAGAACCAAGAACAACCCGGTGCTGATCGGTGAGCCGGGAGTCGGAAAGACCGCCGTGGTGGAGGGGCTTGCTCAGCGTATCATCGCTGGAGACGTTCCGGAGAGCCTGAAGGGCAAGACCCTGATTAGCCTCGACCTCGGGGCGATGGTTGCGGGCTCTAAGTTCCGTGGCGAGTTTGAAGAGCGGCTAAAGGCCGTTCTCAAGGAGATTCAAGAAGCCGAAGGCAGCATCATCACCTTCATCGATGAGCTCCACACCCTGGTTGGGGCTGGCGCAGCCGATGGGTCGATGGATGCGTCAAACATGCTCAAACCAATGCTTGCCCGCGGCGAGCTCCGCCTGATTGGCGCGACGACGCTGGATGAGTATCGCGAGCGCATTGAAAAAGACAGCGCGCTCGAAAGGCGCTTCCAGCAGGTCTTTGTTGGCGAGCCAAGCGTCGAGGACACTGTCGCTATTTTGCGCGGACTAAAAGAGCGCTACGAGGCCCACCACAAGGTGACCATTGCGGACAGCGCGCTGGTGGCTGCCGCCCAGCTTTCGAATCGCTATATCTCCGGAAGACAATTGCCGGATAAGGCAATCGACCTGGTTGACGAGGCCGCATCCAGGCTGCGCATGGAGATCGACTCCGCCCCCGTCGAGATCGATGAGCTGCGCAGGCAGGTTGACAGGCTCAAGCTCGAGGAGCTCGCGCTAAAGCAGGAAAAAGACGAGGCTTCGAAGGCGCGGCTTGCGAAGCTGAAGGAAGACCTTGCGGAAAAGCAGCAGCGGCTAGACGTTCTAAACGCAAAGTGGGAATCGGAGCGCAGCGAGCTGAACAAAGTGGGTGAGCTCAAGACCAAGATTGACGCCCTGCGCGTCGAGGCTGAGCGCGCCCAGCGCGAGGCAAACCTGGAGCTGGCATCCAAGCTCCTCTACGGCGAGATTCCGCAGCTGGAAAAGCAGCTGCAGGAAGCCGAGAGTCAAAACGGCGAGAGCAAGGAGCGCATGGTCGGTGAACAGGTTTCCGAGGATGAGATTGCCTCGGTTGTCTCTGCCTGGACCGGCATCCCAACCGGCAGGTTGCTTGCCGGAGAGAGTCAGAAGCTACTGGGCCTCGAGCTTGAGCTTGGAAAGCGTCTGATTGGCCAGAAGAAGGCCGTTAAGGCAGTCAGCGATGCAGTTCGCAGATCAAAGGCTGGAATCTCCGACCCCGATCGCCCGACCGGGTCCTTCATGTTCCTTGGTCCAACCGGTGTTGGAAAGACGGAGCTTGCGAAGTCCCTCGCCGAGTTCCTGTTTGATGATGAGAAGAGCATGGTTCGTATCGACATGAGTGAGTACTCGGAGAAGCACTCGGTCAGCCGCCTGGTCGGAGCCCCTCCGGGATATGTCGGCTATGACGAGGGTGGACAGCTCACCGAGGCGATCAGGCGCAGGCCATATTCCGTCGTCTTGCTGGATGAGATCGAGAAGGCCCACCCAGAGGTTTTCGATATCTTGCTGCAGGTGTTGGATGACGGCCGTCTAACCGATGGCCAGGGTCGAACAGTAGATTTCAGAAACGTGATCCTGATCATGACCTCGAACCTGGGTTCGCAGTTCTTGATTGCCGAGGAGCTCAGCGATTCTCAGAAGCGAGAGGCTGTGCTTGATTTGGTCAGGCAGTCATTCAAGCCGGAGTTCCTAAACCGCCTGGATGACATCGTGCTCTTTGATGCTCTTTCGATGGAAGAGCTTGGTTCGATTGTTGACCTCCAAGTTGACAGGCTCACCGCCAGGTTGGAGCAGCGCAGGCTGACGCTAGGCGTTACCCCTGCGGCCAGGCTGTGGTTGGCGCAGCACGGCTACGACCCGGTTTATGGCGCTCGCCCACTGCGCAGGTTGATGCAGAAGGAGATTGACGACCGACTTGCCAACCTGCTGCTCGCCGGTGAGGTTGCCGATGGCAGCCTTGTCAAGGTGGATGTTTCGCCCGAGTCTGACAGATTGAGCGTTGAGCCCGTGCTTCAGGAGGCCTAGGTCTAAGAAAAGAGTCAATAAGCTGTCTCTGGTGTGTTAGGAGCAGCATTGAAATTGGATGCAACCTCGGTAGCGGAGGCCTTGGTGGAAAAGGCCAGCCCCAGTGTTGCCAGCGATCTTCAATGGTTTTTCAAGACAGGCCCGGGTGAATACGGGGAGGGCGACATCTTCCACGGGCTAAAAGTGCCCCAGGTCAGGGCTGTTGCAAAGGAATTTCGCGATCTTCCCGAGGCGGAGATTCGCAAACTTCTCTCGAGCCAATTCCATGAAGAGCGCTTCTGCGGCCTGGCGATTCTTGTTGAGAGATTCAAGAGAGCCAAGACCGATAAGCAGAAGCTTGAACTCTTCGGTGAATACCTCAACCTCTTGAATGCCGGAGGGATCAACAACTGGGATCTAGTCGACACGTCCGCCCCATATTTCGGGCAGGCTTTGCTGCTAGACACCTCGCTGCTGGACGTGATGTGGGAGTTATCGAGGTCTGAGAATCTTTGGCAGCAGCGGGCGGCTGTCATGTTCAATTACGCCTTGATTCGAGAGCATGAGCTCGGCCCAATATTCGAGTTGGTCGAATCACTGTTGGACCATCCGCACGACCTGATGCACAAAGCCTGTGGCTGGATGCTTCGTGAGGCCGGCAAGCAGGATCTTCAGGCTTTGCGCTTGTTCTTAGACCAGCACGTCAGCCAGATGCCCAGAACGATGCTGCGCTACTCCATCGAGAAGATATCGAAGGCCGAGCGAGCCGAGTGGCTCAGCCGGAAATAGTTGCTGTCACAGGCACGTGGTCGCTCGGCAACTCACCCTTGCGCTCGTCTCGCTCGATTGTTCCGGCACTGATCCGTTCGGTCAGTGCCGGCGATGAAAGCACGAAGTCGATGCGCATGCCCTCGTTTCTTGGAAAGCGCAGATCTTTGTAGTCCCAGTAGGTGTAGCCCTTCGGGACAAAGTCCCGGTGGAGGTCGGTAAATCCGATTTGCTCAAACATGTTGAATGCGTCTCGCTCCGGCTCCGAGACGTGGGTTTCGAAAAAGCCAATGTTGAACACGTCGCTATCGAGCGGAGCGATGTTGAAATCTCCCACCAGAGCGATCTCTGCATCAGGGTTTTCTTCGAGCTCTTCGGCAACGTGTGAGCCGAGCCGCTCTAGAAACTCAAGTTTGTATTCCATGTGGGGGTCCTCTAGACCGCGTCCGTGGGGAACATAGAGGCCCCATATGCGCACGCCACCAAATGTCGCACCCAGCGCCCTTGCCTCCAGCACGTCTTTGAACATTGGCTGCTGCGGGAAGGAGAGCTCGATGTCCTCGGGTTCAAAACCTTCCTTGTAGGCAAAGGCGACACCGTTCCACTGGTTCAGGCCGTGGGCCATGACCTTGTAGCCGATTGCTTCGAAGTCCGCCAGCGGGAACTGCTCGGGCTTGCATTTAATTTCCTGCATCGCCAGTACATCAACGCGTGTGCGCTCGAGAAACTGGATCACCCGCGGCGCACGCGCTCTAATGCTGTTTACGTTCCAGGTTGCTATTTGCACTCCTAAACTCTAACTATGAGTTTTTCTTCTCCAGACAAGCCCCGCCTGGTCGAGCTAATCAAAGAGCTTGCTGTTGTTCACGGCAAGGTAACGCTCTCCTCGGGAATCGAAGCCGACTACTACGTCGATTTGCGCCGGGTGACTCTGCATCACGAGGCCGCGCCGCTTATCGGACGGGTGATACTGGATTTGATGGACTTCGCCGGACTTAAGCCACAAGCGGTTGGCGGCCTCACAATGGGCGCAGATCCGGTTGCAGCGGCGATGCTGCACCAGGCCGCCGGTAGAAACATTGCCCTGGATGCGTTTGTTGTGCGCAAGGAGGCCAAGCAGCACGGCATGGGCCGACAGGTAGAGGGCCCGGATGTTTCCGGTCGAGATGTGGTGGTCTTGGAGGACACCTCAACCACCGGTGGATCGCCGCTGACCGCCGCCAAGGCACTGGTTGCCGCAGGGGCAAACGTCCTGGGTGTTATGACGGTAGTCGATAGGGACACTGGAGCCCGCCAGGCTATAGAATCAGAGGGCTTTAGCTACCATTCAGCTATCTCGCTGAGTGATCTAAATCTGTAAGAAGAAGGTGTGAGTGCAGCGAAAGCTTGCGCCGTTTATCCTCACCCAGTTTGCCTCGATTGCGAGCGTTATCTCTGGGTCGATGGTCTTTATCGCGACACCCTGGATCGCCCTTGAGCTAACCGGCAGTGCGGCAAGCTCAGGTCTGGTAGTCGCGCTGACAGGAATTCCCGGCTTGGTTCTAGCACCGTTTCTTGGCTCCATTATCGACCGCTTTGGCCGGAAGGTTACAGCGGTCTGGGTCGAGGTTTTTACGGCGCTTGCGACACTGTTGATTCCATTTGCCGCAGCGACCATAGGTCTGAGCATCTCCACCCTGATTCTTCTTGGAATTCTGCGCGGAATCGTGGCGCCGGGTGGCGGAACAGCTAGGAAGTCATTAGTTCCAGACGTTGCGGCGCCGGCAAAGATGACGCTTGATCGAGCCAACTCGATTCACGAGGCAATCTTTGCCGCCGGTTTCGCCATTGGTCCGGCGCTCGCCACTTTCTGCATAGCCACCATCGGTTCCACAAACACGTTTTACGTGGTGGCGCTGATGGGCATGCTCTCGGCCATCTTCGCTGCGTTGATTCGCGCTAAGGAGATGCACGAGGAGAACGACGAGAGCGAGAAGGAGCCGTTCCTTATCTATGCCATGCAGGGCTTCAAGATTCTGTTCTCCAATCCCGGTGTGCTGGTCATGATGGCCGCCATCGTGATTCTCGCGGTCATTTACCTCCCCACCGAGATGGTGGTTCTGCCCGCCCACTTCACTCAGCTGGGTGACCCGGAAGGGCTCGGGCTGGTTATCTCGGCTGGTGCCGGAGCATCGGTAATCGGTGCACTTGCTTTCGAGCAGCTTCACAAGCGCTTTAGCTATGCCAACATTCTTCGAATCGGCATCTTGGGTATCGGGCTTTCGATGTTGCCACTGAGCCTGCTGCCTTCGGTTCCATGGATGATTTTCTTCTTCTTCGTGCTTGGCCTGGCCTGGGGCCCATTGCTTCCACTGCTAAATACGGTGATTCAGAAGAAGATCCCAGCCAATAAGCGCGGCCGCGTCTTTGCGCTCGAGATGACGATTTGGCATGCCGGGCCGCTGATTTCAATGGTTGCCGTTGGGACGGCAGTCGACGCGCTGGGTGTCGGAACCGTCTACATGCTGCTCGCCGCATGCGTTCTATTGGCCGGCGCGATTGTGTCGTTCAATAGATACATAAAGCAGATGAATTCTTAGTTTCTAGAGAAACCTCACTCGTCCAGCGAGAAACCACTTCGTTTCGAAGAGCGACATGCCTTGCGTCTGCGCGGCTAGAGCAGATCTGCCACCGAGTCGAGAATCTCGGTCGGGCGGAATGGGTACTTCTCAATCTCGGTATCGTCTGAGATTCCGGTGCGAACCAGGATGGTGTGCAGGCCGGCCTCGATTCCCGCAACCACATCGGTATCCATACGATCACCAATCATTGCGGTGGACTCCGAGTGGGCATCGATCTTGCGCATCGCGCTTCTGAACATCATCGGGTTTGGCTTGCCCACGATGTAGGGGTTCTTGCCGGTTGCGGCGGTTAGTGCGGCCGCAATCGAACCGGTCGCCGGCAGCGGGCCGTCGTGCGATGGCCCGGTTACGTCTGGGTTGGTGGCGATGAAGCGAGCACCCTTGACGATAAGGCGAACTGCCTTGGTGAGCTCGTCGAAGCTTAGGTTTCTGGTCTCACCCAAAACGACGTAGTCGGGATCAACCTCGGTCTGAATGAACCCCACCTCGTGCATGGCGGTTGTAATGCCCGCCTCGCCGATTACAAACGCCTTTCCCTTGGGCTTTTGGTTCGCCAGAAAGTCAGCGGTGGCCATGGCTGAGGTGTAGATCATGTCTTCGGTCACCCTCAGGCCACCGGCCTGGAGCCTGGCCGCCAGGTCCCTAGGGGTGTAGATGGAGTTGTTGGTTAGCACCAGAAACGGAATCTCAGCCTCGCGCCAGGAATCGATCAGCTCCTGGGCACCTGGAATGGGCGCCCCTTCGTGCCAAAGCACCCCGTCCATGTCGGTGAGCCACGAGGTGATGTGTGAACGATCTGCCATGAAATAAAGCCTAGCCCTACGCTAGAGGACGTGAGTGAAGACCAGTCCGAACTAAAGGCCGTCCCGACCTGGGGCCTGGGCCCCTATCAGGGCGACCCAGCCGAGGATCCAAACCATGACAAGTTTGATCCCGAGCTGCTTGAGGGCGGCGACACTCGAAACGTTGTGGATCAGTACCGCTACTGGAAGATGGAAGAGATTGTTCGCGACCTTGATTCCAAGCGGCACCCCTATCACGTGGCAATTGAGAACTGGCAGCACGATCTAAATATTGGGTCGATTGTTCGCAATGCCAACGCCTTTTTGGCCAAGGGAGTTCACATTGTGGGAAATAAGCGTTGGAACCGCCGCGGTGCGATGGTCACTGACCGCTACCAGCACGTGAGTCACCACCCAACAATTGAAGGTCTAATTGACTGGGCAAAAACGGCAGGTGAGGGCGGCAAGAGGTTGCCGATTATTGCAATCGACAACGTGCCCGGGTGCAAGAAGATCGAGGAGTATGAGCTGCCTAAGGAGTGCCTATTCCTGTTTGGCCAGGAGGGGCCGGGGCTATCGCAGGCGGCACTAGATGCAGCCGATGTGGTGTTGGAGATTTCGCAGTTTGGATCTACCAGGTCGATTAATGCATCGGCCGCCGCCGCAATAACAATGCACACTTGGGTGCTGCAGCACGTTTTTAGCTAAACTCTTCAAGGGCTCTCGCCCAGACACCCCAAATTTAGGAAGGGGCCTAGCCATGCCAGCAATCGTCCTAGTCGGCGCCCAATGGGGAGACGAAGGAAAGGGCAAGGCGACAGACCTACTCGGCGACCGCGTTGACTACGTGGTGCGCTACCAGGGTGGCAATAACGCCGGCCACACCGTGGTCATCGGCGACAAGAAGTTCGCCCTGCACCTCCTTCCCTCCGGAATCCTCACCCCCGAGTGCACTCCGGTAATCGGTAACGGCGTGGTTGTTGACCTCGAGGTGCTGTTCAAAGAGATTGACGGCCTCACCGCGCAGGGCGTCGACACCTCAAAGCTTTTGATTTCCGCTAACGCCCACATCATCACTCCTTATCACGTGACGGTGGACAAGGTATCCGAGCGCTTCCTGGGCAAGCGCGCAATTGGAACCACCGGCCGCGGCATCGGTCCAACCTACGGCGACAAGATGGGTCGACTGGGTGTTCGCGTGCAAGACATTTTCGACCCGAGCATTCTGCGCCAGAAGGTGGAGGCATCGCTGACCCAGAAGAACGAGCTTCTGGTTAAGGTTTACAACCGCGCCGCGGTTCGGGCCGATGAGGTCGTGGAGCACCTACTCTCCTTCGCAGACCGGCTTCGCCCAATGGTTGCCGACACCTCGCTGGTTTTGAACCGGGCGCTGGATCAGGGCAAGACCGTGCTGCTTGAGGGTGGCCAGGGAACGCTCTTGGATGTCGACCACGGAACCTATCCGTTTGTGACATCTTCCAACCCAACTTCCGGTGGCGCTACCACCGGAAGCGGTGTGGGTCCTACCAAGATCACCGGCGTGATTGGAATTCTCAAGGCCTACACCACCCGAGTTGGCTCTGGCCCGTTCCCAACCGAGCTGTTTGATGAGTGGGGCGAATACCTGCGCAACCAGGGCGGTGAGGTCGGTGTCACCACCGGCCGCGATCGCCGCTGTGGTTGGTTTGATGCTCCGATCGCCCGTTACGCAACTCGAGTCAATGGCCTAACCGATATCTTCCTGACCAAGCTTGACGTGCTGACAGGGATCAAGGAGATTCCAGTATGCGTTGCCTACGAGGTGGATGGTCAGCGCGTGGAAGAGGTGCCTGCCTCGCAGAGCGATTTCCATCACGCCAAGCCGATCTATGAAAACTTCCCTGGCTGGGAAGAAGACATCACCGGTGCGAAGACTTTCGAGGATCTGCCGAAGAACGCCCAGGACTATGTCCTTGCTCTAGAGAAGATGAGCGGAACCCGAATCAGCGCAATTGGCGTTGGACCGGATAGAAACGCAACAATCGTTCGCCACGAAATGCTCTAATGCACCTGGTCCTAATGGGCGTTGCCGGCAGCGGCAAGAGCACCATAGGGCAGGCACTGGCTTCTCACGTGGCCGCAGAGTTCATCGAGGGCGATGATCTGCACAGCAAGTCCAATCTGGCCAAGATGGCCAGCGGCACGCCTCTAACCGATAGAGATCGTCTGCCCTGGTTAGATGTTTGTGCGCAGCAGCTTGCCGATGAGCCGAGATCCGTCCTCGCCTGCAGCGCGCTCAAGCGAAGTTATCGAGACCGGATCAGAGCCTTGGTGCCGGACGCGGTGTTTATTCATCTGGTTGGCAATGAGCGGTTGTTGCTAGAGCGACTTGCCGGCCGCAAGGACCACTTCATGAAGCCGAGAATGCTCGAGAGCCAGCTGGCGACATTGGAACCTTTGATGCGCGACGAGGCTGGGTTTGAAGTCGAAGGTGATCGCAGCCAAGAGGAGACGGTCGACCACTTGTTCGACAGACTTGTTCAAAACTATGACCTAGAGGCGCCGCAATAGCCGACAATAGTTGCGTGACAGACAAGCCGACCCCAGAAGAGCTAGAGCGGATTCCATATCCGGATGAGGCCTTCAATACTTGGGGCGCCTCTGCGCTGGGCGTAGACCCGCTTGCGGCGAGCTTCACCTCGGCGCCGTATCAGCCAGTTCGGCCACACGTTCCGTTCTACCGATTCGTTGCCTACCCCGACATTCTTGACCTGCGCAAGGCAGGCTACGAGATTGAAAGATTCATTCCGCTGTTCGACCAGCTGGAGGATGTTCGGTACCGCGAGGCAATCGAGCTGTCCAACATGCTGCATTTTCCCAACCCGATGCTGCCGTGGAGCCCACGAAGGGCGAAGGAAATCGAGCTGGAGATTCGGTCTCAGCTGCACGAGCACGGGATCGGAGATGTGCCAACCCTGCTTCGTAGAGTTCTGGGCAAGGCGTTCCCGGGGGACACCATCAGCTATCTGAGCGTGGATCTAATCAACGTTTTCTTTTGGGCCTGCATCGCCGAGCTCGGCGATGACCTCGCATGGCGCTACCCAAACATTGCCTGGAAGGCCGAATACCTGAGGTTCCCGCTGCGCTACATTCAAAACGGGAACTGAGCGCCGACACTGGCGCCAGCGCTAGGGTTGTTTAGACACCGGGCGCATGTTTCGATGGGAGAAAAGTTGTCAAGCATTTCTGGGCTAGCAGGCAAGCTTTATGGGAAATTCGAAGGCGCCTACACTGCTCTGGGCTTCGTCTACTTATCCATCTACAGCATCCAGGTTCTGGCCGAGCCGGCTCCGGCCGTTTACGAGGGCTTGGAAATCGCAGGGCATGCCATCTATTGGATTTTTGCCATTGATGTCCTGCTGCGAGTTGTTCATCTAGGCAAAGACATCCTCACTGCCGCCGGGTTTATCGGCTTTATGAAACAGAACTGGCTTGCGCTGCTCGCTCTCTTGCTTCCGGCCTTCCGCGCCCTGCGCGTGCTGCGTGTGATTTTGGTTATTCGCGGGTTGCAGCCATTCTTGCGATCGCGCTCATCGAAGGTGGGCGCAACTGTTGGAGTCACCTTCCCGCTCACGCTGTATACGGCCGCCTTGGCTGTTTTTGAAGCGGAGCGCAATGTCGAGGGAGCCAACATCACCTCGTTCGGGGATGCTCTTTGGTGGTCGATTACGTCGGTAACGACAGTCGGCTATGGCGATCGGTATCCGGTAACCGCCGATGGGCGGTTTATTGCAACCTTCTTGATGATTATCGGAATCGTGCTGTTCTCGGCACTGACCGCTCTGCTTGCCGCCTGGGTAATGGGAGACAAGAAGTCCAAAGAGGATTTGGCCTAGACTTGACACATGACTACATGGACAGTGAAGGTGCCGGGCGCCGAACATCAGCTCTCGCTTGAGGAGCTGAAGATTTGGGCCGAAGGGGGCAAGCTCAAGGGCGACTCGATTGTCATTGATCAAAACGGCGAGCACTGGACTGCCAAGCAAATTCCTGGATTGTTCTCCACTCGTGACTGGCTGGTCGCGTTGTTGTTGAGCGTTTTTGTCGGCACTCTCGGCATTGACCGCTTTTACCTAGGGAAGATTGGCACAGGCTTCCTCAAGCTCATCACTGCTGGTGGATTGGGAATCTGGTCAATCATTGACGTCGTGCTGATTGCAATTAAGAATCTTCGAGACAAAGAGGGCTTGAAGCTGGCCTAGCAAAACGGGATGAGAATCCGTTTTAGAGCCGGCAGATCTGGCTCTGCCCAGTCAAACTTGCTCAAATCTTGTTCTGACACCCAGCGAATCTCGCTGTGATCGGTGGAAGAAGTCGGCTTATCGCCAACCAGCTCACATACAAAGCAAATTAGCTCAATGTCGTTTGTGGTGCTGCGATCAAAAAACCGCAACACTCTAATTTCTGCAGCGAGCTCCTCGCGGATTTCTCTCACGAGCGCATGTTCCAGAGTTTCAGCTGGCTCTGGCTTTCCGCCCGGAAACTCCCACTTACCCGGAGAGCTTTTCCAGTCACCGCGCTTGCAGCATAGATAATTGCCCAGCTCATCTTGGATGATCGCGGCAACAACCTCTGTGCTCATGTAGCGAGCTTAGTTGGGCAGATTCGCCTCTATTGCAGAAATGATCTCAGGAGCATCCGGCTTTGTAGTCGGTCGAAACCTCAAAACCTCTCCGCCCGGAGTGATAAGAAACTTCTCGAAGTTCCACATCACGGGACCCGCCAGGCCCTTGGAGTCCTTCACCTTCACAAGGCTCTTGTAGAGCGGATGGCGATTTCTTCCATTTACGTCTGCCTTTGCAGTCATAGGGAACGTGACGCCCCAGGTCGCGCTGCAGTACTCCCCGATCGCGCCTTCATCCTTGAGTTCCTGTTTGAAGGAAGATGAGGGCACGCCAAGGACGGTGAAGCCGCGTTCCTGGTACTGCTTCTGCAGCTGCTCCAGAGCTTCATATTGAGGAGTCAGACCACAGCGGGATGCCACGTTGACAACCATCACGAGTTTCCCGGCAAACTCATTCAACTGCCGCTTGGAACCATCCAGCATCGTTAGTTCGATTTCTTGGGTAAGCATGGAACAAAACAACAGTTATCTGCTTCAAGTTATTTCACTAGGCTGAAAACTATGCATCCGAGCGTGAATCCGGACTTCGCATCCGAGCTGCTTGCCCCAGCCGGATTTGACGATGATAAGTACAGTCGCGGCACCGTTGGGTTTGTCACCGGGAGCGAAAAATATCCAGGTGCAGCTCTGCTAGGAATCAACTCCGCCTTTGAGCTTGGAGTTGGGATGGTGCGCTATTTGGGCCCAGCACCAGTTTCAAATTTGGTTTTGTCGAATCGCCCAGAAACCGTTCTTGGTTTGGATAGGGTCGGCGCGCTGGTGGCCGGGTCTGGGGTCGCAGATAGTGAAGAGGGGGAGCAGCGCCAAAATATTCTTGCCTTGCAGGGCAGCACGGTTCCTGTGGTTATTGACGCCGGCGCGCTACAGATTTTGGATTTAGAAAACCTATCCGCGCTGGCAGTAATCACGCCGCACCACGCTGAAGCTCAGCGATTGTTGGCGCGACTTGGTCAAGACTGGACGAAAGATGATATCGGGGAAGAGCCTCAGGAAGCGGCGACGCAGTTGGCAGAACTAACCGGCCGGGTGGTGTTGCTGAAGGCAAATGTCAGCTTTGTCGCAATCCCTGGCTTCGAACCTACTCAGAGTGGACCGGGAAGTAGCCTGCTTGCCACCGCCGGCACCGGAGATGTGCTCGCCGGAATGATCGGCGCCCTAATCGCAAAGGCCGCCTCGAAGGGCGTCAGCCTTAGTTTGGGTTCGCTCGCGGAGATTGCGCTCATTGCGGTTCAGCTACACAGCGAGGCGGCCGAGTTTGCGGGCGAGCGTGGTCATTACGGAGCAAGTGCAGTCTGTGAAGCAATCTCTGCGGTGGTTCGAGGTTGAAACAGCACCTAGTTCGCAGCTTTAATCCCTGGGTTGTCGTTTTTGTTGGAATGGCCCTCTTCCACGCCTGGCGCGGGTCGGTGCAAGACATAGTTATTTTTGGGGGTGCAGCACTGCTGATTCTGACCCAAGTTTTTGGCCTCTACTCCCTGGGCTTCAAACGGCAACCAACAGTTTCGATTGCCGCCATTTCGGCGACCGTGATGATCAGCGCGGCTCTGCTTTATGTCTCTCCAAGACACGGCCTAGTCAACTTTCTGGTTCTCATCGCTTTCGTGCCAATTGGGTACCTACTTGTGATGCACCAGGATCGGGCGCACCCCTTGCCTAGTAAGGAAGATCTTCGTGGCCGGCTCACCTGGGCGATTTGGGCGGCGGCATTCGCTTTGGTGGAACTAGTCGCCTATTTAGGCAGCAAGATAGTTGGGGACCTAAGTGTCTACCCGACCATCTCGGTGCTACTTGATCCAGTTCTTGATACCTCTATCGGCAGGGCAACATTCGTCGCGCTCTGGCTTATTTCCGGTGTGTATTTATTCGGAGTTCGGAGAAGGCGATGACCCTGCCGCAGCTGATTGTCTTCGGCTATTTGTTTTTTGTTGCAATTGGAATCGCGCTGGCCGCAATCGGGCGGCTCAAGCCCGAAGTTATTTCCCCGTTGGGACAGATATTGAACTTCGTAATGAGTCACCGCATCACAAGAATCGCGCTATTTGTTGTTTGGTGGTGGCTTGGCTGGCACTTCTTGGTCGGAGTTACGGTCCGCTAGCCGCTCGATAGAACTCGAATGGCGACAAGCCGGAGCCCAAGAACTATGAACCCGAGTCCAATGAAGGCCGCGGCAATGGCAAAAACGTAGCTGAACATTCCAATCACACCAACTTCACCCGGATTGATGAACCAGTAAGGCCACCACCCGTCCAGAATTCCGCGAACTAGGGAGAAGGCGAGCCAGGCAAATGGATAGGCAACCACCCACAACGCCTTGCGCCACTTTAGTTTATGACCCTTTATTGACAGCAAATAGTCAACCGTGATCAAAATCGGGGCGTAAGTGTGGATCACCAGGTTTGGCGGGCGAGGCCAGTCATAGCCAATGTCTCTGGGGTCAACAGCGCTGTCGCCCAGAAGTAGGTGATACACGACTCCAACCACGATCATGTTCACCGTTGCAATGAGTCGCCAAGTGTGGCTGCGGGCGGATTCATCTTTGCCCTGCAACAGGGTTAGGCCGCCTATTGCCAGAACCAAACCCGCGAGTATCGAGCTGTCTATCGAGAAGTAGGCAAAGTACTCAAAGGGTCTGAATAGCCCAACGGAAATCCGATCCGAAACCTGCCACAAGACGCTCCCGAGCAGGGCAAGCCCGAGTGCCAAACGCAATGTGCCAAACACGCCCTTGTAAAGCATTCGATCCCTACTCTCCCTCTATGAAGCTAACCACAGCCTCAGAGAATTCCAAAGGCGACTCTTCGTTGGGAAGGTGGCCGGTTTCGGGGATAATCACAAGCTTGCTGCCCTTGATAAGGCCGGCAACTTCTACCGAGTTAGCGGTGGGCACAATCCGATCCTGACCTCCAGCTATCACGAGCGCGGGGATAGAGATGTTACTCAAGCCGGACGCCACCTCGGTGTCTCGCGGTGCCTTGGTGAATTCCCAGAACGCGTTCCCCAGCCAGAAATTTTGAGCGGCTGGGTGTAGGCGGCAAGCGTTGCATGGGTGATCTTGGATTGATCAACATAACTTGTATAAAGAATTTCTAGCCCGCTGGAGGCTATAGAGGAAACCAAGAGCGGACCGAGCCGGTTAATCTGCGGCACCTCGAGCAGCCAGGCCAAGCCGCTCGGAACCCCACCTCCCGAAAGGACGGCGGGGGCAAAAAGCACAAGCCCGGAAAGACGCTCCTGGTAGGCCTCGGCATAACTCGCGGCAATCGAACCGCCTTGGCTATGACCGAGCAGGAAAACCTCCTTGCCGGCCCCGAATTCGTCTATGAAGGCATCAATAATGGCCAACTGGTGCTCGAAACCGTAGGGGTTAACTCCATCCCATACCTCCGGCCGACTTGAGAAGCCAAACGCGGGACGGTCGAACGCAACCACATGGCCGCTTTTGGATAGTTCGGACAAATTCTCTTTGAAAGACCAGGCGCTAGCCCCAAAACCATGGAGTAACAAAATCAATCGGCCGCTCTGAGGATCGCCGGCCTGCACAAAGTGAATCTCGAGGTCGCCAACATCAAGCCCCGCAGATTCGTCCCCCCATAGCTCAGCGGCCGCAGTTTCCTTGCTTCGATTTCCCGAGGTATTCACGGGCACCAGGAATGGGCCCACCAGCACGATGGCGAGCGTGGTCAGAGAGAACCAACGAAAGAACTTGCGCATGATGATTACAACAACAATTCGGGCACCTCGGTTCCCTTAGGCTTGTAAGGCAAAGGAGTATTCATGACCAGAACTAGAGCAGTCTTAACCCCAAGGCCAGGCGCACCCTTCGAGAAAGGCGACGTTCCATTGCCCCAGCTGGCCCCAGACATGGTAGCTATCAGCATCAAGTACTCCGGTGTTTGTCACAGCGATATCCACCAGGCTCGGGACGAGTGGTTTGAGGGAATATTTCCTATGGTCCCCGGTCACGAAATTGTTGGCGAGGTAACCGAGGTTGGCTCTGCCGTGACGAAGTTCAAGGTTGGTGACCGGGTAGGTGTCGGAACCTTCGTTGACTCTTGTGGCGAGTGCGGTCCTTGCCGCGATGGCAACGAAAACTTCTGCCGAACCGGAAACGTACAGACCTACAACGGCCGCCAATACGACGGTGAGCCAACCTACGGCGGCTATGCAAAAGACGTGGTTGTGAAAGAAGACTTCGTTCTAAAGGTTCCTGAAAACATCGACTTTGCCGCCAGCGCACCGCTCTTGTGTGCCGGTATCACCGTTTACACGCCGCTCAAGCACTGGAAGGTCGGCCCTGGCATGAAGGTGGCCGTCTTGGGCCTGGGCGGCCTGGGTCACATGGCTGTGAAGTTCGCCAAGGCCATGGGTGCCGAAGTCTACGTGCTTGGCCGCTCCAAGAGTAAAGAAGCGGATGCCAAGGCCATGGGTGCTAAGGAATACCTGGTCACCTCAACGATCTACGAGACCCATCGGAATTTCTTTGATCTGATCTTGAACACCACCAGCGCAGATCTTGATCTGGACGATCTGCTAGGAACGCTCAACGTTGCTGGAACTCTTGTCTACTTGGGCATTTCCGGCAGACCACAGAGCTTCAATGCAATGAACCTGGTAACCAGCTTGCGCTCTGTCGCCGGCATCAACACCGGAAACATAGCTGACACTCAGGAAATGCTGGACTTCTGTGGCGAGCACAACATCGTCAGCGATATCGAACTCTTGGACATGACTGAGGCATCGGCGATGGACCGGGCCTACGAGAGAGTGGTGAACTCCGACGTTCGATACCGATTCGTCATCGATTCCAGCACCATATAGAGAACTCCAATGAAACAGCACAAGCTTGGAAATCGCGAAGTATCGGCCGTAGGCATCGGCTGCATGAACCCCTCCTGGGCCTGGGCCAACGGAGCCGCACTGGATCCGGTTCGGCGCTACGAGGAGGCCATTCCGGCCCTGCAGGCTGGGATGGATGCCGGCATCACCCTGTTTGACACCGCGGACATTTACGCACCAACTTGGGATTCCGTCGGACACAACGAGGAGTTTGTCGCCGAGGCGCTGCGTACCTGGAACGGCTCTGCCGAGCAGAAGGCAAAGATCGTTATTGCAACTAAAGGTGGCATCACCCGCGCCGAGGGCGAGCTCTGGGGTCGAAACGCATCTCTTGACTACCTGCTCTCAGCCGCCGAGGCATCGGCGAAGCGGCTGGGTGTGGACAAGATCGACCTCTGGCAGCACCACCGACTTGACCCGTCAATCGAGTTCGAGATTCAGTTCGAAAACGTGTTGGAGCTGAAGGCCCGCGGGCTGGTCGACCAAATTGGGGTCTCGAACTACGACGCCAAGCAGCTCGAGATCGCCGTGAAGCTGGGTGGCACACCGGAAGAGGGCGGGGTCGTATCGGTGCAGAACGAGTTCTCGCCCCGCTATCGGCATGACCTCGACGTGCTCGATGTGTGTGAGAAGTACGGCATTACATTCTTGCCGTGGTGTCCACTGGGTGGAATTAGCACCAAGAACGAGATTGCCGAGGCCGATGCCTTTGGAGCAATCGGCGAGAAGCTCGGACGCAGCCCATACGCCGTAGCGCTCGCTTGGGAGATGAAGTACTCGTCTGCAGTTCTGCCGATTCCGGGCGCCACTCGAACCGCATCGGTTTTGGACTGCGCTGCAAGCACCGAGATAGAGCTGAGCCAGGAGGACTTCGACTATCTGAGTGCGAATCTGCCTCGGGAGGGCGCCTACTCTCAGGAGCTGCTACCCAAGCCATCGCATCGCTAATTGAGAGTTATCTGAGGCATTCCTGAGAGTTATCTGGATTCTTCTCTTTTTTGCACACTATCCCAATAATCTGTAATCAAGCACAGGGTGTGCAGAAAAGAGAAGAAAAAAATGAGAAAGCAAGCCCTAGGAGTAATCGCCACCGCATCGGTATTCGTATTGGCCGGCTGCTCAGCTGAGACTTTAGACATCACGCCAACCGAGGCCGAGACAGAAACCACGGTTAGTGCCGAGGCCCAGGCGACCGAGAGCCCAAGCGCCGAGTCGACCGATCTGGAAACCCCGATGACCGACACCGAGGTTGTCCTGATGGCCCTTATGGGCCCAGAGGGCGAATACGCTGCCGCAGCCAGCTATGAGGCAGTGCTCGATGAGTTTGGAGATGTTGAGCCATACGCCACCATCTACGAGGCCGAGCTACGTCACGCAGACGCACTAATCAGGCAGCTAGAGCGCCTCGGTGAAGAGGTTCCCGAGAACCCATACACCGGTAACATCGCAGCCCCTGCCGATCTGCAAACTGCAGCCGAAGCTTGGGCCGAGGGCGAGGTTGCAAACGTTGAACTCTATGACTTTCTAATCGCCCAGACTGACGATGAGCAGCTGATCAAGGTGCTGGAGAACTTGCGCGCCGCATCGGCCGACTCCCACCTGCCAGCCTTTGAGGCGGCAGCCGAGGCTGGCGGAACTCTTGATTCGATGAGCGGTTTTGGTCACTCCGGTGACGAAGACCACGAAGGCGAGATGGGAAGCCACTCGGATGACGCAATGGGTGGCCAAGGCCAAGGCGGCGGCCACCAATAC
>Ga0181577_10000715_pt1 | contig 26941 bp, 27 predicted proteins | sample 101ome_21_FD_132468 | JGI IMG/M metagenome (GOLD analysis project Ga0181577, IMG submission 132468) | Coastal salt marsh microbial communities from the Groves Creek Marsh, Skidaway Island, Georgia - 101413BT metaG (megahit assembly) | ecosystem: Environmental > Aquatic > Marine > Intertidal...
CTGAACGATTTTCGCACCAGTTGCCTCGTCGCCTGAAAGGTCTAGCTTGTCAAAAGCACCCTTGCCCGCCTGTAGCAGAGCAACACCACCACCGGCGACGATGCCCTCCTCAACAGCTGCCTTGGCGTTACGAACTGCATCTTCGATGCGGTGCTTGCGCTCCTTGAGCTCGACCTCGGTGGCTGCACCAGCCTTGATGACTGCAACACCGCCGGCAAGCTTCGCTAGGCGCTCCTGAAGCTTCTCGCGGTCGTAGTCGCTGTCGGTGGTCTCCATCTCGCGACGGATCTGCTCGACGCGGCCCTTGATCTGCTCTGCGTCGCCAGCACCCTCAACGATGGTGGTCTCGTCCTTGGTGACAACAATCTTGCGTGCTCGGCCGAGCATCGCTAGGTCGGTGCTCTCCAGCTTCAGGCCAACCTCTTCGGCGATGACCTGGCCGCCGGTCAGGATTGCGATGTCCTGCAGCATTGCCTTGCGGCGGTCTCCGAAGCCAGGAGCCTTGACGGCTACCGACTTGAAGATTCCGCGAATCTTGTTTACTACCAGGGTTGCGAGTGCTTCGCCCTCGATGTCCTCAGCAATAATCAGCAGTGGCTTGCCAGCCTGCATTACCTTGTCAACAACTGGCAACAGGTCCTTCATGTTTGAAATCTTGCTGTTTGCGATCAGAACGTAGGCGTCCTCAAGAACCGCCTCCTGGCGCTCTGGGTCGGTGACCATGTATGCCGAAACGTATCCCTTGTCGAAGCGCATTCCCTCGGTCAGCTCAAGCTGAATGCCAAAGGTGTTGGACTCCTCGACGGTTACGACGCCTTCCTTGCCGACCTTGTCGATGGCCTCGGCGATAATCTCACCGATTCCAGCGTCACCGGCCGAGATGGACGCGGTGGCAGCAATCTGCTCCTTGGTCTCAACTGGAACCGCCATGGACAGGAGCTGCTCGGTTACTGCCGCAGAAGCCTTGTCAATTCCGCGCTTAAGGCTGATTGGGTCGGCTCCCGCAGCTACGTTGCGCAGACCTTCCTTCACTAGCGCCTGGGCTAGAACGGTTGCGGTGGTGGTTCCATCACCGGCAACGTCATCGGTCTTCTTGGCAACTTCCTTGACGAGCTCTGCACCGATCTTCTCGAATGGGTCAGATAGCTCAATCTCCTTAGCAATGGAGACACCATCGTTGGTGATGGTTGGGGCGCCCCACTTCTTTTCTAGGACTACGTTGCGACCGCGTGGGCCAAGGGTGACCTTGACGGTGTCGGCCAGAGTGTTGAGACCGCGCTCTAGACCGCGACGTGCCTCTTCATCAAAGTTGATAATTTTCGCCATTTGGGTTTCTCCCGTTTGCACTAAGACTTGTTGTTTTTAGCACTCAATGGTGGCGAGTGCTAATAAAGTTTTAGCACTCTAAGCACGAGAGTGCAAGCGGACACCGCAACTTGTGCGGTGTCCGTGCTGTTATTTTCTCTAAAGAGGCTTTACGTTCTCTGCCTGCAGGCCCTTGTCGCCCTGCTTGACGTCAAACTCCACGCGCTGGTTTTCCTTCAGCTCGCGGTACCCATCGCTCTCGATTGCGGAGAAGTGAACGAATACGTCCGCTCCCTCATCCTGGGTAATGAAGCCAAAACCCTTTTCCGAGTTGAACCACTTGACGGTTCCCTGTGCCATTTGTTGCTCCTGATGCTATTCACCACCCCCGTACATCGCGGGTGCATCGGGCCCAACCTAGGTCCTGCTCGACACTGAAACTCTAACTTGCGTGGTTGCGGGCATGCATTTAGTTATGCAACGGTTATAAACAGCAGAAAGGCTTTCCGATGAAATACGAGGTTTTCAAGACCGACGAGCAGTGGCGATCTGAACTTTCCGAGTTCGAATACCATGTTCTGCGCATGGCCGGCACCGAGCGTCCGTGGACTGGCGAGCTGCTCGAGGAAAGCCGCCCAGGGAGTTACCACTGCCGCGGTTGCGACGCTTTTCTGTTCGAGTCGGACACCAAGTTTGACTCTCATTGCGGTTGGCCCAGCTTCTACAAGCCTCAGGGTAACGAGGCAATCGAATACATCGAAGATCGTTCGCACGGCATGCTGCGCACAGAGGTGCGCTGCGCCAAATGCGGCGGCCACCTCGGCCACGTCTTCGACGATGCCCCGCAAACCCCAACTGGCGATCGCTACTGCATCAACTCGGTGAGCATCACCTTCAAGCCAAAGTCATAAGCTTTAGGCATGGCTAAAGTAAACGCCGACTCCGGAACGATATTCGGCCTGGGTCTAATCGGCAGTGCAATCTACTTCATATCGACGGCGAGCAGCTTCTGGATGGGCGTGCTGGGTTTCCTCAAGGCATTGGTTTGGCCGGCAGTTTTGGCCTACGAGCTCTTCAAACTAACTGGCGCGTAGATTGGGCACGCTGGTAAACATCCTCGCAATTCTGACGGGGTCGACAATTGGAATGTTGCTCGGGCACCGCCTGCCCGAGAAAATGTCACGCACCCTGACCGACGCCATGGGACTGGTGGTGCTGGTCATCGGAGCGCTGAATCTGTTTTCACTTCAGGACCCAGAGCTGGTCAGCGCAGTTGGCTCCTCCGGGACGCTACTGGTCGTGCTTGGCGCCCTTCTGATTGGCGGCGCCATTGGCTCCTGGATTGGAATCGACGAGCGACTTAACCACTTCGGAACCTGGCTGCAGGTGAAGACATCAAGGCTTGGCCGAGGCTCAGGGGATAAAGAGAAGTTCATCGAGGGCTTCGTAAACGCGTCGCTGCTATTTACCATCGGCCCGATGGCGGTTCTCGGTGCGCTTCAGGACGGGCTGGGGCAGGGCATTGACGTGCTGGCGCTGAAGTCGACGCTGGATGGCTTCACCTCGATTGCCTTCTCGGCGACCATGGGCTGGGGCGTGATCTTTTCCGCACTGCCCGTGGGGCTTTGGCAAGGTTTGCTATACGTTCTTGCCTTGACCGTGGGCGCTTCGCTGTCCCAAGCCGTGGTTGCAGCAATAACCGCAACCGGAGGCGTGCTGCTGCTTGGAACGGGGCTTCGGGTGCTTCAGATCAGGATGGTAAATATCGCTGATCTACTTCCGGCACTTGCCGTGGCGCCGCTACTTGTTTTGGTAGTTGACGCTCTTTTGTAGTGCGGACCGCCACGAGCTGAAGCTACGCACTGAACCGGAATGAGGCTTGCGCAGCCAGGGATAAGGGTGAATCTCCGCGAGATTTTCGAATTTCTTGAAAGATGGCACCGGGGCGTAGGTGACGGAAACGTCATTGTTGGCGGCAAAGTCATAAGGGTCGCCCACAAGGACATTTACCTCGCGACGAGTGGCAAGGTCTGCTAGCGTCTCGAGATAAAAACCAATCCGGCGGGCGCTCAACTGCAACTTGGCGAGCGCCGCAGCGTTGAAAACAAATACAGCTGGCAGATCTGGATTGGCAGATAGTGCCCCGTCGGCATCGCCCATCGAGTCAATGGTCAGCAGCACCTGTTTTGCAGGCCGGTTTCGCACAACCTCCGCGGGGCCGGCAGTAGCAAATGGGTTCGGATCCGCATCCAGAAGAGGCTCTTTAGGCAACCTCAGGGGCTCGCTGGCCTCAGGGAAGTCTTGAATCGGGCAGGCTCTCGAAAGCGGGCACGCTTTACATACCCCAGGAGCTCGCTTTTCGACTTGCCAGCGCGCAAATCCATAAGGCTTTCCTGTTCCCGCCCCGACTGTCCACTGCCAGCCAAGAAGGTTTGCTGCCCTGGACCCGTCCAGTAGTTCCCGATGCATCAGCTCTTGGCCGAGTAGCCAGCCAGCGCCATTTCTAACGCTCCAGTGCGAGGCCAGCCACATCCTGGTTTGATTTACAAGCCAGCCATCCTGTTCCAGCTCACCCAGCACCATATCCAAACACGCCATGTCCCGGTCCCAGCCATATCCGGCAACATCCCAAGGCGCTTCGAACCTCAGATTTTCAAATAGCCGCTCCCCCACCCGCGCATAGAGATGGCGCGCATACTCCTGCCAATAAAGCTCATCGCGGAACTTGGCCTTATCCGCACCGGGAGCATCGGATACCGCATCGTAAACCTGAGACAGCGTGAGAAGGTTGTGCCGGATGTAGGGAGAAAGCTTGCTGGCGCCCCGCCTTTGAGCCGGATAGACCTCAGATCGGTTGGCTGCATAGCCACGAATGTCTAGATTGCGCAACGCCTCGTCGGCGGCACTTTGCCCACCTCGGATCGAGCTCAACCCAATTTCGCCAGAGTAGAGACCGTTGAAGTGGTCGGAAATGAGAGCCTGCGGGTCGCGAGTGATTTCAATTGGCTGCACAGAAGGCCCAACTGAATCGAGAGCGAAAATGTTCCACGAACCAGAGCCGGCTATGGGACTCGAACCCATAACCCCCGCTTTACAAGAGCGGTGCGCTACCATTGCGCCAAGCCGGCCAGCGGCATAAAGCCTATCGGTTTTAGACTTTGAGGCCAATGCAGTTCAAAATTTCCAAACGCCAATTGATCAAGTGGTCGGCCATCTCTGTCGTTGCCATTGGCGCGTTCATCATCTATACCAGCGACAACGACGCCCCGGTTCTGGAAAGCGTCAGCTTCTCCCGTGGGGAAATGTTCCTGGACGGTGAAATGGGCCTCATGGAATTTGATGGCAGAGTTACTGATGCCCGGGGCATCAACTCGGTGCAGCTGCACTGCATCGAGAGCGGCCAAACGAAGATCATGATCCATCTTGCTATCACCGGAGCGAATAGGAACCGGGTTAGCTTCGGCCTCGACGAGACGACATACAACTGGCGGGGCTCCTGGAAGGGCACTCGCTACGACCTAAGCTTCGGCGGAATTGGGCGCATCCCGCCCGACACTCAGAGCATCGCTTGCGACTGGTACTCCAGCCTTCGAGATGAGTTGGGCAATTCGAGCTGGGAGCCAATCGGGCTCAGCTTCCAACTTGTGAACTGATTACTCAGCGGTGGCGATCTGAACAAACTGAGCGAAGCGCTCAGCCGATGTGAGCTCCTCACCTGTTGTCCAGGTGTACTGCACACCGTTTACCAAAATGGTTGGTGTGCCGGTAATGCTGACGCCGCCGTGCGGTTCGCTCAGAACGGTCTGTGTCTGCTGGAACAGGTAGTCCTCAAAACTCTTGTTTTGGATGCAGCCCTTAACCTCGTCGCTGCCGGCTCCAGCTTCCTCTGCCCAGGCAAAGATCTCGTCATCACTCGGGCCTTCGCCGCCCTCTGAAGGCTGGTTCAGCATTGCAATTTCGCTGTAGTCAAAGAAACTGTCGGGCTCGAAGTTGGCAACGCAGAAGGCTGCATTGGCGGCCCTGGAAGAGTATTCGTTCAGCGAAGCACGATCAAGGAAGGACAGTGGTCGGTATTCAACGGTGGCCGCTCCGGTGTCAACCCAGGAGCGCAGCTGCGCGGAGTTTGGAACGTCGAATGCCTGACAAATTGGGCACTGGTAGTCCTGGTAGATCACAATCTCGGGAACGTCTCCACCGGCATCTGTAGTCGGGGTGTTGGCATCGGTGAAAGCCTGCAAGCCAACGCCAATCTTGATGCCACCAAGGTCGGTGAGGTTCTCTGGAGTCTCGCTCACAACGGGAGCGGCAACGCGGTTAGCGTTTTCGATCGCGATAACCGCTCCGATTCCGCCCACAATTCCCAGTGCGACAACGGCGACCGATACCTGCAGTAGCAGCTTGTTGCGCTTTTCCTTCTTGGCGTTCTGCTCGCGCAGCTCTTTGGCCTTGGCGCGGGCTGCCTCACGCTGTTCACTCTTGGAAGGTCTTGGATTGGACAAGCGATGCTCCTTGGTTATCAAATTGATTACAAACCCCTCCTATTCTAGGCGCTGGTGCCATACTTGACTTGTCCTCAAATGGAGGACGCCTATCACTACGGATCGTCCGGCACGTACCTGCCGGTGAAGGAGAAGTCATGGCATCAGTGACATTTAAAGCGGCCACCCGTCTATACCCAGGTGGCACCAAGCCAGCAGTCGACAAGCTGGACCTAGAAGTTGCAGACGGCGAGTTCCTTGTTCTCGTTGGCCCTTCTGGATGTGGAAAGTCAACCTCATTGAGGATGTTGGCTGGTCTGGAAGAGGTAAACGAGGGTGCGATCTACATCGGAGACCGTGACGTTACCGATGTTCCACCAAAAGACCGCGACATCGCGATGGTGTTCCAGAACTACGCGCTCTACCCACACATGACCGTGGCTGAGAACATGGGCTTCGCCCTGAAGATTGCCGGTGTTGGCAAGGAAGAGCGTGCGGAGCGCGTTCTAGAGGCAGCAAAGTTGCTAGACCTCGAGCCTTACCTGAACCGCAAGCCAAAGGCCCTCTCCGGTGGACAGCGCCAGCGTGTTGCCATGGGTCGTGCGATTGTTCGTAAGCCTCAGGTGTTCCTCATGGACGAGCCCCTTTCGAACCTGGACGCGAAGCTTCGTGTTCAGACTCGTACCCAGATTGCCTCTCTTCAGCGTCGTCTCGGAGTAACCACCGTTTATGTGACGCACGACCAGGTTGAGGCTATGACCATGGGTGACCGCGTGGCAGTGCTGAAGGACGGTCTGCTGCAGCAGGTTGACTCCCCACGTAATCTCTACGACCGCCCAGCGAACGTTTTCGTGGCTGGCTTCATCGGCTCTCCCGCCATGAACCTGCTCCAGCTGCCAAAGGCAGACGGTGGCGTTCAGTTCGGCGACGAGGTGCTGCCGGTTGACAAGGCCATCTTGGACAAGGCATCGGGCGACAAGATCACAGTTGGAATCCGCCCAGAGAAGATGTCTCCAGCACCACACGGCCTGGTTGCTCACATCGACGTGGTGGAAGAGCTTGGAAGCGATGGCTTCCTCTACGGTCGTGTCGAGCTAGACGGCGGCGAGCAGAACATCGTTGTGCGCGTTGACCCCATCGACCACCCGAACGCGGGAGACAAGGTCCACCTACACGCAGACAGCAGTGCAGTTCACCTGTTTGATGTAGAAAGTGGCGAGCGTCTGAACTAGATGCCCTCTCGGCTTTCAATTACGGCTGCCACGGCAGAGCCAGCACTTCTGGATCTGCCGTGGCATTTGCCTTTGGAGCAGTGGCCCTCGGATCGAATCGCGGCACTACCAAAAGGCCTTTCACGCCACACCGTGCGCTTCGCGCATCTTTCTGACCACGTGATTGCAATCAAGGAAACCCAGCTTGAGATGGCAAAGCGGGAGTACGAGATGCTGCGCAAGCTGGAAAAGCTTGACGTGCCCTGCGTGGAGCCATTCGCGATCATCTCGGACCGTCAGGACGCGGAGGGCAACGCATTGCCGGCCGCTCTCATTACCCGCCACTTGAAATTCTCACTGCCATACCGGGCGATGTGGTCACAGGGCCTGCGCGCGCAGACAGCCTCAAGGTTGGTAGATGCGCTTGCCCTGCTCATGGTCCGGCTGCACCTAATTGGATTCTTCTGGGGCGATGTGTCGCTTTCCAACACTCTGTTTCGCCGCGATGCTGGCAGGTTCGCCGCCTACCTGGTAGACGCCGAAACCGGGCAGCTCTACGAGGGTCGACTCTCTAACGGCCAGCGCGAGAATGACCTGGAAATCGCCCGCGTCAACATTGCGGGTGAACTGATGGATTTGTTGGCATCGGGCAAGGCGAGCGATATTGACCCGGGCGAGATCAGCCAGGGGATTGTGGACAAGTACCACGAGCTTTGGAAGGAGTTGACTGCGGTCGAGATATTCGATGCCTCAGAGACCTGGCGCATCTCCCGAAGGGTGCAGCGCCTGAACGAGCTCGGCTTTGACATTGAAGAGCTCTCGATGCTCAAAGACGATGAAGGACACACCGTGAGGATTCAGCCCAAAGTTGTTGACGCCGGTCACCACGCTCGCCGTCTTCTGCTGCTCACCGGCCTTGATGTCGAGGAGAATCAGGCCCGCAGGCTGCTCAATGACATCGACGCCTATCGCCTAAACAATGGCGGCGAGGGGGCCGACGAAGAGGTTATGGCCCACCAGTGGCTATCTCGCATCTATGAGCCAGTGGTGAACGCAATTCCGTCAGAGCTCACCGGAAAGCTTGAGCCGGCAGAAATTTTCCATGAGGTGCTGGAGCACCGCTGGTACATCTCAGAGAACAAGGGCTCAGACGTGTCGCTAACCGAGGCAGTGCGAAGCTACATCACCGAGGTCCTGGTTGGCCGCAGGGACGAGGCGGCATACCTAGACACCACGGCAATAACTGAAAGCATCAATCTCGCCGAGCCGGTTCCGACCGGCGTCATTGACCTGGCAGACGATGACGAAGAAGATGGCGACTGGCGAGATCGGGTCTAGCGACTAGCGGAGATCTGATACAGCGCAACCGAGGCCGCGATACCTGCATTCAGAGACTCAGTTTCCGATCCGATCGGGATGCTGATTACCTGATCACAATTCTCAGTCACGAGCCTTGACAGCCCCTTGCCCTCGGAGCCGACGATCACCAGAAGCGGCTTATCGTTTAGAGCAAACCCAGGCAGCGAAACATCGCCATCGGCGTCGAGGCCGACAACAAACAAACCGCGGCGCTTGTATTCGGCGATCACCTGGTTCAAATTCGAAGCCAGCGCAACCGGAAGCCTCGCAGCAGCGCCCGCGCTCGTCTTCCAAGCCGAAGCGGTAACGCCCACGCTCCGGCGCTGCGGCAAAACAATTCCGTGCGCCCCAAAGGCGGCCGCCGAGCGAATTATCGCTCCGAGATTCCTCGGATCGGTGATGCCATCTAGGGCAACGAGCAGCGGAAGGTTGGACTGCGATAGTGCTCGATCGAGTAGTTCATTTGGGTCTAGGTAGCGATAGGGGGGAATCTGAATCGCAATTCCCTGATGAACGAAGTCGCCACCGGTCATCCGGTCGATCTCTGCGCGAGTCACCTCGGAGATGGGAATCCCGCGGTGGTTGGCGATCGAAATCGCTTCCTTGATGCGGTCATCCATTTCGATGCGCTGCGCGATGAACATGCCGGTTGCAGGAATTCTCGCCCGCAGCGCCTCGACCACAGAGTTGCGACCCGACAGGACCTCATTGCCGCCAGCCTTGGAGGTTCCGCGGCTTGATGCAACGTACTGGCCCTTCTTGGGCTTGGTCGTCATCGAACGCTCTTTAGCTGCCTTTATCTTGTGGGCCTTGTGATACGGGCGGTCCTCCGCCTTTGGCGTTGGGCCACGACCCTCAAGCGCCTTGCGCCCGTGACCCCCGGTTCCCTTGGTCGGGCCCTTCTTGCCCTTAGCCGCTCCAGGCCTTCCGTGTTTTGCCATTAGCTCAAACTCCAATGCGTTCCATTCGAGCCATCAGATAGCTCGATTCCGATCTCCGCCAGCTGATCCCTAATCTGATCTGCCCTTGCAAAATCCTTGTCTTGACGAGCGGCGTTGCGCTGCTCAATTAGATTCTTAACCAGAGCGTCCAAAACCTCGTGCTCCGGCTGTTGGCTCGAGGACCAATCATCAGGATGCAGCCCTAATACGTCAAGCATCAGAGCCACCTGGTCAAGCGTGGCAGCAGCCGAGCGGTAGTCGAGCTCATCCAGCTGGGTATTGCCCTCGGTCACTCTCTCGTGCAGGACGGCGAGCGCCGCCGGAATGTTGAGGTCGTCGTTCATCTCGGAGACAAAGGCCTCTGGCAATGAGGCCTGTCCGGGAAGAGCAAATTGAGTGGGGGCCAGCTCGCGCTGAGCCCTTTGCAAGAAGCCGTGCAGCCGCTCTAGCGCCGAGGCCGCTTCAGTGAGTGCACTGGGCTGATAGTCCAGAACCGAGCGATAGTGCGCACTAGCAAGGTAATAGCGAACTGCCGCTGGCTGGGCAAGCGAGAACAGCTCTTCGGTTGAGACCGTGTTGCCAATTGACTTGGACATCTTCTGGCCGGAAATTGAGACCAGGCCATTGTGAATCCAGTATCGGGCAAAGCCGTGGCCTGCAGCAGCGGACTGGGCAAGCTCATTTTCATGATGCGGGAACCTCAGGTCCAAACCGCCACCGTGAATGTCGAACTCTTCACCGAGGTAATAGGTCGACATTGCAGAGCACTCGATGTGCCAGCCCGGTCTCCCCCGGCCAAACTGCGATGGCCAGCTTGCGCTCTCTGGTTCGCCAGCCTTCTGGGACTTCCATAGCGCAAAGTCCTGAGGTGCTCTCTTCCCACTGGTTGAGCCCTCTGTTTCCATCTCGTCTACGGGCTGATTTGTTAGCTCACCATAGCTTGGCCAGCTCGCGGTATCGAAGTAGACGTCTGCGCTGCCCGCCACCTGATACGCGTGGGAGCTATCGACTAGCCGCTGAATTAAATCCAGCATCTGAGTTATGTGCCCGGTCGCACGTGGTTCCACTGCCGGTGGAGTCAGCTTCAGCAGCTGATAGTCGGATGAGAACAGACGCTCGTTCTGCTGAGCCAGCACCCGCCAGTCCACCGAAGACTGAAGTGATTTTTCTAGGACCTTGTCATCGACGTCGGTGACGTTACGGACCAGCGTCACCGAATAGCCAGAGCGGGTGAGCCACCTGGCGAGCAGGTCGTAGACGAGTGCCGAGCGCAGGTGGCCGATATGAGGCTCGGACTGAACCGTAGGGCCGCAGACGTAGATACCGACCTTACCGGGCTCAAGCGGAACAAAATCCCTCAGCTCGCCCAGTCGAGTATCAAAAAGCTTCATGTTCAAAGCCTAGCTTTGTGAGCGAACCAGGGCTGTTGCAACCGCTGCGATGCCGCGGGAATCGGCGAGGAAGCCCAAACCATCGGTTGTTGTGGCTAGCACCGAAACGGGGGCTCCGATGATCTCACCGAGCTTCTGTTCCATCTCTTGGCGGCGCGGTGCGATCTTTGGTGCTTCCGCAACAATCTGCACGGCAACGTTTGATGGGGCCAAACCAGCTTCCGAGAGCAGGCGTAGGGTTTCCACCAAGAACCGCTCACCGGAGGCGCCCGCGTATTCAGCGCGATCAACACCGAAGTTAGAACCAATGTCCCCCATGCCCGCGGCAGATAGAAGCGAGTCCACAATCGCGTGAGCGACTGAATCCCCGTCGGAGTGGCCCTCGAGTTTAGGCAAATCGGGCCAGCTCAAACAGCCCAGCATCAGCTCACCGGTAGTGCCGAACTGGTGCGCGTCCACGCCAACGCCGTTGCGTATGTCGGCAAAGATCGCCCGGGCTCGCTCCAGGTCAGATGGGGTTGTGATCTTGAAAGCATGCTCGTGACCATCAACGATTGCAGTCTTTATGCCTTGGGTCTCAAGCAACCCGGCCTCATCGGTGAAGTCACCCTCGGCCTTGTCCAGGCCTTCGCGAAGGGTTGCGACTCGGAAGCCCTGCGGAGTCTGCACCATGCGCAGCCTTGGCCGCTCAAGGGTTCGCTCGACCCAGTTCTCTGCCACCTGCTTCACGGTGTCGGCGGGGTTGATAGCTGGTACCACACACTCGGCGTAATCAAGCGCTCCCAACACTCGGTCGAATACCTCTTTGGGCGTGAAGGCGCGGGCGGCATCGTGCACCAAGACCTTGTCTGTTGTGACCTGGGCCATGCCCTGAGCGACCGATTGTTGCCTGGTTTCGCCACCTACGACCACGGTGTAATCGTCGAAAAACTTTGCGGTCAACCTGGTGAATTCCTCCAGCAGCTCCTGCGGCACAACCACCACGAGCTGGTCTGGATTGAACTCCGAGATGTGCATCAGCGAGAGCTCAAGAAGCGATTTTCCGGCGACAGTGGTCGCCGCTTTTGGCTGGCCGGCACCGAGTCTCTTACCCTTACCAGCAGCGACCAGCACCACTGCGATAGACATCGCCTAGCTGGCCAATACCTTGTCGAGCTCGGCCGAGGCTTTTTCCTCGTCTACCTTGCGCGCCAGCGCCAACTCAGACACCAGAATCTGACGCGCCTTGGCAAGCATGCGCTTTTCCCCCGCGGATAGGCCGCGATCCTGATCGCGCCTCCAGAGGTCGCGGACAATCTCGGAAACCTTGACAACATCACCGCTGGCCAGCTTCTCCTGGTTTGCCTTGAAGCGCCTGGACCAGTTGGTTGGCTCCTCAACAAACTCTGCGCGCAAAACATCAAAGACCTGCTTCACGCCCTTTTTGTCGATGACGTCGCGGATTCCGACCTTCTCGACATTGTCCTGTGGAACCTGAATGATCAGCTCCTGCGACGGACGGCCCTCGGCCGGGGTGCTACCGGACTCCAGCTTTGATCCCTGAACAACAACGCGCAAAGTTAGATAGGTCTGCTTTTCTCCACGGATCTTCTTGTCGGAAACCTTGATAATTTCTGCGGCTCCGTGATGCGGATATACGACAGTCTCGCCAACTTCAAATTTCATAGATTGCTTTCAGCTCCAAAACCCCAATTTTACCACAGATTGGTTCTTTTTCCTAGGCTAAACTGGAGGCGCTAATGCCCCCTGGAGGATCGTTGAAAGCCAAGAAACTGACAGCCCTTATCGCTGCCGTAGCCGTCGTGTTCAGCCTTGCTGGCTGTTCCCTATCGCGTGAGGTCGCATCGCTTGACCCTTATGCACCGAGCGACGGTGTGCAGCTCGACAAGGGCGAGCTGAAGCTCAGAAACTTCATGTTCATCGTTGACGAGGACGGCAATGCACTTCTGATTGGCTCTATGGTCAACGGATCCGACGAAGTAATCAGCGGAACCCTAGAGACGATGGACTCGAACGGTGAGGTCATCATCACTGATTTCAGCGTGGCTGGCGAGGCTAAGTACGACCTGGGCTACAACGGAAACCCTGGCACAGAGCTATACCTTGAAGCCATGCCCGGATCGATGCACTCGGTATTCGTGCGCGCCAGTGGCGCCGACCCAATGGAACTTCCTGCTCCAGTGATGGACGGCAGCCTCGAAGAGTACCGCCCCTTTATCGACTAAACCTCGAACTTGTAGCCAAGGCCACGAACGGTAACCAGGTGACGTGGCCTAGATGGGTCATCTTCAATCTTTGATCGCACGCGCTTGACGTGAACATCGAGAGTTTTCGTGTCGCCAAAGTAGTTACTGCCCCAGACCCGATCAATGATCTGACCGCGGGTCAGCACGCGGTTCACGTTCTCCATCAATAGCTCCAGCAGCTCAAACTCCTTCAGCGGCATTGCCACCTTCTCGCCGTTGACCTTCACGGTGTGGCGCTCTAGATCCATCTCAACTCCACCTGCGCGCAGCACGTTATCTTCCTGCACCTGCGGCTCCGCACCGCGGCGGAGGACCGCCTTCATACGAGCCAGCAGCTCGCGGGTTGAATACGGCTTCGTGACATAGTCATCGGCGCCGATTTCAAGGCCGACAACCTTGTCGATCTCGGTGTCTTTGGCCGTGAGCATGATGATTGGCACCTGTGACTCTGCGCGGATGCTGCGGCAAACCTCGTTGCCAGATAGACCCGGAAGCATCAAATCAAGAAGGATCAGATCGGCCCCGTACGAGTTGAAATTGTCTAGGGCCTGATTACCGTCCTCCGCCTCGATGACGTCATAGCCCTCTTTCTGCAAAAGGTAAACCAGCGGCTCCCTCAGGTTTGTCTCATCCTCGACCACAAGCACTCTGGTCATCTATTTCTCCTCGTGTCCGTTCAGCGGAAGCCTGATTGTGAAAGTCGAGCCGACGCCGGGTTTCGAAAACAGTCTCACCTCGCCGCGGTGGTTGTGGGCCGCATGTTTAACAATCGCTAGCCCAAGTCCGGTTCCGCCGGTCTCCCGTGACCGGGACGGGTCGACTCGGTAGAAGCGCTCGAAGATTCGCTCCTGCTCGCTCTCCGGAATGCCGATTCCGGAGTCTGTTACCGCAATCTCGGCGACATTTCCATCAATCTTTAGGCCAACCCCAACCTGGCCACCGGGCTCGGAATAGACGATGGCATTTTCAATCAGATTGCGAACGGCAGTTGTCAGCATCTCGTAATCGCCAAAGAACTTGACTTCGCCCGCAGCGCTCGAGGCCAATTTGATCTTTTGCTGCTCCGCAAGCACGACACTGCGATCAACCGCGTCGGCAATAACCGCTGCCAGATCTAGCTCAGCACTGGTTTCAGAGAGCTTTGCGCCCTGAACCCTCGATAGCTCAATGAGCTCCTGCACGATGTTTGCCAGGCGCTGCGACTCCTTTTGCATGGAATCAGCAAACTTCTGCACCATCTCAGGGTCATCGGTCGCGCCGGAGATAGCTTCGGCCAACAGCCCGATCGCTCCAATTGGTGTTTTTAGCTCGTGTGAAACATTTGCAACGAAATCGCGCCTCGTCTCCTCCAGCTTTCGCGACTCGGTGCGATCATCGACCAGCAGCATGACGTAGCGCTCACCGAACTTGGCAGCCCGTGCATGCACGAAGACGCTGTCGCGACGAAGCCCCATCTCCAGTTCGATGTCTTCGGATACCGCACCCGACTGATCCCAGGCCTGCTCGACAAGACGAACCAGCGAGGAATGAATGAGCCTGCGATTTTGCACCAGACCGTACTGGATCGCTCCGGGAGAGGCCCGCAGCACGGTGTTGTGGCTGTCGAGCACAATGCCTGCAGTTGCGATTACATCAACCACCTGACCGGCGACAACCTCGAAGGCATCCACGGCGGGCTCTGCCTGTGCGGCTCGCTTCGAGGCTAGAAAGCCCATGGATTCTCCGTTGCGTTCACTAGGTAAACAAGTCTTGGTAACTAGGTTAGGAGTAAATTGGGTGCAGCACGACTCAGTTTTCCGCTGGTTTTCATGGAATTAAGCGAAAGTTTAATTTCCACTGCTTGGCTAGCGAGCACGAGGGAAGAGAGAAGACCATGCGCGCAGTGTTTCAGCAAGAGCTATCCGAGGTGCAAAACCGCCTCGTCGAATTGGCATCCGGCGCGAAGAAGATCATGACTAAGGCCTCCGGGGCATTTCTCAACTCTGACGTCTCCCTTGCTGATGAGGCACTAGCGCTGGCCGATTCCAACGAAGAGAAGGCGCTAGACCTCGACGAGCTGGTGATCAAGATTTTGGCAACGCAGTCTCCGGTCGCACGCGACTTGCGAATTTTGGTTTCCGCGCTTCGCATGAGCGCATCGCTAGAGCGCATGGGCTCGCTGGCCTCTCACATCGCGGCCATCGCCCGCTACCGCTACCCCGGCAGCGCTATTCCAGAGAGCCTGCGACCAACCTTCGAAGAGATGGCAAAAATCGACTTGGAGCTAGCCGATAAGGCAGTGAACCTGCTCGAGAACACAGATGTCGACCTTGCCCGCGAGATCCAGGCCCGGGATGAAGCAGTTGACTTGCTACACCGAAGGGTCTTCGATGTTGTGCTCGGCTCTGAATGGTCCGAAAACGCAATGTTCACCGTTGACGTCACTCTTGCATCTCGCTACTTCGAGCGCTTCGCAGACCACGTTGTAGACATCTCCGCAAAGGTCAGCTTCCTGCAGACCGGCGAGTGGTAAAAACTACTTCTTACCCTGGCTAGCAACCGCGGCTGCGCCTGCAGCCGCAGCCGCAGGGTCAAGGTATTCGCCGCCGGCGACAACTGGCGTTAGATTCTCATCCAGTTTGTAGTGCAGTGGAATTCCGGTTGGGATATTCAGCTCTGCAATTTCGTCATCACTGATTGAGTCAAGATGCTTCACCAGCGCCCGCAGCGAGTTGCCGTGTGCGGTAATCAAAACGGTCTTGCCAGCTTTTAGCTGCGGCACGATCTCTTCTTCCCAGTATGGGAGCATGCGAACCAGAACGTCCTTGAGGCATTCGGTCCTCGGCAAGTCTGAACCGAGGCCCGCGTAGCGCTCATCGTGCGCCTGAGAAAACTCGTTGTCATCCGCAATCTCTGGTGGTGGAGTGTCATAGCTGCGTCGCCAAATCTGGAACTGCTCAGGGCCGAACTTCTCTAGAGTTGCTGCCTTGTCAAGGCCCTGCAGGGAGCCGTAGTGGCGCTCGTTCAGGCGCCATGATCGGATGGTTGGAATCCAGTTGCGATCAATCTGGTCCAGCGCGATGTGGGCGGTGTTGATTGCTCGCTTGAGCACCGAGGTGTAAAGCACGTCGGGCTTCAGCCCAGACTCGCCAAGGAGCTCTCCCGCTCGCCTTGCCTCCTCGCGACCCTGGTCGCTCAAATCGACATCCACCCAGCCGGTGAAGAGGTTTTTCTGGTTCCACAGCGAGTTACCGTGGCGAAGCAAAATCAAGTTGTAGGTCATGCCCTATAGCTTAGCCAAAGCTATTTTTTGCCGCTTAGCTTGAAGGCACTGGGCCTGGGCAAATTGGCTGCCCTGCCGGCATCGGAGGGCACCAGAACCTGCTGCGTGGCAGCAAATCTAGACTCGCCCGATTGAACCTCAAGATCAAGGTACGGCGTAGCCCTGGACAGCAGTGCTAGCGCAATTGCGCCCAGCTCGTAGTGAATCGCCGCGGCCAGAATCTTTCCCGCACTCTTATCCCCGTAGAAGACCTCGTCTCCTGGGCTTGGGATTTGATCGCCAGATTCGAAGTGCAAAATCGCAAGCCTTCTGGGTGGGTGCCCGAGGTTGTGCACCTTTGCCACCGCCTCTTGGCCGCGGTAGCAGCCCTTCGATAGGTGCACCGCCGAATTCAACCAATCGAACTCATGGGGCAATGAGCGCTCGTCGACATCACTAATCTCCGGCCGGCCCGCTGCGATGCGCAGCGCCTGGTAGGCCATCGACCCGGCCTGCTCCAGATCGGGTGGGGTATCGGAGATGATTTCGCGATAGCCAAATTCCGCGGGGTCGTTTGTGTATCGAACGGACTTCGGGTTTTCGATTGCGAAGCCATCAACCCAGGCGAGCTGACCAACATCAGCAAAAGCGCCAAAGACGCGCCAGTCGGTCTCTTCAATCTCGACGGCGCTGCGGAACTTCATCATCGATAGCCACTTGATCAGCGCCTCTGCCCTGCTCTGGTCAACAATGAGCAGCAGGTCATCCTCTCGGGCAACGATTTTCAGCTGCTGCTCGATGTGGCCCTGCGGGGTTAGCAGAAGTGCTTCGGTGGATTGGCCCGGCTTCAGGTTCAAGACGTCTTGGCTGAGTAGCGAGTGCAGCCACTTCTTAGCATCGGCGCCACCTATGCGAATGACCCGCTGGTCGGTGCGCTCAACATATGCCTTGCCCTCGGCCAACTTGCGCTGCTCGCCAAGTGGATTGCCGAGGTGCTCAGGCATCTACGCGCTCCAGCCGAGCAGAAGCGTGTGACTTGAGCGGCGAACCGAGAGCGGCCATGTCCCAAGCCCACAGCAAAGCCCCATCCACCAGACCCCACATCCGCTGGGCGGAGGTGTATTCCTTGGCATTGGGTGAGCGCAATACCGCATCGGTGGCGATGTCGATTCGAGCTCCCTTTATCTGGCCGTAGTAAAGCTCTGCAACTCCCCCGGGGTGGATGATCAGTGCCTCCATGTCAAAGCCCCCGGCCGAATTGCGCCACAGCTCCAAGTCCTCGCGCACTGTAATCGCGCTTTCACCAGAGCCAGGAAGCAGCCCGGGGCCAGCATCGGAATCGTTGCTCGGACGGGAAATCATCCAGAAACCGCGCTCGGAGGAGATGATCTTTCCACCCTCGTCGCGAACCTCGCTGTGGTACTCGAGCCTGCCGTTTTCCATCGGCGAAAAGCTCATGGTTTGAAAAAACTCAATCTCCGTTGGTGCCTCGTCACCCTTTGGGTAGGAAACAACACCCGAACCCTTCCATGCGCCAACAAGAAAGGCGAACGGGGTCAGCTCAATTGGCAAATCATCCGGAAGGACGAACAAACTAACGCTGCCCCTTGAATAGGCGGTATAGAACAAGAGCTGAGATTCCGGCGATAGCGAGCGTCGCTAGGACAAGCAGGCCGGTAAATACAAGTTCGATGGCTAACAGCATGCGCTCAGTCTAACTTGCCAGGCTGATCAGCGTGAAGATTCCCAAGATAAGAAGCACCCCGGCAACAACATAGACCTGCTGCCGGACAACGGCGTGGGTACGGCCGGTGAGCAGGTGCTCGATGCTGACGATCGCAATGGCCGAGGCCGCAATTGCGGAGAACGCCAAATACAGTTGCTCGCCCTCGAGGTTCGTAACGCTCACTGCGGAAGCGATAAGCGCCATCACCCAAACCAGAGAAATCTGTATCCACTGCCCTTGCACACAAAGACTCTAGCCGCCCCAGTCCAAATCACCAGTATCATTTCCTACAGGCGGGAGGCACCTCATGGCAACTATTTTGTGCATCACGCCCGAGCGCGAAAATCCTCTGCCGCCGCTTGAGATACTCGGCCACCAAGTTCATCTGATTGGCTTTGACCCGCAATCGCTAGCCGAGGCGCCGCGACACGATATCGCCGTGCTGGACTGCAGGACCAACCTGGTCGGAGCCAAAAGCGTCTCGCGGATATTGCTTGCAGCGGGCTGGCAGAAGCCGCTGCTCATGGTTGTGACCGAGGCAAATCTGGCCGCGGTAAGCGTCGAATGGGGTGCCAGAGACTTCATCCTGGACCAGGCATCACTTGCCGAAGTTGATGCCCGCCTGAGGATGTTCCAAAGCTTTAAGCCCAGACAAGCGTCCGGAGATGTCTCCAGCGGCTTGGTGATCGATGTTGGCACCTTCACTGCCAAAATCAACGGCATCGCTCTGGATTTGACTTTTAAGGAGTTTGAGCTGCTTCGCTTCCTGAATGAGAATCCGGGCCAGGTCTTCTCTCGCGAACAGCTGCTGAGTGAAGTCTGGGGCTACGACTACTTCGGCGGCACCCGGACGGTCGATGTCCACATCAGGCGGTTGAGGGCAAAACTGGGCGAGCACGAGGCGCTAATTGGAACCGTGCGCAACGTTGGCTACCGCCTCGATCCAAACGGCAATGCGGCCGAATAATCGTTTAACATTCGTTCAGCTTTAGGTGCAAAGATATTGAACATGTCAGAAGAGACGACCTCGATTTTTATCCCGGTTAGCGAGCACGAGTTCCCCTCGGATCGCTTTCTGGAGCGCGAGCTGAGCTGGCTGGATTTCAATCAACGAGTATTGGAATTAGCCGAAGACGAGTCTCTGCCGCTACTCGAGCGCGTCAACTACCTATCAATCTTTGCCTCAAACCTTGATGAGTTTTTCATGGTTCGGGTCGCCTCGCTGAAGCGCCGAGTGGCAACCGGCATCGCCGTTCCCTCTGCCTCCGGTCTATCGCCGCAAGAGGTGTTGCGCAAGATTTCCGAGCGAACCGGGGAGCTGCAGTCTCGGCACGCAGACCTTTTTGCGACGGCCATTTCGAAGCAGCTGGCCGAAAAGGGAATTCAAATCGTGCACTGGTCAACGCTAAACGATGAGGAGCGCGAAGAGCTGCACGCATACTTCTCCACCCAGGTATTTCCGGTTCTAACCCCGCTAGCCGTGGATCCGGCTCACCCCTTCCCGTATATCTCCGGGCTCTCGCTAAACCTTGCGGTTGTGCTGCGAAACCCAAAGAACCAGGCGGAGCACTTCGCTCGCGTGAAGGTTCCGCCGCTGTTGCCTAGATTCGTAAAGGTTCCAGGCGAACAGGCTCGCTACGTTCCACTCGAGGATGTCATCGGCGAATTCCTTGGAGAGCTCTTCCCGGGCATGGATGTTTTGCAGCACCACACCTTCCGCGTCACCAGAAACGAAGACCTCGAGGTCGACGAGGACGAGGGCGAGAACCTTCTTGTTCAGCTCGAAAAAGAGCTGCTGCGCAGAAAGTTCGGTCCTCCAGTTCGACTAGAGGTTGCCGAAGATATTGACCAGCAGGTTTTGAGCCTGCTGCAGCGCGAGCTGGATATTGATGAGCACGACGTGCATCACCTGCCAGAACCGCTGGATCTAAAGAGCCTCAGCAGCTTCGCCTTCCTTCCGATTCCAGAGCTGCACTTCGACCCGCACCAAATCACCACCAATCGCTACCTAGAGGCGGATGAGGACGAGGCGGCCGACATCTTCGCATCGCTGCGCGAACGGGAGGTGCTGGTCCACCACCCCTACGAATCCTTTGCCACGAGCGTCCAGGCATTTTTGGAGCAGGCCGCGGCCGACCCTCAGGTGCTGGCCATTAAGCAGACCCTGTATCGAACCTCGGGTGACTCTCCGATTGTGGACGCACTCATTGACGCCGCAGCGGCTGGCAAGCAGGTATTGGCACTTGTCGAGATCAAGGCCCGCTTCGACGAGAAGAACAACATCGCCTGGGCCCGAAAGCTCGAAAGCGCGGGCGTTCACGTTGTTTATGGATTAGTTGGCCTGAAGACCCACTGCAAGCTTTCGCTCGTGATTCGCCAAGAGGGTAATCAGCTCCGCCGCTACGTCCACGTGGGAACCGGAAACTACAACCCGAAAACCGCACGCTACTACGAGGACCTTGGCCTGCTGACCGCACGGCCCGAGGTCGGTGAAGATCTTACGAAGCTGTTCAACCTGCTCTCCGGCTATGCCATGGAACCGCAATACAAGTCGATTCTGACCTCTCCGGGCGGAATCCGAGATGGCCTGACCGAGCGCATTAGACGCGAGACGGAGCATCACCTGGCCGGCAAGCCCGCGCGCATCCGGATGAAGATGAACTCACTGGTTGATGAGAAGATCATTGACGAGCTCTACCTGGCATCCTCCCAAGGGGTTCCGGTGGAAATTTTGGTCCGCGGCATGTGCGCCCTCAAACCTGGCGTACCGGGCCTGAGCGAAACCATTACCGTCCACTCGGTTCTTGGTCGCTATCTTGAGCACTCGAGAATCGTGGCCTTCGAGAACGCTGGTGACCCAGAGGTCTTCATAGGCTCAGCCGATATGATGCACCGCAATCTAGACCGCAGAGTGGAAACACTGGTCCGATTGACTCAGACGGATCACATCAAGGAGCTACAGGAATTGATGGATCTCGCGATGGGTGATCAGGTGGCGCTATGGGTGCTGCAATCCAGCGGCGATTGGGTAAGACGAGACCGCGCAGAAAATGGCGAGAAGCTGCCAGACCTGCAGGACGAGCTCATGGCGCGCACGCTGCAGAAGAAGAGGATTCGCTAGTGACCATCTATGCGGCCGGTGTTGTTTGCTGGCGAGAGCAAGAAGGGGAGCTTGAGGTGCTGCTGGTGCACCGCACCAAATACAAGGACTGGAGTTTTCCAAAGGGCAAAGTAGATCCCGGTGAGACCCTGCCTGAGACTGCAGTGCGCGAGATGCACGAGGAAACCGGGGTTCGGCTGCGCCTGGGGCGCAAGCTAACCACGATGCACTACCAGGTGCCCTCTGGGCAGGATAAAGAGGTTCACTACTGGGCCTCCAAGCTTCGCCCGAAGGCCTGGACCGAAGCGAAGTTCAAGCCAAATGATGAGATTGCCAAGCTTGAGTGGGTAAAGGCCAAAAAGGCTCTCAAGAAGCTCACCTACGTTCACGACAGGGACCTGCTGGTTGAGGTGATCGACTTCCACAAGAACCAAGAGTTGGAGACCAAGGCTCTCATTCTGTTGCGTCACGCCGAGGCGACACCGCGCGATGAGTGGCCGGGCGAGGAGGCCAAGCGGCCACTGCTATCCGAGGGGAAGAGCCAGGCGAAGCGTCTTATTCCAGTGCTCGATGCCTACGCACCAAAGCGATTGGTCACCAGTCCATGGATGCGCTGCTATCAGACAGTAGAGCCTTACTCAAAGAAGAAGAAGCGCACCCTGATCTTGCGCTCGCAGCTCACCGAGCTTTCCAATGCCTTGAGCCCGAGGAAAACAAGGCATGCCGTTGAAGATATTTTTGACACGACCAAATCGGCCCTGCTTTGCTCTCATCGACCAGCTCTGCCGACGATTGTCGAAACGTTGGCAACCAGAGCAAATGCCGAGATCAAAGATGATCTGTTGGCCGCTACAACTCTCAAGCCGGCGGAGTTTGTTGTCTTGCGCCTGACCATGGGCAAGAAGCCCAAATTCGTAGGCATTGAACGCGTAATGATTGATTCGTAATCAATTCACCAACCGTTTACTTGGTGTCTAAACGAAGTTTCCTAACCCTTCTTAGCTTTGGCCTCACCTAAACAAAAAGGGAAAGGTAATCAATGTCAAAGCTTGCAAAGCTGACCGCACTGGCTGGCGCCAGCGCACTGGTTCTAGCGGGTTGTGCAGCCAACGAGGCTGAAGTAACCCCAACAGCATCATCCACCGACTCAACCAGCACCGAGGCACCGGCACTTTCCGGCACCCTGGACGGCTCAGGCGCTTCCTCGATGGCTGCAGGCCAGGAGGCATGGGTTGCCGCGTTCCAGAACGCAAACCCAGGTGTGACCGTGAACTACAACCCAACTGGCTCCGGTACCGGCCGCGACCAGTTCGAAGAGGGTCTAACCTTCTTCACCGGTTCGGACTCGTCGTTCAAGGACGAAGAGCTTGCTACCCCGCACCCTAACTGCTCTCCTGCAGACGGTGACGTGTTCGAGTTCCCAGTTTGGATTTCCCCAATCGCAGTCTTCTTCAACCTCGAGGGCATCGACTCGCTGAACATGACTCCTGCAACCATTGCAAGCATCTTCGCGAACCAGATCACCAACTGGAGCGACCCAGCGATTGCAGCTGACAACCCAGGTGTCGATCTTCCTGACCTAGCAATCACCCCAGCCTTCCGCTCGGACGACTCGGGAACCACCGAGAACTTCACCGACTGGCTAGCGAAGGCTGCGCCAAACGCATGGGTGAAGGACGGCGAGAACGTTGGTGCAATCGAGGAGTGGCCATTCCTTGGTGAGGGTGCACAGGGCACCTCCGGTGTGGTTGCTGCAGTTGCAGCAGGTAACGGAACCATTGGTTACGCAGACGCATCCCGCGTCGGTGACTTCGGCACCGTTGCAGTTGGTGTTGGTAGCGAGTTCGTTCCATTCAGCCCAGAGGCTGCTGCGAAGATCGTAGACGTTTCCTCTGTCAAGCCAGGACGTCCTGACACTACCGTTGCATACGACCTAGCCCGCGACACCACCGAGTCCGGCGTTTACCCAGTAGTTCTCGTTTCCTACTTACAGGGCTGCATGGACTACGCCGATGACGCTCAGGCAGAGCTGGTGAAGGCTTACGCCGGATTCATCATCTCCGAGGAGGGTCAGGCTGTGGCTGCTGAGGCTGCAGGAAGCGCCCCAATCTCGCCTGCAACTCGCGAGATTGCTCAGGCAATCCTCGACCAGGTTCAGTAAACCTAAATAACAGGTAAACAAGCCCGGACTCCGCCCATGGAGCCCGGGCTTGTTTACTAAAGTCTTCACTAGTTAGGTAAGTAAGGAATCTAGATGGCTCAGACGCAGGCCACCAAGGCCAAGGTGAGGTTGGGAGACCTAGTCTTTTCCAAGACAGCCGCCTTTGCTGGAACCTTCATTCTGATCACCTTGGCCGCAGTCGCCGGGTTCCTTTTCATTCAAGCTCTTCCCGCGCTGAGCCCAGAAGCGGACTTCGACGAAAAGGCCGAAAATCTCCTCGAATACGTGGCTCCCTTCGTTTTTGGAACCATCTACGGTTCCGTAATCGCGCTGCTAATAGCCACCCCGCTAGCCATCGGCATCGCACTATTTATTTCCCACTTCGCCAACCGCAGGTTTGCCCAGGGCCTGGGATACCTAGTCGACCTTCTGGCAGCCATTCCCTCGGTTGTTTACGGCCTCTGGGGCATCTTGGTCTTAGCGCCATTTTTAAACCCGACCTACATGTGGCTCAACGAGAACCTTGGCTGGATTCCACTGTTTGAGGGCCAGGTCTCTGCAACCGGCCGCACGATGCTGACCGTGGGTATCGTGCTTGCCATCATGATCCTGCCGATCATGTCGGCTTTGATTAGAGAGGTCTTCTTGCAGACGCCAAGGCTGCACGAGGAAGCCGCGCTGGCTCTTGGGGCCACCCGTTGGGAAATGATTCGCATGGCGGTTTTGCCATTTGGTCGTCCGGGCATAATCTCCGCCATGATGCTTGGCCTTGGTCGAGCTCTGGGTGAGACTATGGCCGTGGCGCTCGTGCTCTCCCCCAGCTCGATAATCAGCTTTGCGCTTCTCACATCAACCAACCCCAACACGATTGCCGCGAACATCGCCCTTCAGTTCCCAGAATCCGGCGGCGACTACCGCTCGCTGCTGGTGGCAACCGGTCTGATCCTTTTCTTCATCACCATGGCAATCAACATGCTTGCCCGTTACATCATTAGCCGCAGAGCAGAATTCTCGGGGGCAAACTAATGACAACCGTGAACTCCGCACTAAAGGCCTCCAGCTCACTGCCAAAGTGGTTCAACCCCGCGGCAATCATCGGCTCCTTCGGCGCCATCTTCACCTTCAACACCCTCTCAAATGCGGCCGATGAGGCCGCAGGACCCAACTTGTTGGCCGTGGGAGTCTTGGGGTTCCTGCTCTACATGGTGGTGACCTACTTCGCATCGCGCTCGGTCGAGGGGGCAAGGCGCGCCACTGACCGCATGGTCACCGGACTGGTGACCGCAGCCTTTGCCGTGGCGGTTATACCCCTGGCATCTCTGGCCTTCACAGTAGTCTCTAATGGTCTGGCCAGATTTGACTTGGAGTTCTTCACCTTCTCCATGCGCAGTATCGTGGGAGATGGTGGCGGCGCTCTGCACGCAATCGTTGGAACTCTGGAGCTGACTGGAATCGCTACCGCTATCTCGGTACCAATTGGCCTCATGACGGCCATCTACCTCGTTGAATACGGTCGGGGTCGCCTGGCACGCGCAGTTACATTCTTCGTGGACGTCATGACCGGAATCCCATCGATTGTTGCCGGTCTATTCGCTTTCACGCTCTTCTTGGTGCTGTTCGGACCCGCAAATGCCATCAACGGCATGGCCGGTGCGGTATCGCTGAGCGTGCTGATGACCCCGGTTGTTGTCCGCGCTACCGAAGAGATGCTCAAGATTGTGCCTAACGAGTTGCGCGAAGCCTCCTATGCGCTGGGCGTGCCGAAGTGGCTGACAATCGTCAAGGTTGTAATTCCAACCGCCCTGGCCGGAATCGCAACAGGTGTGATCATCGCAATTGCCCGTGTGATTGGTGAGACTGCGCCGCTATTGCTTGCAGCCGGCTTCACCGCTTCCATGAACTACAACCCTCTGAGCGACAAGATGATGACACTTCCTGTGTTCGTATACACCTCTTTCGCCAACCAGGGTGTTGACGCCCAGGCATACATCGACCGCAGCTGGACCGGGGCGCTGACCCTGATGCTGATCGTGATGGTGCTGAACCTTGTTGCCCGAGTAATTTCCAAAGTCTTCTCACCGAAGGGATAACGCATAATGTCAAAACGCATCGATCTGGAGTCTCTAAATGTGTATTACGGAGACTTCCTAGCTGTCGAGGACGTAAACATGGTGATCGAGCCGAAGGCAATCACCGCATTCATCGGCCCCTCCGGTTGCGGTAAGTCGACCCTCATTCGCACGCTAAACCGCATGCACGAGGTAATCCCTGGCGCTCGCGTCGAGGGCAGGCTGCTCATGGACGGCGAGGACATCTACGCCAGCGACGTCGATCCGGTGAAGGTGCGCCGCCAGGTTGGAATGGTGTTCCAGCGCCCGAATCCGTTTCCAACCATGAGCATCAAGGAGAACGTGCTCTCCGGTTACCGTCTAAACAACAGCAAGATGTCCAAGAGTGATGCAGATGCCCTTACCGAGAAGGCGCTTGTTGGAGCAAACCTCTGGAACGAGGTCAAGGACCGACTAGACCGTCCTGGTTCATCTCTCTCCGGTGGTCAGCAGCAGCGCCTCTGCATTGCGCGCGCGATTGCGGTGGAGCCGGATGTGATCCTGATGGACGAGCCAACCTCGGCGCTTGACCCGATCTCAACAGCTGCAATTGAAGACCTTGCGGTTGAGCTCAAAGAGAAGTTCACGGTGGTGATCGTTACCCACAACATGCAGCAGGCATCCCGCATCTCCGACATGACCGCATTCTTCAACATCGCGGGCACCGGCAAGCCTGGCAAGCTGATCGAATACGACAAGACCGAGAAGATGTTCTCCAACCCGAGCGAACAGCAAACCGAAGACTACGTCTCCGGAAGATTCGGTTAGAAACAAATTCCAAGGTTTTTGAGTTGACCCTCTCATGATTGAAACGGTCACCGAAGACCTTGAGACCAGAATTGCTGAAGATGGCAAGCCGGCCCGAATTCTTGTAACGGGCGCTACTGGCTACGTTGGCGGTCGCCTGGTCCGTGAGCTGCTTTCTCACAAATACCGAGTCCGGGTGCTGGTTCGCGATGCGCAAAGGCTGAAGGACTATCCATGGCGGGATGAGGTAGAGGTAATCGAGGGCGATGCCACCGACCTCTCCGCGCTGAATCTAGCGCTGACCGATATCGATGTGGCTTACTACATGCTGCATGCCCTTATGGTCAAAAAGGGATTCGAGGACCTCGAGGAGGAGCTTGCCGAGAAGTTTGGTCGTGTTGCCGCATCCCGAGGGGTGGGCAGGATCGTATACCTCGGCGGAATTGCCTCGGCCGACGATGAACTCTCTCCCCACATGTCCGCGAGGGCAAAAACCGGTGAGATTCTGCGCTCCTCCGGCGTGCCAACAATTGAACTGCGAGCCGGTGTCGTCATAGGTTCCGGCTCCGCGTCGTTCGAGATGCTCCGCCATCTGACCGAACGCCTCCCGATAATGGTCACCCCGAAGTGGCTAAAGAATCGAATTCAGCCAATTGCGATTCGAGATGTGCTGCGCTACCTGGTGGGCAGCGCCCTTATTGATTCCAAGATCTCCGGCGACTTTGACATTGGCGGCCCCGAAGTCTTCACCTACATGGAGATGATGCAGATCTACGCGGAGGTCGCCGGCCTGAGGCGCAGAATTATTCTTCCCCTGCCGGTCCTCACCCCAAGACTTGCCTCCGGCTGGGTAGGGCTTGTTACTCCAGTTCCGGTCACCTTGGCCAAGCGGCTTGTGGCCTCGCTCAAGCACGAGGTGGTGGCCAG
>Ga0181577_10000716_pt1 | contig 26931 bp, 23 predicted proteins | sample 101ome_21_FD_132468 | JGI IMG/M metagenome (GOLD analysis project Ga0181577, IMG submission 132468) | Coastal salt marsh microbial communities from the Groves Creek Marsh, Skidaway Island, Georgia - 101413BT metaG (megahit assembly) | ecosystem: Environmental > Aquatic > Marine > Intertidal...
CGACGTACCAAGGCGATTGAGCAAGACTTGCCCTTGTGGGTCGTGATCGTGACGATCGATGTCATGTAGTGATCATGACTTTCCGGTCCCGTCCGGTCCGGGTCGGGGCGGAGTTAATGATTTTCGCTTTAAGGCGAAAATCACCCTTCGGGCTTCGCCAAGCGATGCTTGGCTCGTTTCAATTTGCAGTGCAAATTGTGAACCGTAGGCGGTTCTGCGTACACCCCGCAACCTCTATAAACAAAAAAGCCCCCTGCTTTCGCAGGGGGCTTTTTTGTTTAAGATGGTAGCTAGGGGCGGACTTGAACCGCCGACCCCAGCATTATGAATGCTGTGCTCTAACCAGCTGAGCTACCTAGCCATCAAGGTCGCGTATTTTGCTAGTAAGAGGCGATTGAGTCAACCCCAAAGAAATGAAAATATCGCAAAAAAGTCGACTTTTTTTAATGATTAAACGTTAAAGCGGAAATGAACGATGTCGCCGTCTTTAACAATGTAATCTTTGCCTTCTAAACGCCACTTGCCCGCTTCTTTTGCGCCTTGTTCGCCGTTGTACTGTATGAAGTCGTCGTAGGCGGTGACTTCGGCGCGAATGAAGCCTTTTTCAAAGTCGGTGTGGATCACTCCAGCCGCTTGAGGCGCGGTAGCGCCTTGCTTGATGGTCCATGCGCGAACTTCCTTAACCCCTGCGGTAAAGTAAGTGTGCAGGCCTAACAAGTTATAGCCGGCGCGAATTACGCGATCCAAACCTGGCTCGTCCCAACCTAGGTCGTTGAGAAATTCCATTTTTTCATCGTCTTCAAGTTCGGCGATTTCGGCTTCTAGCTGATTGCAAATCACGACGACTTGAGCACCTTCTTGGGCGGCGATGGCTTTCACTTTGTCGAGGTGTGGATTGTCTTCAAAGCCATCTTCAGCCACGTTGGCAATGTACAGCGTGGGTTTAACGGTAAGCAGGTGCATGTTTTTAACGAGGGCTTGCTCTTCATCGCTAAAGGAGAGCGAACGAACCGCCAGGCCTTCACTCAGGTGGGGTAGCAATTTACCTTCGATGAGATTTTTGGTTGCCACGGCCACTTTGTCGCCGCTTTTTGCGGTGCGAACTACGCGCTGTAATTGCTTCTCAACACTTTCTAGATCGGCCATTGCTAATTCGAGGTTGATAACGTCAATGTCGGCTTGTGGGTCGATGGCATTGGCTACATGGATGATATTGTCATCTTCGAAGCAGCGTACCACGTGAGCAATGGCGTCTGTTTCGCGAATGTTCGCCAAGAATTGGTTGCCGAGGCCTTCGCCTTTTGAGGCGCCTGCCACTAGGCCTGCAATATCCACGAATTCCATAGTGGTTGCGATGATGCGCTCAGGCTTCACGATGTTGGAAATGGCATCCAGTCTCGGATCGGGAATGGGTACAACGCCAGCATTGGGCTCAATCGTGCAGAAGGGGAAGTTTTCAGCGCCAATTCCAGCCTTGGTTAGTGCATTGAAAAGGGTTGATTTACCTACGTTGGGTAGTCCAACAATACCGCAATTAAATCCCATGGGGGGCTCCTCTAAGCCTTCAGCTTACTGTGAAGTTCTTGCATCGCACCGGCGAGGTCACCTGCCAGAAGGGCTGGCAGTACCTTGATCGATTGGTCGATGCTGTGATCGATACCGATGGCGTCATCGCCACTGGCCTTTTTAAGTACATAACCGCTTACTTGTTTGGCATTACCTGGGTGGCCGATGCCGATACGCAAGCGTTGAAATTCTTTGTTGTTGCCCATCGCGCTAATGATATCTCGAAGACCATTGTGGCCACCGTGGCCGCCACCTTGTTTTAGTCGGGCAACGCCTGGGGGGAGGTCTAATTCATCGTGTACCACGAGAATTTCTTCGGCTTCAATGCGATAGAAGTTCGCTAGCGCCGCCACGGCTTGGCCGCTGCGATTCATAAAGGTCGTGGGTACCAGTAACCTTACATCGCGGCTTCCGATAAATACGCGGCCGCAGTCACCAAAAAATTTGCTATCGCTGCTAAGGCTGACACTGTGTTGTGACGCAAGTCGCTCTACCAAGTCTTGCCCGGCATTATGGCGTGTGTTGGCGTATTGGCTACCTGGGTTGCCTAGGCCGACGATAAGTTTAATAGGTGTGCTCATAGCATGTCTTAAAACAAAACTGCCGAGCATTGGCTCGGCAGTTTATTAGTCGAATAACTGAAGAAATTATTCTTCAGCTTCGCCTTCAGCGCTTTCTTCGTCACTAGCCGCACCGCCCTTAGGAGGAATAACGCTAGCCACAGGAAGATCGTGCTCTTCACCGTGTGACAAAGCAACGCTCTCAACGCCCTTAGGCATTTTAACGTCTGAAATGTGCAAGCTTTGACCAGACTCTAGATCTTTAAGGTCAACTTCCAAGAACTCGGGGAGATCTTTTGGCAAGCAAGTGATTTCAAGCTCAGTCATCGTGTGAGTGATACGACCGCCTTGCATTTTAACACCTTTGCAAGTTTCTTCGTTGATGAAGTGCAAGGGCACGTTTACCGTCAACTTAGAACCTTTAACAACGCGCAAGAAGTCAGCGTGAACCACGCTGTTTTTTGCTGGGTGACGTTGTAGGTCTTTGATAATCACGTCTTGTTTTTTACCGTCGATGTCCAACTCGATGATGTGCGCAAAGAACGCTTCGTTTTCGAGTGACTTGACTAAGTCTTTGTGGATCAGGGTGATCATTTGTGGCGCTTCTTTCTTACCGCCGTAAACGATGCCTGGTACCAGACCTGCGTGACGTAGGCGGCGGCTCGCACCTTTCCCCATGTCTTCGCGGGCATTCGCTACTAATTTGAAATCAGACATTGTCCGAACTCCTATACTTTCTCTATCGGCTTGCGACCAGCTTCAAGAGGGTGATGCAGGTTTTCCTGCGATTAAAAACGCACGTTCCTAGTAACGGAACATTGCGCTCAGTGATTCTTCGTTGCTAACGCGGCGAACGGCCTCTGCTAGCATGGGTGCGATATCCAATACACGAACGCGATCGCACGCCTTCATTTCTTTGCTCAATGGAATAGTGTTAGTCACTACCAATTCATCGAGTTCAGAATTGTTCAAATTGTCCAGTGCGGCACCAGAAAGTACTGGGTGGGTACAGTAAGCTACTACTTTAGCGGCCCCAAATTCTTTCAGTGCTTCGGCAGCTTTGCAAAGCGTACCTGCTGTGTCGACCATGTCATCTACCATGATGCAGGTCTTGTCTTTAACGTCACCGATCAAGTGCATCACCTTCGCAACGTTGGCTTTTGGACGGCGCTTGTCGATAATTGCTAAATCGCAATCATTGAGCTGTTTGGCAATCGCACGAGCTCGAACAACACCACCGATATCTGGTGATACGACGATTGGATTGTCGTATTGTTGTGTTTCGATATCGTCTAGCAGTACCGGTGAGCCGAACAGGTTGTCGACGGGAACGTCAAAGAAACCCTGGATCTGCTCTGCGTGTAGGTCAACGGTTAACACGCGATCGATGCCTACCACAGCCATCATGTCGGCGACCACTTTTGCACTGATGGGTACTCGTGCCGAGCGAACGCGTCGATCTTGACGAGCATAACCAAAATAGGGAACTACCGCGGTAACTCGTGCTGCCGATGAGCGACGCACCGCGTCAGCCATCACAATCAATTCCATTAGATTGTCATTAGTGGGCGCGCAAGTTGGCTGAATAATGAAAACGTCTTTACCACGAACGTTTTCGTTAAGTTCAACCATAATTTCACCATCGCTAAATTGAGCTACGGTTGCATCGCCTAGTGGGATGCTTAGCTCTTTAACAACGGCTCTAGCTAGATCTAAATTTGCGTTACCCGCAAAAACCATGAGTTTAGACACTGTCGGTACCTTCATGTGGTGGCCAAACAGGGCTTTAGCCCCATAAAAATAACCCGGATTGACTAGTCAATCCGGGTTCGATATGGCTGGGGTGGCTGGATTCGAACCAACGCATGGCGGGATCAAAACCCGCTGCCTTACCGCTTGGCGACACCCCAATTAGGTCGGCGATTATACACAAGCTGGCGAATAATTTACACCTTTTGCGATAAAACCGCGCAAATTTTTTGGTCGTTTGGCAAAAATTTCAGCTGCCGCTTCTCGGTGGTCACAGGGTGCAAAGATGCACGCGCCTGTTCCGGTAAGCATGGCTTTATTTTTCGCCGCATCGTTAAGCCAAATAAGGGCTTGATCGATGTCTGGATAAAGCTGGCGAACGATGTTTTCACAATCGTTATGGCCGCCCGACCTCAGAAAGGCCGCTACTGTAATGGCAGTTGTGTCACGTGTCAATTCCTGGTGAGCAAAAATTTTTGCTGTGGCGACTTCAACCTCGGGTTTCAGTACGACAAACCAGGTTTCTGGTAGCTCTAGTGGGCTGAGTTTTTCACCAACGCCTTCGCCCCAGGCGCTTCTGCCGCGCACAAATACGGGCACATCAGCCCCAAGTTGTAGCCCGAGTTCAGCTAGCTGGTCAACGCTTCGCCGGCATTGCCATAGTTGATTAACTGCCAGTAGTGTCGAGGCGGCGTTAGAACTGCCGCCGCCCAAACCGCCGCCCATAGGGAGAATTTTTTCAACCGAGATATGTAGTCCCCGTTTATTGTTGGCGAATGGTTTGAGGAGCTGGCAAGCCTTGTAAATAATGTTGTCGGTCTTGGCGACACCGGCAAAATTGCCGATCAAAGCTATCTCCTCATTATCAGTGAGGCTAAAGTGCATATTGTCGCCGTAGTCCAGCAATTGAAAAACCGTTTGTAAATTGTGATAGCCGTCTTCTCGCTGTCCAGTAATATGCAGCATAAGATTGAGTTTGGCGGGCGCCATTAGGCTGAGTGTGTCGGTCATGATGTCCACTTGGCAATCAGTAGGGTAAGTTTATAGGGTTCGCGCGCTATCACTACTTTTCGGGGTAGCCCATCAGATTGGATTTTACTTTGCGTGACGCGCCAACCCGATTGTTCAAACTGACGAGTGTTTTCATCTTCAATTAATGGGTTAAAGGGACCTGGGGCGGTATCGCCGCGCACCCAGTGACGAAATTCTGCTATTGGGACGCGCCAATTGAGCTGCTCGAAGAGAAGGTTCTCTAGCGAGGACGACTTAATTTTTTGTTCACCATCCTGCCATAAAGAGGCGCCGTTATTGTCGGCGATAAGTCTGACTGCGCCCTGACCAAAGGGGCCGCTCAGTTGAATAATGTCCTGCTGTGCCGCCGACTGCCAATAAATTGATGCGCTTTCACGCTGTTGGCTATCTTGGAATACCGCTCGCCCAGTGAGCTGCCATTGAAGTGATGGCAATGTGCTGGATGGCAGGCTGGAGCAGCCAGCAAGGAATATAAAGCAGCAGGTGATGAAAAGGTGTGCCATAAATTACTCTACAAATTGAGGTCTGAATTCGATCCGCTGCTGTGTGTCTTGTAGCATCTTATTTTCTGGGAAGCGTTGTAAGGCATCCTGCAGAATGTCACTGGCTTCTATATGGCGGTTGAGATGCCAAAGTACTTCCACCAGGTGCGATGCAATTTCTGGGTCGGCCAGAAGTTGGTGGGCTTTGCCCAAGTATTGAGCGGCGGATTCGTGCTTGCCCTGCTTGAAAAGTACCCATCCCATGCTGTCTATAATTGCTGGGTCATTGGGGCGTAGCTCGATAGCGCGGGAGATAAGCGTTTCTGCACGCGACAGCTGCAGACCTTTTTCGGCGAGCAAATAGCCAAGGGCATTTAACGAAGCGGCGTGCTGAGGTTGTTCTAAGATATTGGCTTCTAGCAGGGCTTGGGCATTCTCTAGTTCACCCTGTTGCTGCAACATAAGTGCGAGTGTATAGCGCATTTCGACACGTTGTTTAAGCTGCTCAATAGCGCGCTCAAGTAGATGCTGGGCTTCGTTAGCCATACCTATTTTGACAAGGTGCTGAGCAGTTAACAGGGCAATATTGGCCGATCTCTCGTCCTCTGGGTGCCAAAGCGTTTGCAGTCTTTCTATGGCGCTCATTAGATAGCCATTCTGTGCGTTTACCTCTAAAAACAAGGCAATGCCTGGCATAAAATACGGGCTTGAGCGATCGATATCTAAACAAAAATCGCCGGCTATTTGTGGGGCTTTGTCACGATAAATTAGCGCTAAATAGTAGTTGGCTTCATCGCTGTATTCGCCCAGGTCGAGTAGGGTATTAAACTGCTCAATAGCGGCATCAATTTGGTCGCTTTCTTTGAGGCTTAAGGCCAGTGAAAGTCGATAATTGGCATCCTGTGGGGCTTGCTCTACTAAAATCGCAAATTGTTCGCTCGCTTCTTTCAGATCAATGCTGGTGAGCATGCGCGCTAAGTGGAGGCGCATTTTGGTTGTTTCAGGGTAGAGCTCTAATGCGGTGAGAAGTGTGTCTATCGCCTCTTGTTGGCGCTCCAAGATTTGCAGTGAGCGAGCCTTAAGGTGAAAGGCTGCATAGCTATCGGGCGCTATTTCGAGCGCGTCTTGGCTGCTCTTTAAGGCTTGTTCTGATTGGCCTGAGGCGTCAGCTAAAATGGCGTCGCTCAGGGCAAGATGTAAATTTTGTGGGTGGTGTTGCCGCAAGCGTTTTACGGCGCTGTGAAGATAAGGGCCGTGTTCGGGGTATTGGCTTACCGCTGATACTATCGCCGTAAAATTAGTGTCTGCCCCCATGTTGAGCAATTGTTCCATGAGGTCGAATGCTTCGGTCAAGCGTCCTTGCCGAGTATAGGTGACTGCTTGCAAATACAGTGGTTCGCTTGCTTTGTTGTCAAACTCTCGCCACATTTTTGAGGCTAGGTCGAGGGCCTCGTCATCGTTAAAAAAATGCGCTATGCGAGCACTTCTGATGGCGAGTTCCTGGTCGGGCTGGCGCTGCATGGCGGCGGTCATATACTGGCTGGCTTGTTGACCCAGCATACGTCGCGCGGCAATTTCACCGCTCAATACTTCGAATAAGGTCTGGCGATCAATGCGTGTCTCTGGCGACAGTTCAGTGGCTGTGGGCGCGGGGGGCGATTCTGCAATTGAGCTCGGGGTTTGAACGCTCATTGGCGCGCTTGCACAGGCGGCCAAAATGCCACAGCAAAGCACTGTGTAAATAAAGCGAGTAAGCGTTTGAAATGTCGATATGGGACGTGTCATTAATAAAGTTTGCCTAAAGGCGGCGATACTCGCAAGAGACAATGTGCTTAATGCCATAAATGACGTGTCTGAACGCAAGTAATTTGCTAGAATTCCGCCATTTTTAATAGCGGAGACTGTCATGGCCTTGGTAGCCTTGGGGATAAACCACAAGTCTGCTTCCATCGATATTCGGGAGAAGGTTGCCTTCGTCCCCGAACAGATGGAGGCCGCCCTTATGGACGGTTGCCGTCGCTTGGGTGTCGAGGAGATGGTCATCTTGTCCACCTGCAATAGGACCGAGGTGTTTTTTGAGGCCGAGCATTCTGATCGTTCGCAGATCCACCGCTGGTTAGCTGAATTCCACCGAGTTGACGAACAGTCGCTGACCCAATGTACCTATATTTTTGAGCACAAAAGCGCCGTTCAACACCTGATGAGGGTGGCTAGTGGCCTGGACTCCATGGTATTGGGCGAGCCTCAGATCTTGGGGCAAATGAAGTCGGCAGTGGCGGTGGCCCGCCAAGCAGGTACGGTCAAGGGACATATGCATCGTTTGTTCGATCATGTATTTGCTGTCGCCAAGCAGGTGCGTACTGATACCGCTATTGGCCAGAATCCCGTGTCGGTTGCCTATGCCTCGGTGGATCTCTCAAAGCAAATTTTTGCTGACCTCAGTAAAACTTCGGCCTTGCTGATTGGCGCTGGCGAGACAATTGAGTTGGTGGCGCGTCACCTGCGTGAAAATGGTGTCTCAAAAATTGTTATCGCTAATCGCACGCTGGGGCGGGCTCGCGAATTGGCCGATCGCTTTGGAGCAGAAGCCGTCATGCTATCTGATATTCCAGAGCGACTGGTCGATGCAGATATTGTGATTTCATCTACTGCAAGTCAACTACCTATACTTGGTAAGGGAGCGGTTGAGCGCGCTTTGAAACAGCGCCGCCATCGACCAGTGTTTATGGTTGATATTGCTGTGCCGCGAGATATCGAACAGGAGGTCGGCGAACTGGATGATGTCTATCTCTACAGTGTTGACGATTTGCGCTCCATTGTAGACAGCAATATGAAAAATCGTCAGCAAGAAGCCAATAAGGCTGACGATATTATTCAGCTTGGTGTCGAAAAATATTTAAATGCACTGCGTTCGCTGGATGCGGTGGACACGATTCGGGCATTTCGCGATAAAGCCCAGGCGATCCGCGAAGACGAGCTCGCTAAAGCGCTAAAAAATGTACAATCGGGTATGGATCCTGAGCAAGCTGTGACACAGTTAGCCCGCAGTTTGACCAATAAATTGATCCACGCCCCTACAACACAACTCAAGCGGGCTGGAGAAACCGGCCGTTTGGATTTATTGGCATTAAGCCATCAACTGTTTGAATTGGATGCCGAGAAAGACTCGGAATAAAACATGAAAGCATCGATCGTTAATAAATTAGAATCGCTCACTGAACGCTATGAAGAATTATCTGCGTTGTTGAGTGACCCCGAAGTCATTAGTAATCAAGATAAGTTCCGTGCCTTTTCCAAGGAGTACGCAGAACTCGAGCCGGTTGCTCAATGTTTTGCTAAGTACACCGCCGTCCTTGATGATATTGAAGAAGCTAAATTGCTGTGCGATGAGGATGACCCCGAAATGCGCGCGATGGGACAAGACGAATTAAAGTCTGCTCAGGTTATCAAAGAGTCCTTGGAAGATGATTTGCAGGTGCTTATGCTGCCCAAGGATCCCGATGACGACAATAATGCCTTCTTGGAAATTCGCGCCGGTACGGGCGGCGATGAGGCGGCTATTTTCTCGGGTGACTTATTCAGAATGTACTCGCGTTTTGCCGAGAGCCAGGGTTGGAAAGTAGAGGTCGTCAGTGAACGCGAAGGTGAGCACGGTGGCTATAAAGAAATTATCTCACGCATTATCGGTAGCAATGTGTATGGCAAACTGAAATTCGAATCGGGCGCGCACCGTGTGCAGCGCGTTCCAGAAACCGAGTCTCAGGGGCGCGTCCATACGTCTGCTTGCACGGTGGCAGTGATGCCAGAGCCAGAAGAAGCGGATGAAATCGAAATTAATAAAGCGGATGTACGGGTGGATACCTTTCGTGCCTCGGGCGCGGGTGGACAGCACGTCAACAAAACCGATTCTGCTATTCGTTTAACTCACATTCCTACAGGTTTGGTGGTGGAGTGCCAAGACGAGCGATCGCAGCACAAGAACCGCGCTAAAGCGATGGCGTTATTAAAGGCGCGATTAGATCGTGCAGCGCGTGAAAAAGTTGCCTCGGAACAGGCGAGTACTCGCCGTGACTTGGTGGGCAGTGGTGACCGCTCAGATAAAATTAGAACGTATAACTACCCGCAGAGCCGTATTACTGATCACCGCATTAATTTGACCTTATACAAGCTCAACGAGGTGATGTCTGGTGACCTCGATTGCATTATTGGTCCCTTGGTGCAAGAGCATCAGGCGGACTTGCTTGCGGCGATGTCTGACGGCTAGTGGCCAGTATCGAGCAAGTCATTGCTGCGGCGGTGTCGCAATTGGATGGCGACACTGCGCGGTTAGATGCCGAGTTATTGCTAACAGGCGTACTTGGTGTTGAGCGTAGCTATTTTTACACCTGGCCCGATCGACAGCTGGACCAGCGACAGCAGCACGATTTTGAAACGTTGCTAGCGCGGCGTCTTCACGGTGAGCCAGTGGCGCATATTCTTGGCCAGCGTGGGTTTTGGACGCTGCAATTGGCCGTCGATGCCTCTACGCTTATTCCCCGCCCTGATACCGAAGTGCTGGTAGAAACTATGCTGGAAATGCTACCCAATGAACCGCTCGACATTGTCGATGTGGGCACGGGCAGCGGAGCTATCGCATTGGCGTTAAAAAGCGAGCGCCCAGAATGGAGTGTGATGGCCGCCGATGTGAGTTTGCCCGCCTGTGAATTAGCCAAGCGCAATGCATTTGAGAACAAGCTGGATGTCCCCGTTTTTTGTGGTGACTGGCTGCAGGCTTTGGGTGATGCCACGATGGATGTTGTGGTGAGTAATCCTCCCTATATCGCCCCCAACGATCCGCATTTACAGCAAGGTGATCTCAGGTTTGAGCCCATGTCGGCATTGGTGGCGGAACGTCAGGGTCTGGCGGACCTTGAGCGGATTGCCAACCAGTCCAACCGCGTGCTTCGAACGGGTGGCTGGCTATTCATGGAGCATGGCTTCGACCAGCATCAGGCGGTGCAAAATCTCTTGCATACCCTAGGTTACCACCGTATTCAAAGTGTGCGCGATTATGGCGGTAATTGGCGACTGACATACGGGGTAAAAAACAGATATGAATGATGATCAGCTGCTACGTTATTCTCGCCAAATTCTTCTGCCCGGGATTGAGGTGGATGGTCAGCTTAAATTTGCTTCGGCTCATGTTGTCATTGTCGGGGCGGGTGGTCTTGGCAACCCTGTTGGTCTTTATTTAGCGGCGGCAGGTGTTGGACGTATCACTGTGGTAGATGACGATGCCATTGAATTGAGCAATATTGCCCGTCAAATTGCATTCACCGATGATGATATTGGCGCTAGTAAGGCGGCGATACTCGGGCGTGAGATGCGTCGCCGCAATCCAGATATTGAAGTCTTTGAAGAACCCGTAAGGCTGACCGCTGATAACGCGAGTGCGCTGTTGCGTGGGGCGGATGTGGTGGTGGATTGCAGTGATAATTTTGCTGCCCGTTTTGCTATTAATGATGCGTGTTTAGCGTTGTCTATTCCGGTGGTATTTGCTGCGGCAACGGCCTGGCATGGACAGTTATTTGTCATGCATCCCAGTGTTGATAATTACCCTTGTTATGAATGCTTTAACCCATCTCGAGAAGAGTTGGATAACAGCTGTGCTCGCAATGGTGTGTTAGGGCCGTTGGTGGGTGTTATTGCCAGTCAGCAAGCCATAGAAACATTGCGAATTTTGTTGGGCATGCCGAGTCAGCCGGTACTGCAAGTCTATGATGCGCGCCACAGTGAATGGCTGCGCATAAATATGGCTAAGAGAGACGGTTGCCATTGTCAAAGTAAGTAATCGCTATCGAGGCACGCAGAGTGGTGATAGACTAGGTGCCGAATTAGAGACGGTATATATGTTAAAGAAATTATTTGGAAAGTCAGTTAAACCTTCAGAAACCGCGCCAGACAAGGCCGCTACTCCTCCTGCAACGCCAGCTTCCTCCGCTTCATCAACACCCAAGGCTGCTGCAAAAACACCTAAGCCTCGTGCTAAAGCCAAGCCTAAACCACCAAAATCATGGTCGGTTAGCGAGTTTAATGTTCCCCCAGAAGAGGGAAAAACTCGGTTTCATGATTTGAATTTGCCGGAGCCGTTGATGCGAGGTATTGCCGAATTGGGCTACGAGTATTGTTCGCCCATTCAGGCTCAAGTATTACCCTATACCTTAGATGGCTACGATGCCATTGGTAAGGCTCAAACCGGTACCGGCAAAACAGCGGCCTTTTTGATCACTGTGATTACCGATCTGCTAAACAAGCCGGTTGAATCTGAACGGTACGTGGGTGAGCCCAGAGCATTGGTGATTGCTCCTACGCGAGAGTTGGTACAGCAAATCGCTGACGATGCCAAAAATCTTTGCAAATACACGGGTCTACACGTCGTCAGTTTGATTGGGGGTGTTGACTACGATCGCCAACAGCGAGAGCTTGAAAAGCAGGCCGTCGATATTGTAGTTGCAACACCTGGCCGCTTGATGGATTTTAAAGAGCGCTCACAAATTTATTTAGATCAAGTTGAAATCATGGTGATCGACGAAGCGGATCGCATGCTGGATATGGGATTTATCCCCCAAGTGAAGCGAATTATCAGCCATACCCCGAAAAAAACAGCCCGCCAAACGCTACTTTTTAGTGCGACTTTTACCCCTGATATTTTGAATTTGTCGGAGCGTTGGACCCATGAGCCGGTCAGGGTAGAAATTGAACCTGATAGCGTGGCTGCAGATACGGTTGAACAGATTGTTTATATTGTGAGTGCTGACGAAAAGTTGGCGCTTCTCAAAAAGTGCATCAGCGATGAAAGCGTTGAGTCGGTGATTATTTTCGCTAATCGTCGAGATACAACACGAAAATTGCACGAAAAGCTGACTAAGTCTGGATTTAAAGCGGGTATTTTGTCGGGCGATATTCCACAAAATAAGCGCAGTCGCACCTTGGAAGACTTTAAGTCAGGTAAGTTAAATGTGCTTGTCGCCACAGATGTTGCCGGGCGTGGTATCCACATTAACGGTATCAGTCACGTGGTGAATTATACCCTGCCGGAAGACCCTGAGGATTACGTTCACCGTATTGGTCGAACCGGTCGCGCTGGCGCACAGGGCGTGTCTATCAGTTTTGCCTGCGAAGATGACGCCTTTATGCTGCCCGATATCGAGCAGCTGCTAGGCCGTAAACTTAACGCAGTGTTACCTCCTGAGGATTTACTGAATTAGTATCGTTTAAGTTGTTTTCGGACCACATTAGGCTTGCTCCTATCACCGCCGCTGGCATGACTAACAAGTTTGCCAGCGGTATCACACTGACGGCGGCGACCGTCGCACCAAACCCCAAATAGGCCCAACGGTACGTTTTTAGACCACGCTTCATGGCGGCAAAGCTTTGTTGGTGGTTGTCGGCGCAGAAGTCACAGTATTGAATAGCCATAGACCACGCACCAAATACGAACCAAAGCGCGGGCGTAATTAAGTTGATCACGGGCACGAAGGTAAGAATGATAAGCCCGAGAATAATCGGCAAGAAATACATCCACTTAACGACTTCTCGTCCAAGCGCTCTTGGAACTAGTAACACCCAATCCACTAATTTGGTCGGTGAAGGGACGTCCTTGTTGAGCATAATATTTTCAGTTTTTTCTGACAGTAGCCCGTTGAAAGGTGAGGCGATTAAATTAGCCACAATGGTAAATGAGTAAGCCATGATCACCAGTAGCATCAGAATAAACATTGGCCAAAGTAGCCAGGTTAGAAAATTTAACCACTCGGGAAGATAGTCGAGCACCGTTTGATTCCATTCATTCATCTTTCCATAGGCGAGAACCATCACTATGCCGTATATAACAACATTGATGGCAACGGGAATGACCACAAAGGGGCGCAATGGTTTTAGGCGCAGCCCTTGAATGCCGCGTTTAAAATAGTAAAAGCCAGTGATTGGCGTATTTTTCATGGTGTGATGTATCCTCGGGCGTGCAACGTTTTCTCTTGCCTAGTATCATCGCACTATGCCACCGGGATTGGCAAACGGGTAGGGTTATGGCGGACGATTTTGATTTATTTTTGAGCGAAATGGATGGGGTTAAACCCCTGAAAAAAAACGATAAGGCCGTTATCGATAAAGTGGTGGATAACGATATAGCCGCTGAGGAGCGTCGTCGATTGGCCACGGCTGAAAAGGCTGTCGATCGCAATTTTCTCAGCGAAGATTATATTGAGATGCTCGATGCCTTTCACATCCTTGATTACAAGCGTGAAGGTGTACAAAACGGTGTATATCGAAAGCTGAAGCTGGGTAAGTACCCCATTGAGGAACGAATCGATTTGCACCGCATGACAGTGAAACGCGCTCGACAGGTGGTGTTTGACTTTATTGAGCAGTGTGTTGAAAACGATGTGCGCAATATTTTGATTGTTCACGGCAAAGGTCTTAATCAGCGCTTAAAGGAGCCCGTTGCTCCCTCGCCGGACGACAAGGCGATTCTTAAAAGTTATCTCAATAAGTGGTTGCAGGAATTGCCGCAGGTTATGGCCTTTCATAGTGCGCAGCAAATTCACGGCGGTGCGGGTGCGGTTTACGTGCTACTGCGCAAAAGTGAGCGTAAAAAAGAAGAAAATCGTCGTCGTTTTATTGCTGGTCGTGATAAATATGGCCCCGATGTTAAGCATTAGTACGTTGCTTTACCCACTGGCGATAGCGTTTTGCGCGCTTGGCTAGAATGATCTGTTGTAGCAAAAATGCCCACCATGCGGCAACGTTGGGTTTGCTTTGCAGTCCACGGCCGAGTCGGCGCAGTTGGTATTTAACCACTGCCATGTAAGCCAGCGCTGCCAGTGTTTTCTGGCTCCAATGGATAGCATTAAACTGTGGGTTGGCGTCTTCTCCCTGTTGCCAGCGCTTGGGTAGGTCTGGTGCTATAGCCATGGCGCTAGCAATACCCACCATGGCAATGCCTTTACCAATCACTTGCTCTGCCACCTCTTTGCGGCGAATGCCGCCAGTGACCATCAGCGGCATGTTGGCATGGGTGGCAATGTGTTCGGCAAATTCTAAAAAGTAGGCTTCGCGCGCTAGGCTTCTGCCATCTCGAGCATCGCCTTGCATGGCGGGTGCTTCGTAACTGCCGCCAGAAAGTTCGACGAGATCAACGCGTTCAAGGTTAAGCATGGCAATCACCTGACTCGCCTCTTCTTCGCTAAAGCCTCCGCGCTGAAAATCGGCAGAGTTGATTTTGACGGTGATGGCAAATGTTGGGCTAACGACAGCGTCGACGGCTCGAATAATGTCGATCAATAGTCTTGCTCTATTCTCAATGCTACCACCCCATTGGTCATCGCGGTGATTGCTGATAGGTGATAGGAATTGGCTAATTAAATAACCGTGTGCAGCGTGTATTTGTACCCCATCAAAACCTGCCGCTTCAGCCAGTTGTGCCGTTCTGGCAAACCGGGCAATGAGGTCGGCAATATCGTCTTCGGTCATGGCGCGAATGGGGGCGAAATTCTTGCTCAACTTGCCTAAATTAAGCGCGACGGCAGACGGTGCAATGGCGGTTTGACCCAAGTTGGCGGGCATCTGGCGACCGGGGTGGTTGATCTGCATCCACACTTTGGCACCGCCGCTGCGGGCATGGCTGGCCCAGGTTGTAAACTTGTCTAGTTCTTGGTCATTTTCTAATACTACGCCGCCCGGGCTTGTCATGGCCGTGCAATCTACCATGACATTGCCAGTGATAATGACGCCAACGCCACCTTGTCCCCAGGCGCGGTAAAGTTTGAAGAGTGCTTCTGAAGGCGCGTTGTTTTGATCGGCCATGTTTTCTTCCATGGCGGCTTTGGCAATACGGTTGGGGAGTGTGCTGTTACAGGCTAAGGTAAGTGGTGAAAAAAGTGACATATTGAGTGCTCTGATTAACCATAAAACGCTGTTTTGGGTCGTGCAGAGACCCCGCTGAAGGTCGATTAAAACATACAGCGGGGGGCTTGGTAGGGGCTTATTTGGCCAGAGCAGCTAGTTTTTGTGCAAGAATTTTGTTGACCATGCCTGGGTTGGCTTGGCCCTTGGTGGCTTGCATGATGGGGCCCATAAAGGCGCCCATCATCTTCTTGCGTTTGCTGTCTTCGGCGGCCAAATAATTGGCAACTTCTTGGGGTTTACTGGCGAGTACTTGGTCGACGATTTGCTCGAGAGCACCTGTGTCGGATACCTGTTTCATGCCGTGTTTTTCAATAATTTCATCCGCTTGGCCGCCTTCACTCCACATGATTTCAAACACTTTTTTGGCTTGCTTGTTGGAAATCGTGTCGTCCGAGATTCTCGCGACTAGGCTGGCGAGTTGCTCGGGGCTCACCGGGCTTTGCTGGATACTTATGTCAGCGTTATTGAGGCTGGCAGAGACGTCTCCCATGACCCAGTTGGCGCAAAGTTTTGGCTGTCCGCTGGCGTTGGCGGCGGCTTCAAAATAACTGGCTAGGTGGCGATCTGTCGCCAGAATTTCAGCGTCGTAGTCAGAGAGTTGGTACTCGCTAATAAAACGCTTGGCGCGCTGATCGGGAAGCTCGGGGATATTTTGTCGAGCGCGCTCCACAAAATCATCGTCGAGTATCACGGGAAGTAAGTCGGGACAAGGGAAGTAGCGGTAATCGTTGGCTTCTTCCTTGCTGCGCATGGCGCGAGCTTTTTTAGTGTCGCCGTTGTAAAGACGGGTTTCTTGGGTAATGCTACCGCCGTCTTCGAGCACGTCTATTTGTCGCTCAACTTCAAGTTTGATGGCTTCTTCCATAAAGCGGAACGAGTTGAGGTTTTTGGTTTCGGTGCGGGTACCAAGTGGTTGGCCAGGCTTGCGAACTGAAATATTGACGTCAAAGCGCATTGAGCCTTGAGCCATTTCACCATCACAGATACCGAGTGAAGTCACAATGGCATGCAGCTGTTTGGCGAAGGCAACAGCTTCTTCGGCATTGCTCATGTCGGGTTCGGAGACGATTTCAATCAGCGGTGTACCCGCGCGGTTGAGATCGATACCCGACATGCCGTGGAAGTCTTCGTGCAGAGATTTGCCCGCATCTTCTTCTAGGTGTGCATGGTGGATGCGAATACGCTTGGTGCTGCCGTCACTCAGTTTAATATCCACGTAGCCAGGACCCACGATGGGCTGTTCTAGCTGTGTTGTCTGGTAGCCTTTGGGAAGGTCTGGATAAAAATAATTTTTGCGTTCGAAAAACGAGGTTTTGCCTATCTCGGCATTGACCGCCAAGCCAAACATGACGGCGTATTCGAAAGCTTTGGCGTTTGGCACGGGCAAGGTGCCGGGCAGTGCGAGATCTACTGCACTCGCCTGAGTGTTGGGTTCAGCACCAAAAGCCGTACTGCTGCCCGAAAAGATTTTTGATTGGGTGGCTAGCTGCACGTGTACTTCTAGGCCAATGACTGTTTCCCAGCTCATGTGTCGCTCCCTATTCAAGACCCGCAGGCGTGCGGGTGTGCCAGTCGGTGGTCAGTTGGTATTGATGGGCTAATTGCAAAATGCCGGCTTCATCAAAATGACGTCCGATTAATTGCAAACCCACTGGCAGGCCGTTACTGGTGCCACAGGGAATAGACATCGCTGGAAGTCCGGCCAAGCTCACAGGAATGGTGTAGAGATCCTCAAGGTACATGGCAATAGGGTCACTCGTTTTTTCACCTACTTTGAAAGCGGGTTGTGGGCAGGTTGGGCCGGCGATGAAGTCAACCTGTTGCATGGCCTGCTGAAAGTCCTGGCTGATAAGTCGGCGAACCTGTTGAGCCTTGCGGAAATAGGCATCGTAGTAGCCGGCAGACAGGGCGTAGGTGCCAACCATGATGCGGCGTTTCACTTCGTCGCCAAAACCTTCGGCGCGGCTGCGCATGTATAGGTCCATCAAGTCGCTCGGATTGTCGCAGCGGTGGCCGTAACGAACGCCGTCGAAGCGCGACAAGTTAGCGGAAGCTTCTGCGGGGGCGATAACATAGTAGGCCGGCACAGCGAGAGCAGTATGTGGGAGATCGATGTCCACTAGTTCGGCGCCTAATTGACGGTATTGCTCAAGTGCTGCTTGTACCGCATCGCCGGTGGCACTATCCAGTCCTTCGCCAAAATACTGCTTGGGAATGCCAATACGGCGACCTTGTAAGGACTGTGACAATTGCGCGCTAAAGTCATCTATGGGTTGAGGACTATTAGTGGAATCTTTTGGGTCGTGGCTGGCCATGCACTGCAACATGAGTGCGGCGTCTTCGGCATTTTTTGCAATGACCCCAGCTTGATCAAGGCTTGATGCAAAAGCGATCATGCCCCAGCGGGATACGCGGCCATAGGTGGGTTTAATGCCAGTAAGACCGGTTAAGGATGCAGGCTGGCGAATGGATCCACCGGTGTCTGTTCCGCTGGCGATTGGCGCTAATTGCGCGGCGACTGCCGCGGCACTGCCACCGGAAGAACCTCCGGCGACACGCTCAAGATCCCAGGGGTTGCGTGGCGTACCGTAGTAGCTTGTCTCGTTTGACGAGCCCATCGCGAACTCGTCCATGTTGGTTTTACCCAGCATGACCGAGCCGGCGTTGTCTAAATTTTCTACGACTGTGGCATCGTAGGGAGCTATGAAGTTATCCAGCATTTTTGAGGCGCAGGTTGTTTTGACGCCCTTGGTGCAGAAGATGTCCTTGTGGGCAATGGGTACACCGGTCAGCGGTGAAGCATTGCCGGCGTTAAGCTGCTTATCTGCGGCGTCGGCTTGCGCTAATGCACGCTCCGGGCACACGGTAATATAGGCGCCGATACGACTATCGTGGGAAGCGATACGATCGAGATAGTGCTGGGTGATTTCAACACTTGAAAACTGTTTTTCGCGCAGACCTTGCGCAATCTGGGCGACGGTAAGCTGATGCATGTCAGCGTATCTCCTTGTTGGGCGAGGTTATTCGATAACTTTAGGGACGAGGTATAAGCCTTGTTCAGCGGCGGGGGCGATCGATTGAAACGCCTCGCGCTGATTGGTTTCGCTGACTTCGTCAGCGCGTAAACGCTGCACGGCATCGAGCGGGTTGGACATCGGCTCAACACCGGTAGTGTCCACTGCTTGAAGTTGATCGACTAGACCTAAAATTTTTGTGATGCGCTCCGCGACATCGGCGCTGTCTTCCTCTGACACGGATAACCGCGCCAGGCGAGACAGCTTTTCAATCTCGTGTTTATCAATGGCCATGTGGGCTCCAACGCTATACGGCGGGTAATTCCCGCCCAATAAAAAGCGCAAATTTAGCACATTTCGGCTGCGCTAAACACAAATCCCCCGACAATCAGCAATTTTCTGTCAATTTAATGATCAAAAAGGCTAAATTGACGAACAAAAATTTTTCAAATCGTATAGAATCATCCTTACTAAAAAAACGATTAAAGCCCGCGGCCGTGGGCATTGTTCACTAGTAAGGCAAAAATATGTTTAAGCGTCTGCGCGGAATGTTCTCAAACGATTTAGCCATCGATTTGGGTACCGCTAATACTTTGGTTTATGTCCGTGATCAGGGCATTGTTTTGGATGAGCCATCTGTGGTGGCAATTCGTGTTCACAATGGCCAGAAAACCATCGAGGCTGTGGGTACAGAAGCCAAGCGTATGCTGGGCCGTACTCCAGGTAATATAACTGCCATTCGCCCTCTTAAAGATGGTGTTATTGCTGACTTTCAGGTGACTGAGAAGATGCTTCAGCACTTTATTGCTAAGGTGCATCAGAATAGTTTCATTCGACCAAGCCCTCGCGTATTAATTTGTGTGCCCTGTCAGTCTACGCAAGTGGAACGTCGAGCCATTCGCGAATCAGCGTTAAGTGCTGGAGCCCGCGAGGTTCGCCTTATCGAAGAGCCAATGGCTGCTGCCATCGGTGCCGGAATGGCGGTTGAGGAAGCGGGTGGTTCCATGGTGGTAGACATCGGTGGTGGTACTACCGAGATTGCTATTATTTCGTTAAACGGTGTGGTCTATTCTGAGTCAGTTCGCATTGGTGGTGACCGTTTTGATGAAGCCATTGTGTCTTATGTCCGCCGCCACTACGGTAGCTTGATTGGCGATTCCACTGCTGAGCGAATCAAACAAGAGGTCGGTTGTGCTCACCCTGCATGTGAGTTGCGTGAAATTGACGTTCGCGGCCGCAACCTTGCTGAAGGTGTGCCCAAGGGCTTTGTTCTGCGTAGCGATGAAATTTATTCAGCATTGCAAGATCCTGTCTCTTCTATCGTGCAAGCCGTGAAAGGTGCGCTAGAGAAATCTCCGCCGGAGCTCGCTTCTGATATTGCTGAGAGCGGCATAGTGTTAACCGGTGGTGGTGCTTTGTTGCGTGGTCTGGATGTATTGCTGACCGAAGAAACTGGCTTGCCAGTGATCGTTGCTGATGATCCTTTGACCTGTGTCGCCCGCGGTGGCGGTAAGGCCTTAGAGATTATGGATGCTCACAATATCGACTTATTGTCGACTGAGTAAGTGTTGCGTCGAGGCTAATTGATGAAGCCGCTATTCTTAAAAGGGCCTTCGCTATTTGCGAGGGCCCTTGTGTTTGGGCTAATTGCTATTTTCGCCATTGTGGCCGACTATCGCATGGGTTGGACTGCGCCACTGCGCTCGGCGATGTCTGCGGTGGTGTCTCCCTTGTACCGCGTGGTAGATTTCCCCGCTGTGGTGTCTGAATGGTGGGGTGATACTGTGGTATCGCGCAGCGAGTTGCTGCGAGACAATGAATCGCTCCGCAATGAAGTGTTAGTTCTGCGTACCATGTCACAACGCTTAGCTGTCCTTGAAGCTGAAAATGCCCAGTTGCGCGAACTACTCAACTCGTCTGCACAAGTGAAGGGGCGGCTGCAAGTGGCTGAGCTCATTGCTATTTCTCCCGATCCTGATTATCACACGGTGGTGATTAACAGCGGTAGTGACGATGGCGTTTACATGGGGCAGGCAGTGCTTGACGCCAGTGGTTTGATGGGACAAATTGTTGAAGTCCAGTCTAGTTTTAGTCGGGCTATTTTGATCTCTGATGCTAGCCACGCCATCCCTGTCGAAGTCAATCGTAACGGCGTGCGCTCGGTGCTGAGAGGGCTTGGACGACTCGATAAATTAGAGTTGTTGCACGTACCGGCAACCACTGACATTCAAGTGGGTGATATGCTGGTTTCTTCGGGTCTTGGGCAGCGTTTTCCGCGCGGATATCCCGTCGCGACTGTCACCTCTGTGACGACTGATCCTGGTAAATCATTTGCCTCTATCGAGGCTATGCCAACCGCTGAGCTAAATCGAAGCCGCTATGTTCTGCTACTTTTCGCTGCGCGTTCTGTGTTGAACTCGGGAGCTGACGATGGTCTCAATTAGCGTTCCCAACTCATCCATTTATTTAAGCTTTATTCTGGCTTATGTACTGACTGTCATTCCTGTGAGCTGGCCGGTAGCTACGTATATGCCGAGCTGGGTCTTTATTACCTCACTGTTTTGGGCGATTTTTTTTCCTCACAAGCATGGCGTTGGTATGGCTTGGTTCGCAGGGCTTTGGCTAGATGTTGTGATGGGTTACCCGCTGGGGGTGAATGCCTTTTCCATGGCGATAAGTATTGCCTTAGCCATCTTTATCGGTCCGCGCTTTCGTATCTATAGCGTGGGTTTGCAAACATGGATGGTGTTTGTGTTAGCCGCCGTTTGCCAACTCCTCATTTTTTGGGCAAAAAATATTTTTTCAGTGCCTGCAAGCGGGTTGAGCAGTTTGTGGGGCGCCGTGACAAGTGCTTTGGTGTGGCCTCTGATTTATGCCTACCTGCGTGTTGTAGCAAGGATATTTCATTTGATATGAAACCACTCATACTGGCGTCGGCGTCGCCCCGGCGAGCGAAACTATTACAGCAAATAGGGTTAACTTTTAAGGTTTGCGCAGCGGATATTGATGAAACACCGCAAGCATGCGAGTTGCCTCGCGACTATGTGCTGAGAATGGCGAAAGAAAAAGCGCTCGCGATTGCCCCTCGTTTTCCGCAGGCCGTTGTGATTGCTTCTGACACATCGGTGGTTGTGGATGGCACCGTCCTTGGCAAACCTGTGGATGCAGAAGATGCCTCTCGCATGCTGCAACTGTTATCGGGGCGGAGCCATCAGGTGATGACCTCGGTATGTGTCTACTCCGCAGAGTATACCGACCTTGTGGTAAATGAAACGGATGTGTGGTTCAAGCCATTAAGTGCGGCAGAAATTGAAGCTTATTGGCGCAGTGGTGAACCTGTCGATAAGGCGGGTGCCTATGCCATCCAGGGCTTAGGCGCAATGTTTGTCGAAAGAATCGATGGCAGTTATAGCGGTGTCATGGGGTTACCCTTATTTGATGTAGCTCGCATGCTGCACGACGCGGGTGTGATAGAGTCTATTGCATGAAGGAAGAAATCTTAATCAATGTGACGCCCTCTGAAACCCGGGTTGCTGTGGTGGAGAATGGTGTGCTGCAAGAAGTGCATGTCGAGCGAAGCTCTAATCGCGGTATTGTAGGAAATATTTACCGTGGCAAGGTGATTCGCGTATTGCCGGGTATGCAAGCAGCTTTTGTTGATATTGGTTTAGAAAAAGCCGCTTTTTTGCACGCTCATGATATTGTCGATGGCGCGGGTGAAGCGCCCCCCGAGGATATCAATATTCGCAGTTTGGTCCACGACGGCCAGGTTCTAACGGTGCAGGTGCTCAAGGATAGTCTCGGTACCAAGGGCGCACGCATCACTACCCAGATATCACTGTCATCGCGTTATATTGTTTTTAGTCCGTGTAACGACCATATTGGTATTTCGCTGCGCATTGAAGATGAAGCGGAGCGCGAGCGCTTAAAAAATGCGGTGGATAATGCGCGCAATGTCTTGCGTGAATCGATGCCAGAGTCATCAGACAATTTGGGCTTTATTGTGCGTACGGCGTCCGAAGGCGTCGATGCTCAAACGCTCCATGCCGACATGGAGTTTACCCTTAAGCTGTGGAAGAGTATCGAAGAGCGTCGTTTGAATGTGGCTGTGCCGGGCAAAATGTTTAGCGATCTACCCTTGTATATGCGCACGGTGCGTGACCTTTGGCGGCCCAATTTAGAACGAATCCGCATCGACTCGAGAGAAACATTTCAGCTCCTTACAGAGTTTGTGGAGAGGATTGTTCCCCAGATGCGGGATAAGTTGGAGTACTACCCCGGTGAGCGTCCCATTTTTGAGCTGTATAATGTGGAACAAGAAATTCAACGCGCCCTAGATAAGCGTGTTGATCTCAAGTCAGGTGGTTATCTCATTATCGACCAGACAGAGGCTATGACGACCATAGATGTCAATACGGGAGCCTTTGTTGGCCACCGCAATTTGCGGGAGACCATTTTTAAAACCAATCTAGAGGCTGCCACTGCGTTAGCCCGTCAAATCAGACTTCGCAATCTCGGCGGAATTATTATTATCGACTTTATCGATATGCGCGATGGTGAACATCAGCGACAGGTACTCCGCACATTGGAAAAAGCCCTCGAGAAGGATTTATCAAAAGTTGTTGTGAGCGGTTTTTCTGAGCTTGGCTTGATTCAAATGACGCGTAAGCGCACCCGTGAGAGCTTGGAGCATACGCTTTGTGAGCCATGTGCTGTGTGCCAGGGCAGTGGTAGCGTCAAAACTGCGCAAACCGTTTGTTATGAGATATTTCGTGAAATACTACGCGAAGAAAGAGCCTACGCGAGTGCAAACTACCTTGTGTTAGCGTCTCAAAGTGTCATTGATCGGTTGTTGGATGAAGAGTCAGCGCACGTTGCTGATCTGGAAGAATTTATTGGTAAAAGTATCCGCTTTCAGGTTGAACTCCTCTATGGCCAAGAACAATTCGATATCGTGTTGATGTAGGTTAGCTAAGTGCTTATTTGGTCTCGCAATTTTATATGGTACCTGTTTAGCAGAATCAGTGTGGGTTTGATTCTGTTGGTAGCTGTGTACGCGAGCCTTGGTCAATACTATGCCCCGATGGCGGGTTCGTACAAAACCCCCATTCTTGAGTTTTTAAATCGCAACAGCCCCATTGAATTGCAAGCAGAGCAACTGACCGTATCTTGGCGCCGTCTTTCTCCCATTTTGGAATTGCACGGGGTGAGTATTCGCCGTGATAGCGATGAGTTAGATTTTATTGAGGTGAATAAAGTCTCGGCGAGCGTCAATGTGTTAGCAAGCTTCCGAGATCGAGGTGTAAGGCTTGATCACCTTAATATTAGTGGGCTTGAGCTAGATTTAGTCGAAAATAGTCGCTATTTAAAAGACGACCGAGCAGACGTCCCGTGGGGTGAGCTGTGGTTACAGTTTTTAAGTACTCTCGAATACGCCGATATGATCGTGGTAGAGAAGAGCCATTTGGTCACCGTAGTGGGTGAAATTGACCTGTTTTTTGAGTTGGGTCGAAATCAAAACTTCCGGCGTTTGAATGGTGATTTGGTGTTAAATCAAGCGCCGTTGAAGTTTGTTATAGAAACCAATGGCAGCTTGGTTGATGCTGAGTCCTTACGGGGTAAGGCCTACTTTACGGCGGCTGATGTCAATTTTGATCGTTTAGGTTTAGATCGAGTTCTCACTGATAACCCTATACCCGCAGATCTTTCTGCCTCGACAGAGGTTTGGTTAGACTGGCACCCCACTCGAGGTATAAGCGGTCAGGGGTCGTTTTCTGTGCCGCGCTTAGACCTTTCTAAATTACTGACCAACGTGGGCGATGTCAAAAACGTAAAAAGTAATTTCTTATTTAGCTATCAATCTCCACAGCAGTGGGATTTGTCCCTCAGCGATACTGCTTTCGAGTTTCATGAGCCCTTCAAACAAGAAGCGCTGAGGGTCATTATGAAGCGCGAGGATGAACAACCACAACTGCAGGTAAGCGCGCCTTTAATTAATTTGAATTTGATTCACAGTGTGTTGACGAAGGTGCCAGCACTAGAGGATAGCCGCTTTGTTGAGGTGCTTGATGGACTTAAACCAAAAGGCAGCGTGCAGGCATTAAATGTTGTTGTACCGATCAACGACTATTCGGCAACACGATTCAGTGGTCGTTTGCAGCAGGTGGGGGTTAGTTCTTGGAATCAACTGCCGGCGGGTAAGAATATTTCTGGTGTCATCAGGGGATCGGCTGCCAGTGGTAGCTTAAATTTGAGCAGTGAAAATTTTCAGTTACAACTGCCCAAGGTTTATCGCAACGTGCTTGTGTATGAGTCCATGCAAGGGGATTTTCGATGGAGCACAGACGCTGATGGTTTTCATCTACGCAGTAATCGCTTTAGTGTGTCAGGTGTCGATGGCAATATTAGTGGTTTTTTAGGGCTGCACTTTCCCAACAAAGAAGATACCTCGCGCCTCGCCAGTATGGATTTATTGGTGGGTTTGACGGGGGGGCAGATTAGCCGAGTAGAAACCTACTTACCCTACAAGTTAGATACAAAACTACGCCAATGGCTAGTTGATGCACTACCTGCAGGGCATGTCGACAGTGCTGCAGTGCTATATCGCGGCGCCATTGCTGCTGGCAGCGACCGCATCGACCGAACGCTGCAAATGAATTATGTCGTGCATGATGCAGAGCTAAACTACTCCCCTGATTGGCCATCAGTGCAAAACATTGACGCTGTGGTTAATGTCGACGACAGCAAAGTAGATGTAGCCTTAATGCAAGCGGTGTCAGAGGGTGTTGTATTAACAGATTTCACCGCCTCTACCCAGCCGGACCAAGGTTTTGCTAACTGGTTAGCGATAGAGGGTAATCTAACTGCAGATACTTCAGCGGTTTTGGGCTTCCTGTTAGCCACACCACTTGAAAAAACCTTGGGCCCCATTATGGCGGACTGGCGAGCAAATGGAGCTAGTGCTGGCAGACTATCTTTGGGATTACCACTGAGTGGCGAACAGTCAATATTGGAGGCTTATCAGCTAGATATTCAGTTGGATGTCAGTGGTACTGAATTAAGTTTACCAACTGCTCGTCTTCAATTTGGTGATATTGATGGCGTGTTGAGTTATAGGCACGATGCGGGCCTTACCAGCGAGCAGCTGCAGGGGACTTTTTTAGGTAATGCCTTTAGCGCGGCTATCCACAGTAATCAACTTGGAACGGCCTGGGTGCCACAGGTCGACGTGTCTGGCACCTTGAATGTCAATGCCTTAGGCCAATGGCTGCGAACCCCTATATTTGATTTTGTTCATGGCGAAACCCCCGTGAGTGCCTCTGTGTTAACCGACGAAGAGGGCGCTCGATTAACCTTTAGTTCAGATCTAGCAGGCGTTAAGACAGATCTGCCTTTGCCGTTAAAGAAACAGGCAGAGCAACGCTGGCCACTAACGGGTGAATTAAGCTTACGGCGTGGTGAACAAACCTTGCAGATTGATATTCTTGATCGTCTTGATGTGAACGCCCAATTGATGGATTTTGCTATTCAAGGTGTGCAAGTGGGCATTAACGATAGCGCGGCAGCCTTGCCAACGCTGCCGGGTGTCTATCTTACTGGCAATATTGACTCACTGATTCTCGATGACTGGCAGCCGGTTGTTAAACACTATGCTAACCGCCAACAGGCTGATGGACCTGCCATGAGGATGGGGGTGCGTCAATTACACATCAATGACGTTGATATGTTTGGTTACCCACTGCGTGATATTGATGTGTTCGGCGATAGTATTTTGGACTTTTGGCATTTCTTTGTCGATGACGATTCTGTGCGAGGTACGGCGGCGGTATTTAGCGATGGCCGTCCCCCTAGGATCTCGTTGGAGCACATGGATTTAGCCGCCTTTATGTCATCGACCGATAGTGCTGTTGATGTCAAAAGCGAGCAATTTTGGCAGCAGCTTAATTTAGAGGTGATTCCTTCGCTGGATGTATCTATCGAGCACTTGCGCCGCGGCGAGGAATTACTGGGGAGCTGGGCTTTCGATGTTCGCAGTCAGTCAGAATCTCTGGCGCTAGAAAATATTCAGGTTGCCTATAAGGATGTCGTGATCGAGGGTGGTGAGGACGCTGTGGGGGCTAAGTTCTATTGGCAGCGTGGCGATCAGCCAAAAACGCGTCTTGAGGGTGTTTTCAAGCTTGGCGATATCGCTTCGGTGATGGCAAGTTTGGGTATGCCTGCGACGATCAGCAGCGATAGTGCTATGTTTGACTTGCAGGCAGAATGGGTGGGCTTGCCCAGTGACTTTGCTGCACAAAACCTAAGTGGCAAGGTGGGGTTAGAAATTACCCAAGGTATGTTCCTCAATGTGCCTAACTCGGCGACTAGTGCATTAAATATTTCAAATTTATTCAATTTTGGTGCTTTGGTGCAACGCTTGAAATTGGATTTTTCAGATCTTACCAGTGGTGGTGTGCGCTACGATAAAGTCTTCGGTGAGGTTAACTTCTCTGAAGGAATGATGGATATCTTAGACACTGTTGAAATCGAAGGGCCTTCTAGTGAGTTCGCTATTAGTGGTGGGGCCAATTTGATCAGTAGTGA
>Ga0181577_10000717_pt1 | contig 26880 bp, 18 predicted proteins | sample 101ome_21_FD_132468 | JGI IMG/M metagenome (GOLD analysis project Ga0181577, IMG submission 132468) | Coastal salt marsh microbial communities from the Groves Creek Marsh, Skidaway Island, Georgia - 101413BT metaG (megahit assembly) | ecosystem: Environmental > Aquatic > Marine > Intertidal...
ACATGACGTTCTTGACGCTCCACATCGGTTTAGGCACGTTTCGACCTGTGGAAGTTGAAGACCTGACGAAACACAAAGTCGACTCCGAACAGTTGATCATTCCGGAAGATTGCGTGACACGAGTCAACCGGGCAAAGGCAGAAGGAAAGCGTGTGGTCTCCGTTGGAGCGACCGCGATGCGCGCCATGGAAACATCCGTGAGCACCACAGATACGCTGAAGCCCTACAGCGGTTGGACCAACAAATTCATTTTTCCGAAATACGATTTCAAGATTTCGGACGCTTTGATTACAAACTTCCACACACCACAGAGCACGTTGCTCATGTTGAGCTCCGCATTTGCTGGATACGAGTTGACCATGGAAGCATACCAAGAGGCGATGAAGGAGAAGTACCGTTTCTTCGCATATGGGGACGCCTTGCTCATTAAGTAATTATCGCGCTCCAGCGAGGGTACGATTCACATCCTTTTGCATGGTATGGAGGATGAATTCGCCAAGAGTTTAGCGAACTTCGTCCCAAACCAAATGGTTATTGATAACATGACAAACATTTTTACCCCCTTTCGTGCAGCCTTGAGTGTGGCTGCACTGGCCGCATTCGGGTTGCTTTTAATGAGCGCAAGCCCAGCATTTGAGCCACAACCTGAACTGGCTATCGGCGCCAAGGCACCCCTTGCCGATGCGCTGATGATGAATGTAAATGGCACCCAAATGAGCCTCAATACCGCTGCAGGTCCCAATGGTGTGTTGGTGGTTTTCAGCTGCAACACCTGCCCATTCGTAATCGGCAACGGCGAGAAGAGTGACGGTTGGGAAGGTCGCTACAATGAAACGGCTGCTTTTGCGAAAGAAAACGGTGTTTCGATGGTATTGGTGAATTCAAACGAGGCCAAACGAGACAACCACGACAGCATGGAAGCGATGAAATCGCATGCGAAGGAGAATGCTTACGGAATGCCCTATCTGCTTGACTCAGGCCATCGTTTGGCAGATGCCTTTGGCGCTCTCAAAACGCCCCATGTCTACTTGTTTGACAAGAACATGACGCTCGTATACCGCGGTGCCATCGACGACAACGTCAGCGATGCAGATGCGGTGGAATCCCGTTATGTACAGGATGCCATTGCGGCGCTCGCTGCCGGAAACCCCGTATCGGTGTCGGAAACGAAAGCCATCGGCTGCTCCATCAAGCGCGTCGCAAAATAACCGCTTAAAGCGGCAAATTTCCGTGCTTCTTGCGCGGGAGCGTGTCGACTTTGTTTTGGAGCATGTCAAATGCTCGAATCAGTTTGGCCCGGGTGTTGTGTGGAAGAATGACCTCATCCACATAACCTCGGGCCGCTGCATTGTACGGATGTGCGAACAACTCTGCATACTCCGCTTCCTTTTCCTTCCAGGTCGCCTCTGGATTATCTGAAGCTGCGATTTCCCGCTTGAAGATGATCTCCGCTGCACCTTTCGCCCCCATCACGGCAATTTCAGCCGTAGGCCAAGCGTATACCATGTCCGCCCCAATGTGTTGGCTGTTCATCACGTCATAAGCTCCACCGTACGCTTTGCGCGTTATGACCGTGATACGCGGCACCGTTGCTTCGCTAAATGCGTAGAGCAGTTTCGCGCCGTTGGAGATGATGCCGTTCCATTCTTGGTCTGTTCCCGGCAAAAAGCCTGGTACATCTTCAAAGACGAGCAAGGGCACGTTGAACGCATCGCAAGTCCTTACAAATCGTGCGGCTTTTGTAGAAGCCTTGATGTCCAACACGCCGGCCAAAAACGCTGGCTGATTCGCCACCACGCCAATGCTCTTGCCCGCGAGACGCGCAAATCCGCACACGATGTTTTCAGCGTAATCCTTTTGTACCTCCGTGAACGATCCCGCATCGCAGACTTCGTTTACGACTTGGCGAATGTCATAAGGTTGTTGGGCGTTTTCCGGCACCACCTCATCCAAGGCGGGGCGAACCTCATCACCCGGAGTGTAGGCCAACGGCGCAGGATCTTCTTCGCAGTTTTGAGGCAGATAACTCAGCACGTCTTTGATGTGCTGGATGACTTGTGCCTCATTCGGCGCCGTGAAATGGGTGACCCCCGATTTCATCGCGTGCGCTTTCGCTCCGCCGAGGTCTTCGCTCGACACTTCCTCGTGCGTGACTGTTTTGACGACGTTTGGACCAGTCACAAACATGTAACTCGTTCCTTCTGCCATGAAGATAAAATCGGTAAGGGCTGGGGAATACACGGCCCCTCCAGCGCACGGTCCGAGGATGGCACTCAACTGTGGAATCACCCCGCTCGCTCGTACGTTGCGGTAAAAAATGTCTGCATACCCACCGAGCGAAACCACACCCTCTTGAATGCGCGCGCCCCCACTGTCGTTCAAGCCGATGAGCGGTGCGCCGTTCTGCATGGCCAAATCCATAATGCGGCATATTTTTTTGGCATGTGCCTCAGCCAATGAGCCCCCGAGGACGGTGAAATCCTGACTGAAAACGTACACCAACCGGCCGTTCACTCGGCCATAACCGGTGACCACCCCATCGCCCAAAATTTGCTGCTTGTCCAGCCCAAAATTGGTCGACCGGTGCTTAACCAACATGCCCAATTCCTCAAAACTCCCAGGATCCAACAGCAAATTCAGCCGTTCACGTGCCGTGAGTTTACCCTTTGCATGCTGCGATTCAATGCGCTTCTCCCCACCACCTTGCACCGCCTGTTGGCGCAATTCATTCAACCGTTTTCTGTGATGCTCCATATCGCAAATCTACACAACGCCCGACCGCTTCCCGACAATAGGAAAGACCGCCTGTCTCGTAGTACCTTTGTGCGACTGAAAAAACGCTGAACGAACACTGCACTCATGCATCGAACGCACACCTGTGGCGAACTGCGCGCCGAACATGCAGGACAATCCGTAACCTTGAGCGGATGGGTCCAACGCACCCGTGATTTGGGAGGAATGACCTTCGTAGACGTCCGGGACCGCTACGGTTTGACGCAATTGGCCTTCAATATGGATTCCAATGAAGCCTTGTGCTCAAAAGCACGAAAACTCGGCCGGGAATTTGTCATCAAGGTGACGGGTGCCGTCAAAATCCGCGAATCCAAAAACGCCCAGATGCCCACCGGCGATATCGAGATCGATGTCACCAAATTGGAAATCTTAAACGCGAGCAAAACACCACCTTTCACCATCGAAGACGATACGGACGGTGGGGATGATTTGCGCATGCAATTTCGCTACTTGGATTTGCGCCGAAAGCCCGTTCAACGCAACCTCATGCTTCGGCACCGATTGAGCATTGAAACGCGCAAGTACCTCGATGCGGTAGAATTCATTGAAGTCGAAACCCCGTATCTGATCAAATCCACGCCGGAAGGCGCTCGTGATTTCGTAGTGCCTTCACGGATGAATCCTGGTCAGTTTTACGCGTTGCCCCAAAGCCCGCAAACGTTTAAGCAGCTGCTCATGGTGAGCGGATACGATCGGTACTACCAAATCGTCAAGTGCTTCCGCGACGAAGACTTGCGCGCCGACCGCCAGCCGGAATTCACACAAATCGATTGCGAGATGGCGTTTGTGGAACAAGAAGACGTTCTCCAAACATTTGAAGATCTCGTTCGCCACCTCTTTAAAACGGTGTTGAACGTGGACATCGAGTCGTTCCCTCGCATGACCTATGACGAGGCAATGGAGCGATATGGAAGCGACAAGCCCGATGTGCGTTTCGGCATGGAATTCGTCGACTTCGGACCGGTCGCTCAAGGTAAAGGCTTCGGCGTTTTCGACGGCGCAGAAGCCGTACTTGGCATCGTGGCTCCAGGATGTGCAGATTACACCCGCAAGCAGCTGGACGCCTTGACCGATTGGGTCAAACGGCCACAAATTGGCGCCAAAGGGCTCGTCTACTGCAAATGCAATGAAGACGGCACCTTCAAATCCAGCGTGGACAAATTCTTTGACGGTGATGCACTCGCAGCCTGGGCAAGCCACTCTGGGGCTCAAGCGGGCGACCTCATGCTCATGCTCTCGGGCGATCTCCACACCGTTCGCCGCCAGCTCAACGAGTTGCGCTTGCACATGGGAGGTGCGTTAGGCTTACGCGATCCAAAAACCTTCAAGCCGCTGTGGGTCATAGACTTCCCGCTGCTTGAGTGGGACGAGGACACGGAGCGATACCACGCCATGCACCACCCGTTCACCTCACCCAAACCTGAACACTTCGACCTCATCGACAGCGACCCCGGCGCCGTTCGGGCCAACGCGTACGACATGGTCATCAACGGCGTTGAGATCGGTGGCGGTTCCATTCGAATCCACGACAAGGCCGTCCAGTCGCGCATGTTCGACCTGCTCGGCTTTAGTCCAGAGGAGGCAGAAGCGCAGTTTGGCTTCTTGATGAACGCCTTCCAATACGGTGCGCCGCCCCACGGCGGCCTGGCCCTCGGTTTCGACCGACTCTGTTCGCTTTTCGGCGGCAGCGATAGCATCCGGGATTTCATCGCCTTCCCAAAGAACAACTCAGGCCGCGACGTCATGATTGACGCGCCAAGCCCCATTCACGACGAACAATACGACGAACTGTACCTCCGCTCAACGGCACCGAGCGACGAGGCGTAAATCCAACACCATGTACCCACCCGAACTCGTAGCCCCTATGAAAACCGACCTCACCGAGGCCGGAGTGAAAGAATTGTTGACGCCCGAGGATGTTGACACCGCACTGAATGCTGCCGGCACCACGCTCGTGGTGATCAACAGCGTTTGCGGTTGTGCCGCAGGCTCCATGCGCCCCGGTGTCAAACTCGCTTTGCAACACAGCAAACTGCCCGAGCACCTCACCACCGCTTTTGCTGGAGTCGACCGTGAAGCCGTGGATCGTGCGCGGAAGTTCATGCTGCCTTACCCGCCTAGCTCACCGAGCATAGGTTTGTTCAAGGACGGTCGCTTGGTGCACATGATTGAGCGCCACCACATCGAAGGCCGCACGGCGGAAATGATTGCCGAGAACCTCCAAATGGCTTTCGACGAATACTGCTAAAGCAGGTACAACTAATTTCGGGCACACTCATGCCCTTCAAAAAAGCCATCCAACGCCCGAGTCCAAGCTGGTCTGCAGCCGGTCTCACGTGGTTGTGGGTGGCTTTTTTGCATCCTGACGTTTTTTTCCAGCCCAACAGCGTGTTGCTCGCTTCAAGCCGAGACGCGGTGAAGAACGTGTACACGTTGGCGTGGCAATGGGCACACGGAACTCCATTCAGCGCCGAGTTCCATGGCATGGGCTGGCCATTTTCCGAGCACGTGTTTTACACAGACGGGCATCCACTCCTTGCCTGGCTCACGGGCGGTTGGCTCGTTCCCGGCCTGATCCCCGCGGAATGGACCGCAGGACTGCTCCACCTCCTCATCATCGCTTCATGGGGAGCTGCCGCGGGTGTCTTGGTGAAAATTGCCAATCATTTTCGCGTGCGCACGTGGTGGGTTCCATTGGCGTGCAGCCTTATCCCCTTGTTTCATCCCCAAGCGCTGCGCTGGACGGGGCATTATGCCCTGGCGTATAGCGTGGCCCTGCCCCTTTCATGGTGGCTTCAGTTGCGTTGGAATGAGTGCCCTTCATGGCGGCGCGCTTTCGTCCAATTCCTGAACCTCAGCATTTGGCTGTTCACACATGCCTACCTCGGAGCGGTCGCTACTGCCTTTGCCGGTTTGGTTGGCGGATTGCACTGGCTTTTTCAGCGAAAGCATAGCGTCCATCAGTTGACTCAACTCATGGTCACGGCCGCTTCGCCCCTGCTCCTTTACTTGGGGTTGCTCGCCTTGACGGACGGGCATCCATATCGAACCGATCGGCCCTTTGGTTTTTGGGACAATGTAAGCCGATGGAATGCTGCGCTGCTGCCTTCTCACGGTCCGCTGGGTGCCGTTCGCCGCGAATTGGGTTGGGGATTGACAACCTGGGAGGCTTGGGGATTCCTAGGGACCGGTACGTGGTTTTTCATGCTGGGAGCGCTCTCATTCGGATTTTGGAAATTGTGGCAACGCCAAAAGCAGATCCAAGCACCCATCGGACTGTGGTCGGGGTTGGTCGCGGGCGTCGTTTTGTTTGCGGTGGCTGTCGGTGAGCCATTTCTAACCGGGCGCGAGGCTTGGCTCGAACAAACCAAACTTTTCCAGCAATTCCGAGCCATCGGCCGCTTTACTTGGCCAGCCGTATGGGCGTTTCCCATCGCAACCATATGGTGGGTAGCCCAGCGAAAAGGGCGAATCCTGCCCCTCATTTTGATTGCGCTGTTTGCCGCGGATGCTTGGTGGATGCAAGCAGAGGCACGCAATCAAATGGAGCTTCAGCCCAACCCGTTTTCCACACCTCACCAGCCGATTGAATCGCTCCGCCGATTGGCAAAAACGCATGACGCCGTGGCCATTCACCCAGTTCCCTGGTTCCAAATGGGCAGCGAAAGCGTAGGAAGGGAGGGCAGTATCGCAGCACACCGTGACGCATTGGCCGCTTCTTTTCACACGGGATTGCCGGTCACAGCGACTCATCTCACTCGCATGAGCATTTCCGAATCCCGGGCATTGATGGAATGGATGGGGCATGAAAAACTGCCAAAAAATGACTTGTACGAGGCAATCCCTTCGGAAGCCCGTTCACAAAATGTTCTTCTGTATGCGTGCGACGCCCCCGAAACGTGGAAGGCCGACGATCGGCGACTTTGGTCCGCAGCGGTCCCCACTTCCGATCCGCAAATTCGGATCCTGGCGCTTGACGCGTTTTTCTCAAGTGACACGCACAGCAATGCGGATTGGGGTCTTCCCGATTCGACTGACCTGCGGTGGAAGGGCCTGAATCAACAACCGTTCGCTGAAGCGCTTGAAGGCGGGGCCATCAAGGCCGGACGACAAAACGAATACCTGCTCATCGACACGGTGCGACCCGACAGCTCCTGGCTGAACCGTGAAATGGAAGCTAGTTGCTGGTTTTGGCATGGCGGAAATCACGCCGGTCGCGACGCCTTGCAATTCGAATGGATTGCAGAAGCCGAATGGCCCAACGGTGAACGGCAATGGCTAGAGCACGTCCCGGTTGCATCGTCTGGAGATCACCTGGGTAACTGGACCCGGGGCAACCTCCATTTCATGATCCAGGAACTGCCCGAACGATTGTATTTCTTTGCCGTTGGATTCGGCGCCGAGCGCGACAGCATCCGTGCCGACGCCTACCGCATCCGACCGGTGGATGAAGTCGTTCAATAATTCCTTTGGTCGGTGCCCGGAGAACCGCCCAAGCCAACGTAAATTTGGAACGCATGGCACGCATTCTCACAGGCATACAAAGTACCGGAACACCGCATTTGGGGAACTTGTTGGGCGCAATTCGCCCCGCCATTGATTTGGCCCATCAAACGGACAACGAATCCTTCCTGTTCATCGCAGACATGCATTCCCTCACGCAAGTGAAGGATGGGGCTACGTTGCGCGAAAACACCTATGCCGTAGCTGCGGCCTGGCTCGCCTTCGGATTGGACACCGAGCGTACCGTTTTTTACCGCCAAAGCGATGTTGCGGAAGTGACCGAGCTGGCGTGGTATTTAAACTGTTTCTTTCCCTACCAGCGACTCACCTTAGCGCACAGCTTCAAGGACAAAGCAGACCGTTTGGAAGACGTAAACGGCGGCTTGTTTTCCTATCCCATGCTCATGGCAGCGGACATATTGCTGTACGATGCGGATTTTGTGCCCGTTGGAAAAGACCAATTGCAGCACTTGGAAATGACCAGAGACGTCGCTAGCCGTTTCAACCACAAGATGGGCGAGACGTTTGTCGTGCCGCAGGAAATGATCCGGGAGGACACGCAACTAATCCCTGGATTGGATGGCGGTAAAATGTCCAAATCCAAAGGCAATACCCTGGACATCTTTGCCGATCCTGGCGCATTGAAAAAGCGAATCAACAAAGAAATCATCACCGACGCCACGCCGCTCGAAGATCCGAAGGATCCAGACAGCGCCGTTGTGCATCAGTTGTACAAACTCGTTGCCTCCCCATCAGATGCCGCGGACATGGCCGCATCGTTGCGCGCCGGTGGATACGGCTGGGGCCATGCCAAAAAAGCCTTGCTAGAAGCCGTCGTAGACGGATTTGCCCGAGAGCGGGCCGAGTTTCATCGGTGGATGAGCGATAGAGCAGCCCTTGATGCAGAGTTGGCAAAAGGCGCGGCGCGCGCGCGTGAAGTGGCCCAACCGGTGCTCCAACGCGTCCGCGAAAAAATCGGGTTTTAAAATTTTGGCATGCTCCTTGGTTTGAAGCGGTGAAATCATCATCGCACAAATCAAGTTTCATGAAAAACGCCCTCATGGCCCTCAGTTTTGCCGCCTTCAACTTCGCGGCAATCGCCTCTAACTCCCCCTCATCATCAAAAGAAGTGGCCGTGGCCACGCAAATCGATCACGTGGTCGTCTACCAACAAGGTGCACAAATTGAACGGATCGCGGATGTCGATCTCGCGTCGGGATTGTCCACCGTCGTGTTCCAAGACCTCAACACCGCCATTGACCCCGCACAAATTCGCCTGACCGGTAACGGCCCCTTTCAGGTGCTGAGCATCTCACATCGATACCACACCGACACCTTAAGCGGAGCCAGTACTGCGGACGAGCGCAATCGTCTGCAAATCGAACGGAATGAACTGCAAAAGCAAATCAACCAACTCAACACCCAAAACGTCATCTTCGACCGAGAAGAGCAGTTGCTCCTGAACAACCAAGGCTTCACCGTGAAGGATAGCGGCGTCGACCTCGAGCGATTGATCCGCGCCTCGGAATTCTTTCGCGAGCGCTTCGAAGCCATTCAAACCGGCCGGCTCGACCTCCAAAAACGCATTGCGGGAATCCAGGAGTCCATGTACGCCATCGATCGGAAATCGAATGCGCTGCCCCAATTGAGAACCGAGACATCGTTGGAAGTCATCGTCAATGTGGAAGCGGAACGCGCCACCGAAGGAAAGCTGTTGCTGAGCTATTGGATGAACAACGCCGGTTGGAATCCGTCATACAACGCCCGCGTATCGGACATCACCGAGCCGTTGAAATTAGAATACCAAGCCTTGGTTTACCAGAATACAGGAGAGGCCTGGGAAAATGTAGGCCTCAGCATTGCCACTGGTACGCCCAGCAAAAACCGATCGAAGCCTGTACTCCGGCCTTGGAGCCTCGACGGCAACGCCATATACGGACAGCAGGCTGGCGCAGCAAATGCCTGGCTCAAAGCGAAACCCTACAACCCCAATGTCCAGCAAATCCGGGGGCAACTGTATGACACCAATGGACAGCCGTTGATCGGTGCACAAGTGAGCGTAGGCAGCAATCGGGTGGTGACAGACATCAACGGGTTTTATAGCCTCTCCGTTCCAGCAGGCGTGAGTACCATCCAATACTCCAGCATAGGCCACGTGGTGGAGACACTGAACGTGAGTGATCCCGTGATGAACGTATCCCTTTCGCCGGATGTCTCCGTTTTGGAGTCGGTTCAAGCCACCGCAGAGCTGGACGAACGGGAAGCACTCTTCTCCCCTCGTGCCCGGCGTCGCGAAGAGTTTGACTCCAATCAAGCCATGAATTTCGCGCCGGTCGCTGTGGAACACAATCCGACGCAAACCCGTTTTGACGTGAGTGCGCGCTATGACATCCCTGCCGACGGAAATCCGCATGCGGTGCGCGTCCTCGAGCATCAGTTGCCCGTGGAATACCTGTACCAATGCACCCCCAAACTCGATCCGCAAGTGTACTTGACGGCGTTGTTCACCGATTGGGAAGAATTGGACCTCATCAACGGCCGTATGCACATCTATTTTGAAGACGACTACGTCGGAGAAAGCCAACTCCGGCTTGACTTCGCCCAAGACACGTTATCCATTTCATTGGGCCCAGACCCGTCGATTCAGGTACGCCGGAAACGCACCATGCGCGAAGACCGCTCAAGCTTGATCAGCGGCAAAAAGGAATTCCTGCGTGAATATGTCTTCACGGCGACGAACCGAAAGGACGCCACCATTCACATTCAAATCGACGACCAACTGCCTATCGCCGACAACGAGGAAATCGAGATCAATCGACTCAAACTCGACGGAGCAGAAGTCGACAAAGGGACCGGTCAGGTTCTCTGGGATTTGGAAATCAAACCCGGTGAAGAAATCCAACGCACCTTCCGGTATGAGGTCAAATCACCAAAGGAACTCTACGTCCAGATTCAGTAAACGTCGCGCAGGCGTTAGTCCAGGATCGGTGCGCCGTATTTGGTTTGGTATTTCCGATAGAGCTGGCGCTGTCGGTTGTCCAAATCAATCGCGCGGCCTTGGATAAAAGCGTCCGTCACATAATTGGTCCGCATGTCAAGGGCGTCACCATCTGAAATGAAGAGGGTGGCGTCCTTTCCTGTTTCCAGGCTTCCACAAAACGCATCCACTCCAATGATCTTCGCCGCGTTCAGCGTAATGCTCTGAACCGCCTGCTCATAGGTCAAGCCATAGGCGTGTGCGGTTCCAGCATAAAACGGCAAATTCCGAACACCCATATGCTCCATGCCCCCGGCATTTTGCAGGCAATACAACACGCCTTCATCCTCCAATTCCTTCGCCAATCGGAATGGCTGATCGACATCGTCTTCTGCAAATCGAGGCAGCGTATGCAAGCGTTTCACCATTACGGGAACGTTGTTATCGCGCAACAAATCCGCTACCAACGGCGCGTCATACCCACCAATGATGACCAGATGCCGAATGCCGAGCTCTCGTTTGAAATGCACGGCTTCGGTGATTTGGCGGACGTCGTCGGCATGAACGTAAAGTCGCAAGCTGCCGTTGAACAAGCCGCGCATCGCTTCTTGACGCAGGTCTTTGACCGCCGTACTGGGCCGCTTCACATCCTCAGCATAGGCTTTGGCTTCGGTGAAGAAGCGTTGGATTTCGTGGCGTTCTTGATCGTATGACTTGCGCTTGCGCACGTCAATGGTTCCGTTCTCTCGGTGGCGGTGATGGGTCGATGGCCAGTTCAAATGGATGCCGTCCACGGTCCGCAGCGCAGCATCTTCCCAATTCCATCCGTCGAAATGAACGAACGAACTCGAACCGCTGATGACGCCGCCACGCGGTGTGATTTGGCCCATTAAAACGCCGTTTGAACGCACGGTGGGTGTGACCTCACTATCTGTATTGAATGCAATGATGGAGCGCACGTGTGGCTTGAATGTGCCCACTTCTGCGTCATCCCTTGTGGCCCTAACCGCCCCGATTTCTTGCAATCCCAAAGTGGAGTTCGGTGCAATGAAACCCGGATAGACGTGATGGCCTTTGGCCTCGATGACGCGGTCGTATCGCGCGCGGTCGACGCTTCGTGCGAAGCCCACGTAATCGATTTTACCGTCGCGAAAGCCGATGGCGCTGTTCTCCAACACATCGCCCGTTCCAAGGTGGGCTGTACCATTCAATACGAGAATGGATTCGGATTGTACAGGAGCAGGCGTCGGTTGTGCCCAAGCCCAGACCGCAGAAAGCAGTCCCCATCCCAACATCAGTAGTGCTTTGCTGTTCATCGGTTCTCGTCGGTTAAGGTGTCACAGTGGTAATGAAATCGTGGGCGTTCCGTAGGTGCCCGACCGCCACCATCAGCGGCTTTATTCATGGCTTGCACAAGGCGCGCGCGTTCGGATTGCATCCAATCCCGCTTCGCTGCATCGTCATCCAAGTCAAAGTATTTCACGCCATCCACATAGGTTTGTTCGGCGCGTGCGTATATGCTGAGCGGATGGTCATCCCAAAGCACAAGGTCCGCGTCTTTACCCACCGCGATCGACCCCACGCGGTGATCAATGCGAAGGAGCTTTGCCGGATTGAGCGTCACAAACTTCAATGCTTCCTCCTCCGAGACACCTCCGTACTTGACGGCTTTGGCCGCTTCTTGGTTGAGGCGGCGCGCCATCTCGGCATCATCGGAATTGAACGCCGTCACGATGCCTTGCCCATGAAGTACGGCGCCGTTATAGGGAATGGCATCCTTTACTTCGAATTTATATGCCCACCAGTCGCTGAAACTCGAGCCACCCGCGCCATGTGCGGCCATCTTGTCGGCGACCTTGTAACCTTCAAGGATGTGGGTAAACGTATTGATGGTGAAGCCCATGGAATCAGCCACGTGCATCAGCATGTTGATTTCGTCTTGGCGGTAGCTGTGGCACGTAACAAATCGCTCTTCGTTGAGGATTTGCGCCAGTGTTTCCAATTCCAAATCTTTTCGCGGTGCAGCCGGAAGGGTGTTGTTCTTGCGTGAGCGACGGCTGGCATTTCGCACGAGCTGGTTGTAATCCTTCCAGGCTTGATCATATTCACGAGCGCGGTAAAAATGATCGTAATACACCTGCTCAACCCCCATGCGCGTTTGTGGGAAACGGGAACGGTAATCGTTGCCCCAATTGCTTTGCTTCACATTTTCACCGAGGGCAAATTTGATGAAGGGCGAAGCGTCTTCGAATAGCATTTCGCGAGGGGATGCACCCCAACGGAATTTGATGATGGCGCTTTGGCCGCCGATGGGGTTGGCCGATCCGTGCAGAATTTGAGCCGTGGTTACGCCCCCTGCCAACTGGCGGTAAATGTTGACGTCTTCGCTATTGACGGACGACTCGATGCTGACCTCCGCGCTGCTCGCCTGGGTGCCTTCGTTGATGCCCCGAGTTGCGGCAATGTGCGTGTGTTCATCGATGATGCCCGGTGTGAGGTGTTTCCCTCGGGCGTTGATCCGTTCATATGCAGGAATGTTGCTGCCAAATACAGCCGCCTCATCCAACCCTTGCCCAACTGCGAGGATTTCGCCGTTGCGAATGACCACATCCGCGTTTTCCAATTTGCCGGCTTCGTCACATGTCCAAACCGTGGCGCCCTCGAACCAAACCGTTTGCTGGGTGGGGCGTTCCACGTTGCCGTATGCCACGAACGGCCAAATGACTTCGCCCGCCGCTGAGTCCTGCTTAGCGCTCCAATCTGCGTCTGTGGATTCGGCTTCATTTTGACGAACGGCGCTCCACTCAAACCATGAACCATCAGCACGTTGACCGCGTCCCTCCCAAATCCGGCTGTCCATCCAAACGTTACCTGACAAGCGCCACCATCCGTCGAGCCCTAAAGTGTCCAATTCAAAACCCAAACTCACCATGCGACCATCGGGATTGAATTTCACCTTGAATTCTGTCGAGTCGATGGCAATGTGCGCCTTGGGCTTGGCTAAATCTCCTTTCACTTGCATGCGCAACACCTGATCGCCTATGGCCAAATCGTACGAGCCTCGAACATCTACGGCATCGCGTTGCACATACGCATGCTGTGTGCCTTGCACCCAATTTTCGAGCAATTGAGCGTTCGGGTGGAAGATCGGGCCGTCCATGACGAGGACATTGGCCTCCAAACCGGGAGCGATGCTGCCCACGCGGTCTTCAGCACCGATAAGCCGAGCCGGGCCTTCCGTCAAAGCTGCCAGCGCCACTGCTTCAGGCAAACCGTGCTGAATGGATTTCCAAACAGCTCCTCGGATTTCACTCGGGCTTCCGAGGCCGTCTGCCGTGAAGGCAAAGGAAATCCCCGCAGCATGCACACGTGACGCATTGGTCGGGGCCAGCTCCCAATGTTTCAATTCATCCAAGCCCACGAGCCGTGAAGTAAACGGGTCGCTCACATCGAACGGCGCTGGGTAATCCAGCGAAAGCACGAGCGTCGCCTGCGTGGCAATCAGTTCATCCAATCGCTGGTAGGCGTTGTTTCCTCCTACCAAAATGAATTCGTGCCCGACCTCATCGGCCACAAAATCAGCTCGCAATCCATCTTCCCATCCGCCCGCTTCAAAAAATGCCGGCAACTCGCGTTGGGCATTGAACGCTTCCAATGACAAATTGGTCTCCAAACGTTCGTTCATGCGGCTGGCATCGGCATACCAATCGGCGTCGAAAAACGTCTGTTTCAACAACGCTGTCGAACCCATGAGCGATCGCGGGTAGTCTTGCGATGATGTGCCTTTGCGAAAGCTAAAATGTGCCGAGGCGGTGGGCATGAGTAAGGCACGACGCGGATCTTCCGACAATGCGACCAAAGCGCCTGAACCGCGGACGATGCCGTCTTGAACATGCGAAACAACCGCGCCGAAGCCACCCTTCAAGTACGCCTCACGGGATTTTTCAGCGGCCGTGGGGTCGAAAACTGCCGCCGCAGAAGTCTCGGGGCGAATCGCTTCATTCCAGCCGTAAGCCCCCTTTTTGTCGCTGAGATCTTGAGGGCCTCGGCTCCACCCTTCGCGTTGGGCTTCAGGCATCCCGTAGGCGCTGTGCACATCCACAAACGAAGGGTACACATGCAGGCCTTGCAAATCATGCCGCACCACGGCGCCATCTATTTGGACTTCAGACGATCGACCCACTTGCTCGATGCGACCTTGGTAGATCACCACGGTCCCGTCTTCGATGGTTTCCGTCGCATTGACATGCACGGTAGCGTGCTCCAGGGCGGTGCGCACGAGGTTTTTGTTCACAACGCCATTTACTGGAAAGGTCTCCTGCGCCTGGCCAAACCATGCAATCAAGACCATCACACCCAACCAACCCGTGCGGCGCAAACTGCTTTGCAATAATTTCATCTTCTTCCCGGTTTTCGTCTTCTTTTGGAATCGGCAATTTACGAGACGCCGACTACCTTTGCACCATGCCAATCCCAACCAGCGTATATGCGGAAATGACTCCCAATCCGGCGGTCATGAAATTTGTTGCCGACCGGCCTTTGATTGCCGACCAACACCAAGCAGAATTCCGATCCAAAGAGGAAGCGTCGTGGTGTTCGCCGCTCGCGGAAGAACTTTTCAATTTCCCCTTCGTGCAAGGCGTGTTCATCAGTGGAGCTTTCGTCTCCGTGAGCAAGGATGAGTCGCTGGGTTGGGAAATGATTGTCCAGCAGTTGCGCGAATACATCCGCGAATGGTTGATGGAAAATGAGATCGCCGTGGACACGGAAGCATTCCTGAAGGTCCAAGAAAAATTGGCCGAGCCCGAACAGCCTGCGGCTGCAGCCGAGTCAGATCCTGACGTTGAGTTCATCGCGGAATCCGATATCGTTCCGTCCGAATTCGATGCGGAAATCAAGCACCTGTTGGATGAATTTGTACGTCCAGCTGTGGAACAAGACGGCGGTGCCATCGACTTCAAGGCCTTCAAAGACGGTAAAGTCTACGTGCACATGCGCGGTGCGTGCAGCGGTTGTCCTTCGAGCATGCAAACGCTGAAGGGAGGCATTGAGCAACTCCTCACGTCCAAGCTCGAAGCGGTGAAGGAAGTGGTCGCCTTGGGGGTATAAAAACTCTCTACGTCCCCTTCTAACGCGCCGCCCTGAGCGCGTGTATCTCCGCACGCAGCGAATCCAAGGTGCCTTGAATCCGCTCCATTCCTGAGAAAGCAGGGGTTGGCCAATCGAACGCCAAGTAGCCTCGTGCTCGCCAAATTTCCACCACATCGCCTGGCGCCACTGAGTATGGCGGGAAATCCGGATTGTCCGAAATCAACCACATATCCCTATGGATTGTATCCAAGCGGTTTTCAATGCGCTTGAAGACCACGCCTTGATCTCGGGTCACCACGATGTATGGGCGCATGCCGCCTACGCGGTGCCAATCTTCCTCAAACGTGCTCAAAATGTAGCTCCCGCTGGGAACCGGCAACATACTCTCCCCTTCGATTTGAAAAAGTCGGTGCGTCAAGTTGGGCGTGACTTCGGGAAGGGGCAGGCCAAAAGTGGGAAGCCCCTGCACGTAATCTGGATCGCCGTAGCCGTCGAGGTAGCCTGCAGCTGCTTTGACCGGAACCACCGCCACGCGCTCTTCATCCGTCGATGAATCAACCGCTACAGACAACACCCGCATGGATTGGCCACGTGTTCGGGCATCATCTGCGCCTTCACCTTTGAGCAGCGCGTCCACCGACACTTCGAAAAAGTCAGCGATGGCCACTACATTGATGAGCCGCGGCTCGGCTCGGCCTTCCTCGTAGGCACCGAGAGCCGCGCGCTTCAATCCCAAGCGGTCGGCGAGCTCCTGCTGTGTCAATCCGCGCTCCTTCCGGAGTTTTTTCAATCGTTGGGCTAAATGAGGGAGCGCGTCCGGCATGTTACAGATTTGCTAACAAAAATAGCAATGCCATCGGAAATCGAAAAATTCCATGACCGTGAACTATCTTGTAATTTCCAAAATGGGCTTTGATGCGTTGGCAATCCTGGAATACTCACGGAATTTGGTTGGTCGCGGTCTTCAGCGTTTTCGCTGTGGGAACGATGCAGGCACAGCGCATTTGCGGCTTGCCCAACAGTGACTGTTTGCATGATGCCTGCGGTCAGGGACTGGAGGCGATTCCGGGCGACGCCAACACCTTCGTTGCAGCACCCGCTTGGTACACACCGGATGCGCCGCGCGACGTCAACATCATCGTGAACTACAACAACTTTCCGAGCGATGCCATCATCGCATTCGACCATGCCGTCGACATCTGGTCCGTGTTGATTGCGTCCGATGTCACCATTCGGATCGACGCAACCTGGGAAGAATTGGGTTCCAATGCCTTGGCCCAAGCCGCACCCACCAACTTGCAGGAAAATTTCGATGGTGCTCCATTTGAGGACACCTACTACGCGGTTGCGTTGGCCAATGCACTGGGGGGAACAGATTTATCCGAGCAATCGGACATCACATGCTCCTTTAGCAGCACGGCCAATTGGTACTTCGGCATCGACGGTGCGACGCCTTCGGGCACTTATGACTTTGTCACGGCCGCGCTCCACGAAATCGCTCACGGCCTCGGATTCATTGGCAGTGCGTATTACCAAAACGGATTTGGCTTCATCGGCACCGCGAACATCCCGTATCCCTACGACCACTTCACCGAAACCGGTGACTCGACAGCGCTCCTGGATTTGCCCAACGGATCGCAAACCCTCGGCAGCGCACTCACTTCGAACGCGATCTACTGGAACGGCAGCGGCGGCATGGAAGGTGTCGGCGGTGGACGGCCTCGGATTTACGCGCCTTCGGTGTACTCTGTGGGATCGAGCTACAGCCACCTCAATGAATCCACTTATCCCGCTGGCACGCCCAACAGTTTGATGACCCCTGGGCTCAACACAGCCGAAGCCAACCACGATCCGGGCCCAGCGCTCTTGGGCATGTTCAGCGATATGGGTTGGAACGTGGGCGGATGCAGCATCACGGATGTCACCATCGGTGAGCAGGGTTCGTGCGACCCCGAAACGGACAGCTACACGCAGACGTTGGTGATCACCTATCAAGCACCGCCAACCACCGGCCTGATCAATGTAAACGGTACGCTATTCTCGCTCACTCCGAGCCCCAAAACCGTGGTGCTGACTGGACTGCTTTCAGACGGACTTCCAGTCGATGTGACCGTGTCGTTTACGGCGGAAGATGCGTGCAGTTTCTACGTGCCCGAGGCGTTTACCGCGCCCGAGACGTGCTATTGTTTGACGGATTTGAGCGGCAATGGACTTACCGAGGTGCAAGACGTGTTGTTGCTGTTGGCCGATTTCGGTTGCTTGTCGGAATGTCCAGGAGATGTGACCGGCGATGGGGCGACAAATGTGGAGGATGTGTTGGCGGTGCTTTCCGCCTTTGGCGGCAGTTGTCCGTAACGAATGCCTCGCTTCACAAAATAATTTCACACGCTTTGCGTTTATTTTTGGCTTTGCTCATTATTTTAGCAATCCAAAATGAACACGACCCCGCCACCGTCTGCCCGTGCCATTCTGCACCTCGACCTCGATACTTTTTTTGTCTCGGTTGAACGGCTCATGGACAGCCGGCTCATGCGCCAACCCATCCTCATCGGCGGGACGGGTGACCGCGGAGTGGTGGCCGCCTGCAGTTACGAAACTCGGGCGTTCGGCGTGCATTCCGGCATGCCCATGCGGCAAGCGCGGCTCATGTGTCCCGAAGCCCTCGTCATCCGCGGCAACTCCATGAATTACATGAAGCACTCGAAGGCGGTAACTGAAATCATCCAAGAAGCTGTGCCCGTCTGTGAGAAAACCTCCATCGATGAGTTTTACGCCGACCTCAGCGGCATGGATCGGTTCTTCGGCTGCTGGCAATTCGCCCGCGAACTGCGCGACCGCGTTATCCAGGAAACCGGTTTGCCCATTTCGTTTGGCATGAGCACGAGCAAAACGGTGAGCAAGGTCGCCACCGGCCAAGCCAAACCCTCTGGCACGCTCAAGGTCGATCACGGCACCGAACGCCCCTTCCTCGCGCCCCTCTCCGTCCGCAAAATTCCCCAGGTCGGCACGCGCACCTACCAAACCCTCCGCAACCTCGGCGTCAAACGCATTCACACCGTTCAGGAAATGCCCATCGAGTTGATGGAGCAGGTATTGGGCCAAAACGGCACCTCCATTTGGCGCAAAGCCCATGGCATCGACCCCAGTCCGGTCATCGCCTTCAACGAACGCAAGTCCATCTCAACCGAGCGCACCTTCGCGAAGGACACCACCGATGTCGAAAAACTCCGCGGTATCCTCGTCGCCATGACGGAAAACCTCGCCTACCAGCTGCGCCGCGGACGCAAACTCACCGCCTGTGTCGCCGTCAAAGTCCGGTACGCGGACTTCGACACGCGCTCCCTCCAAGCCCGCATTCCGTACACTTCTTCCGATCACGTGCTCATCCCCAAGGTGAAAGCACTCTTCGAACAGCTCTACAACCGCCGCGTCCAAGTCCGCCTCATCGGCGTGCGCTACAGCCACCTCGTTGAGGGCGGGTTTCAAATGGATCTTTTCGACGATGCCGATGAGCGACTCGAACTGTACCGCGCCCTCGACCGCATCCGAAACCAATACGGCGACCGCAGCGTCGTCACCGCGGCTGGCATGGAAGCGCGCACCATTGGACGCCCCAACCCATTTAATGGCGAAGCGCCCTTGCTTCTCGCCAACCGTCATCAGTAAATTCAACCCGTCATGTGTGGCCGCTACGTAACCGTCTCTTCCGTTCAAACCATTGAAACGCGCTTCCAAGTCCAGGCCGCGCCGGACATCCGCGCGCAGTGGCGGCCCAACGCGAACGTCTCTCACGGTGAATACGCCCCCGTGATTGCGAGCGACGCCCCGCGAACGGTCCAAATGCAGCAATTTGGCTTCACCCCCCGTTGGGCCAAGAAGCAATTCTACATGATCAACGCCCGCTCCGAAGGCGACCACAACAAAGAAGACCACCCGGAATACACTGGTGCCATGGGCATCCTCCAAAAGCCCATGTTCCGACAATCCATCCGCGACCGCCGGTGCATCGTTGTCGCCGACGCCTTCATCGAAGGGCCCCGCCAAGAAAAACTCACCAAACCCTACCTCGTCTACGCACGTCACGGGAAACACCCCTTTGGCTTGGCCGGAATTTGGGACGAGTGGGCAAACCCGGCTACCGGTGAAATCACCCGCTCTTTTGCCATCCTCACCACCGTCGCCAACGGCCTCATGCAAGCCATCGGCCACCACCGCTCACCCGTGGTGTTGGATGAGGAACAAGAGCAGGCATGGATCGACCTCGACACCCCGCTCTCCGATATCACCGGCATGTTGCGGCCTTGTTCTGCATCCAAGCTCAACGCCTACCCCATTTCGCCCGATATCCGAGACCCGCGCGCCAACGGCTCCGACCTCCTGCAACCCACGGGTGAACGCATTTACCCCGAGCACGCCTTCGAGATCCATCAAGAACTCGAAATGTTTGGGATGGGAGAATCCCGTGCAAACAACTCCACCCAAGGCTCCCTCTTTTAATCTAAGGCCATGCACCTGCATTGCCATTCTTGGTTCAGCCTGCGCTACGGGCTCATGCAACCACGCGAACTGCTCACTGAAGCACAGAACGCGGGCATCACGGCATTGGCCTTGACCGACATCAACGCGACCTCCGCGCATTGGGATTTCGTCCGAATCGCGCCGGAGTATGGCGTGCGACCGGCTGTGGGAGTCGACTTCCGCAACAAAGCAGACGCCAACCTACCACTCTACGTTGGCCTCGCCCATCACAACGCTGGCTATGCCCGTTTGTGCGAGCACCTCAACGCCCACCTGAATGCGCACCGACCGTTTGAACCGCAAGCACCCGAACTGCCGGGCGTCTCCGTCGTATATCCGTGGGCGCGCTGGAAGAAAACGCGGGCGGCGCTGCGGCCCGACGAATGGATTGGTGTGCGGCCGTGGGAGCAAGCGGAACTGCGGCTGCTGCGTGATCGCAAGGACATCCCTTGGGACCGCCTCATCGCTTGGCACACGTTCACATTTCGACACAAACGGGATTGGAACTGCCACCGCATTTTGCGCGCGGTCGACCGCAATGAACTCCTCAGCAAGTTGCCGTCAGAGGCGACGGGGCATCCGTACGACCGGTTGTTGGGACCTGCCGATTTCCACCAGGCATTTGCCGAAAATCCAGAATGGGTGCAACGGGCCGAAGCGCTTCTCGACCGGTGCCGCATCGCATTGCCCGATCCACCGGCAGGGCGCAGCCACAACAACCAACACACCTACACCGGCTCCGAAGACGAAGACGAACGGCTGATCCGATCGCTGTGTGCGGAAGGGTTGGCCTACCGGTATCCGGACCACGAAGAGCACGTGTTGGAGCGCATGGAGATGGAATTGGCCGTGATTCGGCAGCAAGGGTATTTGGCGTATTTCCTCATCAATTGGGACATCACGAGTTACGCGCGCAGCCGTGGCTATTTCTACGTGGGTCGAGGAAGCGGGGCCAACAGCCTTGTCGCCTACCTCTTGCGTATCACAGATGTGGATCCGATCGAACTTGATTTGTATTTCGAGCGGTTCATCAACTTGTACCGCACAAATCCGCCGGATTTCGACATCGATTTTTCGTGGACGGACCGCGACGATGTGACCGAATACATCTTCCGGCGGTTTCCCCATGTGGCATTGGTGGGCGCGTACAGCACCTTCCAGTACCGCGCGGTCATTCGGGAATTGGGCAAAGTATTCGGCCTGCCCAAGCACGACATCGATCGGCTAGCCGACGGCAAAATCCAACCGCCCGGCGCCGACGACATCGAACCCATCGTCATCCGGTACGCCGGCTACCTCCAAGATTTCCCGAACGCCCTGACCATCCACGCCTGCGGCATCCTCATCGCAGACCGGCCACTCCACCATTTTGGCGGCACCTTCATGCCGCCAAAAGGCTTCCCCACCACCCAATACGACATGGTGGTCGCCGAGGACATTGGGCTGTACAAATTCGACATCCTCAGTCAGCGTGGCCTCGGAAAAATCCGCGACACCATCGACCTCATCGCCGTCCACGACCCCCAAACCGCCGCCCAAATCGACGTCCACGACATGGCGCGGTTCAAACGCGACACGCGCATCCAACACTTGCTCCGGGAAGCGCTTGCGGTCGGGTGTTTCTACGTCGAGTCACCCGCGATGCGGATGCTCATGCGCAAGCTGCGCGTGGACAACTACCTCGGGTTAGTCGCGGCAAGCTCGGTCATCCGGCCCGGCGTTTCTCGCAGCGGCATGATGCGCGCCTACATCGAACGACACCGTCACCCCGAACGGCGCGCCGACGCCCATCCGGTGCTCCTCGAATTGATGCCGGAAACGTACGGGGTCATGGTGTACCAAGAGGACGTCATCAAAGTCGCGCACCATTTCGCCGGGCTCGATCTCGGGGAAGCCGATGTGCTTCGGCGCGGGATGAGCGGGAAGTTCCGGTCACGCGAAGAATTCGCGAAGGCGCGCGACGCCTTTCACGAAAAGGCCGTGGCCCGAGGACGCGACCCGGTCCTGGTGGAAGAGGTGTGGCGCCAAGTCGAAAGCTTCGCAGGGTACGCTTTCGCGAAGGGGCACTCCGCTTCGTATGCCGTCGAAAGCTATCAGAGTCTCTACTTGAAGGCGTACTGGCCGCTGGAATACATGGCGGCGTGCATCAATAATTTTGGCGGGTTTTACCGAACCGAGTTTTATGTCCACGAAGCGCGGATGGTGGGCGGGCGTGTTGAGCCGCCGTGCTTGAATCGCGGGGGTTGGGAGGCCTGTGTGGAAGCCGAGGTGCGGACGATTGTACTCGGGTTTAATTTGGTGCGGGGTGTGCAGGCACAGACCGTTGCCAGCAGCGTTCGGGAACGGCAAGCCAATGGAATGTTTGACTCATTGGAGTCGGTCATCGAGCGGACCGGGATCGGTTTGGAGCAGTGCTTGCTGCTGATACGCTGCGGTGGGCTACGGTTCACGGGTAAGAACCCACAACAGCTTCAGTGGGAAGCGCATTTTTTACTCGGGCACACCAAAAAAGGCACCAGCGACGCGACGCTGTTCACACCGGATGTGACGCGATTTCAGTTGCCACACTTCGAAGCCAACGACCTCGAGACTGCCTTCGATCAAATCGAGTTGTTCGGATTTCCGCTCGTATCGCCGTTTCGATTGCTCACCGAGGAAGCGCAAGCCATCGCTCAGCGCGCTGTTCGCAGCGAAGCACTTGCCGACTGCATCGGACACGAGGTCGAAGTGGTAGGGTATCTGGTGACGGTCAAAGAAACGCACACCGCGCGGCGAGAACGCATGAGCTTCGGGTGCTTTGTGGATGCCGAGGGGCAGTGGTTGGACACCGTGCACTTCCCGCCCTCATTGAAGCAATTCGCGTTTCGCGGGCGTGGCATTTACCGGGTGCGCGGACCCGTGAAAGAGGAGTTCGGCTGCATTCACGTGGAGGCGGTGTTCATGGAAAAGTTGGCCTACATCCCCGATCCACGGTATGCCGAAGATGGCCTGGCCGGGCGGGATCCACGGCCCAACAACGCAACGGCCGCGGCACGTCGACGCCAAACAATGAGTGCGCGCAGCAGTGGTGGATTGCTCAAACGCGCGCAGCGCTAAGTTGTGCCGCACGCACCCCGTCTATGATTCTTTCTTCGGAGGGAGAATGCCCCAACGCAAGCCGGCATAAAACATCCGACCGAAGATGGGTCCGTACACCAAACTCGCATCGAAGTACTGGTTGAAATCTTCTTGGGCTACTGGATTGTCGCCGTAATCCGCACCGATGATGGGGCGGTCTTGCTTATAATTCAACGCATTCTCCACACCCGCATAAATGGAGAATTCTGGCGTGAATTGACGTGTCACCTGGGCGTTCAATTGGAAGAAATCAGGCGCCATGGCATCGCGCTGGAACGCTTCGGGGTTGGAGGTCGTCAGTGGCAAACGTTGCGCCCCGATCCATTGGAACGTCGCGTCGGCACGCCATTGACCTTCCCGCTCGTCTGGCGGTGAGCCATAACTGAGTTGACTGAAGGCCCGGTGTTTGGAGACGAATGGGTCTTGCGTCGGATTGCCTGGGATGCGATCGGTGTGCGCGTTGACCCATCGGTAAGCCAACCGCACATCGAACCGGCGGTGCATATCCCAGTTGAATTCGGCTTGAGCAGTGTTGGCGAATGACTTGCCTGTGAGGTTGTAAAGGTCGATGGCTTGCGTCGACTGGTCCAAATCCACCACGAGCTTGTTCTCGAATTGCGTGGAGTAGGCATCCAAGGTCAACGTCGCCTCGCGGTAGTTCAGCCGAAATTTGCTTGTGAGATTCGTGCCGAAGTTGGTGGCGATCTCCGGCCGCACGGTGCTGCTGAGGCCCCAAATCCATTGGCGCTGGCTCGCCCACGTGCCGAGCTGCTCCATGAAGGGGTTGGCTGTCCGATACCCGCGACCGGCCGCCACCTTCCAAGACGTGTTTTCCGTCACGCTCCATCGGGCGTGGAAACGGGGACTCACCAACGCGCCGAACAAATTGTGTTGGTCGTAACGGATGCCGCCAATCACACTCCAACGCTCATTCCCCGACCAGGTGTACTCAAAAAATGCGCCCGGCACCCGTTCGGTCCGAGCCACATCATAGGTCAGCATCAAGGAGTCCTGCGCGAATTCCAGCCCCTCATCGAAATCGTTGTAAAGGAACGTCAATCCGGTGGTGAAGGAATGATTCGTATTCCCGAAAATGTCGGCGTACAGCACATTCCCGCGGAAAAACCGCTCCCGACCATCGTAGGCATTTCGTCCAAAGCGGTGCACGTGATGATGGTCATAAAAACTCCATTGCGTGCCGATGCTGCGCCATTCCGCGTCTGGAAAAATAAAGCCGGTCTTTGCCGTGGCCTCCACCCGGCTCAGTTCCGTGATGGCGGACCATTGGGCGGATGGAGCCTCGAGCATTCCCATGTAATCGGCCCAGGCGTCGCCGGGCTCGAAAGCACCCACCTGACCCGCCGCCGATTCCATCTGAACCGCCGTCAGCGCATATTCACCTCGAACCCCGCGATCACCTTTGAATTTCCATTCGTTTCGCGCGACGTAGTTCCGTTGCATGGGAGTATCGAGAAACCCGTCATCGTTACGGTCGTTGATGGTTTGGTTCGTGAGCCCGTGCAGCAGTACCGCGGTGCTCCACCGGCGTGACACGTCGTGCTTGCTGATGTAATTGAATTCGGTACGCCCCGCGCCGTTGACGTAGAGATTGGTGTGCAGGGGATCCGCGGTTTCCGGATTTTTGAGCGCGACGTTGATTTGCCCCGTGATGCTCTCGTAACCTTGCGTAGCGGTTCCGGCGCCCTTGCTGATGTGAATCTCGTTGACCCAATCACCCGGAATGAACATCAAGCCTTTGACTACGCTCAGCCCCCGTGGGCCGGGCAAATTGTCCACTTGAATTTGGCTGTATTTGCCGTCCAATCCGAGCATCCGGATTTGGCGCGTACCGGTGACCGCGTCGGTGAAGGACGCATCGACAGAGGCATTGGTTTCGAAGGCCTCGGAGAGGTTACAGCACGCCGCTTTGGCCAATTCCTTGCGGTTCAACGACTGCACATCCAAAGGAGAAAGAAGCGAAAGTTCAGTCGATGCCCGCTGCTCAATCACTTCCGCAGCATCGAGTGAAACGCCGGATTCGAGGGGAATGTCCACATAAGATTCGCCGTTGTACACCCAACCCGCCGATTCGAATCCGATCATCGAAGCGATCAAGGTGTCCCCGACGTTCGCCTTGGCAATTTTGAAAAAACCAAAGCCATCCGTGATGGTCGTTGATGCAGCATCGTGAGCCCACCGCACGTAGGCACCGGGCAGTGCGATGTACACCGGGTCGTGACCCGCGTCTACACCATGATCGTGGCCTTCGTGGCCTTCCTCTGTAAGCACCTTTCCCCTGAGCACGCCCTGTGAGACAGACAACGAAGTGAATGCCGCCAGGAACAGCAAGAGCCCGAACTGCTTCACGTTTCGACTACTCGTGGTCATGGTCGTCGTGGTCGCCACCCGAGCAACTTCCACCACCTTCTCGGTATTTGCAGCAGCCATGCAGATTCGCGTAAACCTCGTCCGTTGCCTTCACTTTTTCCGTGTCGTGACCGGCATCCGCAATTCTCTGATGAATGGTCATCTCGTCGATGGCCTTCGTTTTGTAGGCTACCGTGATTTCCTTCGTTTCCTTATCCCATTGGGCATTGATGATCCCTGGAATATCCAATGCCTTTTCAATTCGTTCTTCGCACATCCCACACACCCCACTAACTTCGAATTGGATTTCTGCCTTTTTCTGAGCCGTGGCTGCGAGAGTCAAGGTGGCGAAAACCACCAGCAAAATTGCGTGTTTCATGAAGTGAAAGTACGGATTATTCCGCGATTCAAAATGGTCTGGCACGCCAAAAGACGTCAAGTATCGCTGATGGCGAACGTTTAGTCCTCCGAAACAGAAGCCGCTAAATAGTCGCGGTTCATGCGCGCAATGTTGCTTAAATCGATGCCTTTCGGACATTCCACTGCGCACGCGCCGGTGTTTGTGCAATTGCCAAATCCCTCCTTGTCCATTTGTTCTACCATGCGCTGTACGCGGGATGCACGTTCGGGTTGGCCTTGGGGAAGCAGGGCGAATTGTGAAACCTTCGCTGAAACAAAAAGCATCGCCGAGGCATTTTTGCACGTCGCTACACAGGCCCCGCAACCGATGCACGTTGCCGCGTTGAACGCCTCGTCTGCTTGCGGTTTGGGGATCGGAATGGCATTGGCGTCGAGGGTCTCACCTGAGGTGTTGACCGAGATGTAACCCCCGGCTTGAATCACCCGGTCGAAGCTACTGCGGTCCACGGCCAAATCCTTCACGACCGGAAAGGCGGCTGCGCGCCAAGGCTCAATGGTGATGGTATCGCCGTCTTTGAAGGAGCGCATGTGAAGCTGGCATGTGGTCACGCCGCGATTCGGACCGTGCGCCTCGCCGTTGATGAACATGGAGCACATGCCACAAATCCCTTCGCGGCAATCGTGATCGAACGCCACCGGATCACCGCCGTCACGGATGATTTGGTCATTCAGCATGTCCATCATTTCCAGGAACGACATGTCAGGGCTCACACCGCTCACCGGATAGGTTTCCATGCGGCCCGCGTCCTTCGGTCCATTCTGTCTCCAAACTTTCAATGTCAAATCCATGTCGATCGATTATTTGTAGCTACGCTGCTTCAACTCAATGTTTTCAAACTTCAGTTCTTCCTTGTGAAGATTGGCCTCACTTGGATCACCTGTAAACTCCCAAGCGGACACAAAGGCGAATTGTTCATCGTCACGCAGCGCCTCGCCTTCCTCCGTTTGGTATTCCTCCCGGAAGTGACCGCCGCACGATTCATTTCGCTCCAGCGCATCCTTGCACATCAACTCGCCCAATTCCAACAAGTCCGCAACACGACCGGCTTTATCCAATTCCGGGTTAAACCCATCGGCAGAACCTGGAACGCGGA
>Ga0181577_10000721_pt1 | contig 26825 bp, 25 predicted proteins | sample 101ome_21_FD_132468 | JGI IMG/M metagenome (GOLD analysis project Ga0181577, IMG submission 132468) | Coastal salt marsh microbial communities from the Groves Creek Marsh, Skidaway Island, Georgia - 101413BT metaG (megahit assembly) | ecosystem: Environmental > Aquatic > Marine > Intertidal...
AGGCGCTGCGCGCGCTGCACAGCACGTTGTTCGAGCGCGAAATTCGCCGCATTCACCTGTTCTGCATGGGGGTGCGGCACGGGGGAGGGACGCGGATCGACCAAATCCGCGACGCCCACGACGACCTTCTCGCAACCCGCAGCATCGACTTGCAGGTGGTGGGGCTCGCGAATTCCCGCAAGCACGTCCTGAGCGAAGGCGGCATCGACCTCGCCGATTGGCGAAACGTCCTCGGCCGCGACGGCCAGTCCGGCTCGCTCGAAGACTTCGTGGCTGCCATGCAAGACCTGAACCTCGAAAACGCCCTGTTCGTGGACAACACCGCGAGTGCGGACGTCGCCGGCACCTACGAAGCCGTACTCGGGGCCTCCATCGGCGTGGTCGCCTCGAACAAAATCAGCGCGGCGGACACCCAGCAGCGCTACGACCGTCTCAACGCACTGGCCCTTGCCAAGAACACCCAATACCGCTACGAAACCAACGTCGGGGCGGGCCTCCCGGTCATCGACACCATCGAGCACCTCGTCCAAAGCGGCGACCGCGTGCACCGCATCGACGCGGTGCTGTCCGGCACCCTGAATTTCTTGTTCAGCACTTTTGGCCCGGACTGCGGGTTTGTGGACGCCGTGCAGGGGGCGATGGACGCAGGCTATACCGAGCCCGACCCACGCATTGACTTGAGTGGCGTGGACGTGCAGCGGAAGATTTTGATTTTGGCGCGAGAGGCCGGTTACGCCATGGAAATGGCGGACGTGGACAACCCCGGATTCCTTCCCGCGGAATTGATGGAGGGAAGCGTGCAGGACTTCTTGGACCAGCTCCCTACAGCTGAGGAGGGCATGCAGGCCAAGCTTGCGGCAGCGGCGAAGGAGGGGCTTCAGCTCCGGTACGTCGCGACCTTTGAGTTGGACGCGAGCGGAAACCCGACAGCACGCGTGGGCTTGCAAAGCCTTCCCCCCGAGCACCCGTTCTGTCAACTTCAAGGCTCCGACAACGTGGTCATGCTCAAAACCGACCGCTATGCCATGCGTCCGTTGATTGTCCAAGGGGCAGGAGCCGGTGCCGACGTCACGGCCATGGGCGTGTTTGCGGACATCATGCGCTTCGCCGCTACCCGTTAACTTGTGTGCCATGCGGACGATGGAATCGTGTCGAGTTTGGGCCCCTGCGACGGTGGCCAACCTGAACGCCGGATTTGACTCCTTGGGCTGTGCGCTCGCGGCGCCCGGCGAGTTCATGGACTTCAAGCGCGTGGCCAAACCGGGAATTCACCTTGTGAACGGGCCTGGAACTGATTTGCCTCTAGATGTGGACGCCAACGTCGCTGGCAAAGCGGCAGCTTCCTTGTTACGTGCGTTGGGCGATCCCTTTGGCGTGGAAATCACCGTCACGAAAAGCATCCTGCCCGGAAGCGGAATCGGCTCGAGTGCGGCGTCAGCGGTGGCGGCCGTGGTGGGGGTGGACGCCTTGACGGAGGCGGGCATGCGCCGGGACGAGCTGCTGCCGTTCGCCCTGGATGGCGAAGAGGTGGCGAGCGGCGCCCGGCACGCCGACAACGTGGCACCCGCCTTGTTGGGTGGCATGACGTTGATCGACCCTTCGGGCAAGGTGTGCGCCCTGCCCGTGCCCTCGAGCTGGCACCTGGTGATTTTGCATCCGCAGGTGGTCATCAAGACGGCGGAGTCGCGGGCCGTCTTGCCGGCGCAGGTTCCGTTGAGCGACGCCGTTCACCAAGCCGCGTGGCTAGGCCGCCTCGTGCACGACTTGCACGCCGGCAACGAACTCGAGGCGATGTACGCGCTGGAGGATTTGCTCGTGGGACCTCACCGGGCGGCGTTGATGCCGCATTGGACGGAATGCCAAAAAGCGGCCCGCGCCGCCGGAGCCCGCGCAGGCGGCATCAGCGGGAGCGGACCGAGCAGCTTTTGGGTGTGCCGAAACGCAGAGGATGCTGCCGACGTGGCCGCTTCGCTTGCGCAGGTCATGAACGCCCACGCGCTGGACCATCACCTTCATTTGACTCAACCTTCGACCCAAGGAGCCCATGTTGTATCGTAGCCTGACGGACCCCAGCATTGAACGTGATTTTGCCCAGGCGGTGGTCGAGGGCTTGGCTCCCGACAAGGGGTTGTACTACCCGGAGCGCATCCCAAAATTGCCAGAGGCGTTTTGGTTGTCCGACGACGACCTGCAACCGTGGCATTTGGGAGCGTCGATGATGGCTCCTTTGGCGGCCCCCATCCTGACGGAAGCCGAGTTGACGGATATTCTCAAGGACGTGCTCAACTTCCCGTTGGACCTCCATGAAATCGAGGACAACGTCTACGCTTTGGAGCTTTTCCACGGACCGACTCACGCCTTCAAGGACGTGGGCGCGCGCTTCTTGTCGCGCGTCCTCGGAAGGGTGAGCGACAAGCGACTGACCATTCTCGTTGCCACCAGCGGAGACACCGGGAGTGCGGTGGCGCAGGGCTTTTTAAACGTGCCCAACATCGACGTCGTCATCCTGTATCCGCAGGGCCGAATCAGCAAGATTCAAGAACAGCAGCTTACCACCGCAGGAGCCAACATCAAGGCGCTTGAGGTGGAAGGGGCGTTCGACGATTGCCAAGCCATGGTCAAAGCGGCGTTCCTCGACCGCGACCTCCAGTCCCAGCGGCCACTGACGTCGGCCAACAGCATCAACATCGCCCGCTGGATGCCGCAGAGCATCTACTACGCGTGGGCGACGTACATGCTTGGTCAACCCGCCCAGTTCAGCGTGCCGTCAGGCAACGTGGGGAACTTGGCAGCCGGGGTTCTCGCAGCCCAAATGGGCATGCCCCACGCCGGCTTCATCGCTTCCACGAACGCGAACGACGGCCTCAACGCCTTCTTGAACGGTTCGGATTTCGTGGCCAGGCCGTCGGTGGCCACCCTGAGCAACGCCATGGACGTGGGAGACCCCTCGAACCGTCCGCGCCTTGAAGCGCTCTTCGGCCACGACCTCGCCGCCATGCGCGCTGTGGTCAAAGGGGCCACCTTGGACGACGCTGGAACGCAACGCGTCATGAAGGACGTGGCGGATCGCACGGGCTACGTCATGTGCCCCCACACCGCCGTGGGGTACGCGGGCCTTATGGAACATCGAAACCCGGACGTGCCTGGCGTCGTGCTGGCCACGGCGCACCCCGCCAAGTTTGGGGAAGTGGTCGAGCAGGCGACAGGCCAAGCGCCGGAAATCCCCGCGCACCTCGCAGACTGCCTGGAAAAAACCAAGGAAGCCACGGTCATCCCGCCCAACTACGATGCCCTAAAGGCTTATTTGCTCGGGTAATCCGAGGCGCCCTTCCACAAACTCTTGCGCCCAATGCGCGCCGAGATGTAATCTTTTTCCAGCGACCATCCTCGCGCTGGGCTGTACTCGCGCCCGTAGAAGATGATTTGCAGGTGCAATTTGTTCCACCGTTCCTCGGGGAACAGGCGCTTGGCGTCGCGCTCGGTCTGCTCCACGGATTTCCCGTTGGAGAAATTCCACCGGTGCATCAGGCGGTGGATGTGGGTATCGACGGGGAAGGCCGGAACCCCAAACGCCTGGCTCATCACCACCGACGCGGTTTTGTGCCCCACGCCCGGCAGGGCTTCGAGGGCGTCAAAATCCTGTGGCACGTCCCCGCCGTGCTGCTCGACGAGGATGCGGCTGAGTTCGGAGATGGCAACGCTTTTCCGCGGGGAGAGCCCGCACGGACGAATGATCTCGCGGATCGCGTCGACGGGTTGCCGCATCATCGTGCGCGGGTCGTCGGCGAGCGCGAACAACTCGGGCGTCACCGTGTTGACCCGCGCGTCGGTGCACTGCGCCGAGAGCAGCACGGCCACGAGCAAGGTGTACGCGTCGGTGTGATCGAGCGGCACGGGCGTCTCGGGATACAGGGACTCCAGTTCGTCCATCACCCACGCCACGCGTTCCGCTTTGGTGTTCAATTCACTCATCGCTTCCGGAGTCAGCAGGGGTGGAGCTGTCCCATTCGAAGGACGGCCATTCCGCATTCAACATCTCACGGCGCTCCACCTTGACCCCGTCGGCCCCAACGTCGTGCAGGTGAATCTCGTTCACTTGGTCGTTGAATTCGGCAAACAACAACGAATTGGAAGCACGCCACCGGCCGGAGCGATGGGCGAGGGGCTGCGATTCCAAGTAGAGGTAGGTGATGTCGAGCTCCACTTCCTTGCCGACCCAAGTCCACTGCACAGGCGACTCGTCCAACGCGACGCTCAAGTGGGTTTGGAGCCATGTGTGAATGGCAGAGTCGGCCTGGGCCCATTCGCTCTTGTCGCCCAACCAGATTTTGACATCCTCGCTCAAACCGTGGTGGTTTCGCAAGGCGAGTTCGAGGTCGTCGGTGAACACGCGCACCGTGGTTTGGACGGTTTGGGTGTCGGGATTCCAGCGAACGTCGGTGCGTGAGAAATGGAAGTCGTGCACGCCAGCGGCCGAGAACATCACCCCCAAGACAAACACTGCAGTTGCCCGGGCCCAACGTTGCCCACGTTTGTTGACATGCGTTGTGAATGCTTTCACCTTCCAAAGTCTTCGGCTCGCCATGGTGCAAATGTATCTTGCCCGTATGGAAGATGTGTTTGCCCGTGAGGTGGTTTTGCAGCTGAAGGCCCAAGTGAAGGACGCGGGAAGCGTGGTCATCACATCGCATCGTTCCCCGGACGGCGACGCGATTGGTTCGTCGTTGGCCCTTCAGCATCTCTTGAAGGGCATGGGGGTGGTCTCCACCGTGGTGATGCCTGATGCCTACGCCAAATTCCTGCATTGGATGCCGGGTCACGCCGGGGTGATGTTTCACGACTCCGAACCAGATCGAGCGCACGCTTTGGTGGCGCAGGCGGAGGTGTTGTTTTGCCTCGATTACAACGCGCCATCCCGCGCAGGCGGCTTGTCGGAGGCGGTTGAAGCGGCATCGGCGAGGTCTGAATCGCTCGTGGTCATGGTCGACCACCACCAAGAACCCGACTCCTTCGCCGATGTGATGTTGTCGGACCCAACGTCGGGCAGCACCTGCGAACTCATCTACCGCTTGATGGGAGCATGGGGCGAGTCCTCGTTGTTGACGTCAGACATGGCGGCGTGCCTGTACTGCGGTCTCATCACCGACACGGGGAGCTTTCGATTCGCAAGCGTCCAGCCCTCGAGCCACCACATGGCCGCGGCCTTGTTGCAGACGGGCATGGACCACAGCCGGATCCACAGTTTGGTCTACGATGCCTGCCGATTGGATCAGGTTCAGCTCACGGCCTACGCGCTCAGCCAAAAACTTCAGGTTTTCCCCAAGCATCGCAGCGCAATCATCAGCCTGAGCCAGGAAGAGTTGCAGCGCTACAATGCCCAAAAAGGCGACACCGAGGGCCTTGTCAACCGCGCGCTCGCCATTGAAGGCATCAACTTTGCCGCGTTCATCAAAGAAGATGTCGACCGCGTCAAGTTGAGCCTGCGCTCCCGCGGCACCTTCAGCGTGCGCGACGTGGCGGCGGCGCATTTCAACGGCGGGGGGCACCACAACGCTGCGGGCGGCGCGTGCGAAGGGGAATCCCTGGACAGCGTCGTGTCGCGCATGGTGGCCTTGATTCCTTCGTGGTCCGACGACTTGCAATACGACGACTGATGGCAACAAGCGTTCCCAGCGTGCGTTGGGTTGCCCTGATGGCAGGCATTTTGCTGTTCAGTTGCGTGGAACCCCAGCCCAAAACCTTGACCCTGCCTTCACTCGAGGACGCCCAGCGCCAAGAACGCCAGGCGTTGGCCAAGTTCAATGCTCGGCGTTTCAGCGAGGAGTGTGTCGCCATCGACTCGGTCCTTCGTGCCACGGGAAGGGAGGCGCAAATCCTCCCCGGAGGAGTGAGGCTGACCTCAAACTCGACCTCGACCTTGAATCCACTCCACGAATCCTCGGGAAACGAGTGGCGGCCCGAAGCTGGGCACCGGGTCGTGTGGTCGTGGATCGCGCGGTCGCTCGACGGCGATTCCTTGGCGGCCGGCGTGGATGAATTCACGGTGGACCGCGATGCCGTTCCAAAGGCGTTCCACGAGGCGGCCAAACATGCGGGCCACCGCCAAGACATGGAGGTGTGGTCGCCGTCGGTTTCTGCCTTTGGCGTGCGTGGAGTGCCCGGGGAAATCCCGCCGTACACGCCGGTGCACCTCGAGGTGAGTCAGCGTCGGTCCATCCGCGACACGGCCTGGGCGAGGGGCATGATGCGAGGCGAGGTTCCTGAATCCCTCTGGCTGGAAGCCTTCGTGATTGAGAAGGACGATTCGGCTCGACCCGAGAGGCTTGAGGAAGGGCTGTATGTCACGGTGCATTCGTCCAGGACCGCGCCGATCCAGTCGGGAGATGTTGTGCTCTTGCGCATTCGAACGTCCGCTGTCATGGGAGGCCGAGAGACGGAAACGGACCTGGAATGGCCTGTCGGAACCCCGGACCAACTCGTGCCCGCCTTGGAAAACGCCTTGGCCCAAACCCCAACGGCCCACACCCTCAGTATTTGGGCAACGTCAATTTGGGCATTCGGCGAAGCCGGCATTCCCTCGGCAGAAATTCCGCCTCGAAGCCCAGTCCGATTCCATGTGGAGGTGGTGCCGCTGTAAGCACCGCTTCATTGTCAGTCGCCGCTTACGCCAAAATGCCAGATTTCCACCGTCGGACCCAATCTTCCGCGGCCTCATCCACGAGCTGGTACACGTGGGCAAACCCGTCTGATCCGCCGTAATAGGGGTCAGGCACGTTGTCTTCCTCCAAGAACAGGTGAATTTTGTCGAGCCAATCTTCGCGGTCGCCCGCCAACGCGTTGACGTCGTTCAAGTTTGACTCGTCCATCACCAAGATCAGGTCAAATTCGTCGAAGTCTTTCCGAGCAATCTGCCGAGAGATCTGTTTGCTGATGTCGATGCCGTGTCGCCGCATTTCCTGCTGTGCTCGACGGTCGGGAGCTTCCCCGTTGTGGTAGCCGTTCGTTCCAGCAGAGTCAACCTTGATGCGAAGGCCGTTCGTTTGGATGTGGCGACGTAGAACGCCCTCAGCCATGGGGGAGCGGCAAATGTTGCCGAGGCATACGGCCAAAACGCGGGTAGGGGTGGATGACATGAGTGCCGAATGGTTGACGCAAACTTCGCATCTGGGTCGGTCAATTCCATCTGTAGAGACCCACAAAAAAAGACCTCCCGAAGGAGGCCTCTTTTTCGTTGCGTTGTGAATCGCGTTGGCTTAGTGAATGGCCAACTTCTTCTCCAAATCCTCCAAGTACTTCCGGAAGTGCTTGTCGGTTTCGCTCAGGTTGTTCACTGTGCGGCATGCGTGGAGCACGGTGGCGTGGTCCTTGCCTCCGCAGTGCAAACCGATGTTCGCGAGGGAGGATTTGGTCATCTTCTTGGCGAAGTACATGGAGATTTGGCGCGCCTGCACGATTTCGCGCTTGCGTGTCTTGCTCTTGAGGAGCTCGATGGGCAGGTCGAAGTAGTCGCAGACCACCTTTTGGATGTAGTCGATGCTGACTTCGCGTGCGGTGTTCTTGACAAACTTGTCAATCATGTGCTTGGCCAAATCCAGCGTGATCGCTTTGCGGTTCAAGCTTGCTTGCGCGACGAGTGAAATCAGAGCTCCCTCAAGTTCACGAACGTTCGTGGTGATGCTGTAGGCGAGGTACTCGATGACTTCGCGCGGCAATTCAATGCCGTCGGCGTACATCTTCTTCTCCAAGATGGCCATGCGTGTCTCGAGCGACGGCACTTGGAGGTCGGCGCTCAACCCCCACTTGAAACGGGAGAGGAGGCGCTGTTCCATGCCTTGCATCTCCACGGGCGGTTTGTCCGAAGTCAACACAATCTGCTTTCCGGTTTGGTGCAGGTGGTTGAAGATGTGGAAGAACACGTCCTGGGTTTTCTCTTTGCCGCTGAAGAACTGCACGTCGTCGATGATCAGCACGTCCATCATCTGGTAGAAGTGGCTGAAATCGTTGACGGTGTTGTTTCGAACGGCATCGATGAATTGATGCGTAAAGCGCTCCGAGCTCACGTAGAGCACGGTCTTGTCCGGTTGGCGGTTTTTGATCTCAAGACCAATGGCGTGTGCCAAGTGGGTCTTGCCGAGACCGACGCCGCCGTAAATCAAGAGGGGGTTGAAGGCCGTTCCACCGGGCTTGTTGGCCACGGCAAAGCCGGCACTCCGCGCGAGGCGGTTGCACTCTCCTTCAATGAAGCTGTCAAAAGCGTAGTTCGGATTCAAGTTGGAGTCGATGTTGAGCTTTCGAAGCCCAGGAATCACGAACGGGTTTTTGATGGGGGATGGTTCGCCCACGATGGGCATCGCCACTTCCGCGTTTCGCGTTGCGCGAACTTCGGTCGTGGGCATGTTGACGGTGTATGGGCTGCTGGAGGCTCCTTCATGGATGTGTTCCATGATGATGCTGTACTCCAATCGAGCGTCCGGGCCCAGTTCTTTCCGCACCGTTTTGCGCAGCAGGGAGACGTAGTGCTCTTCGAGCCACTCGTAAAAGAACTGAGACGGGACTTGAATCGTCAACACATGGCCATCCAGCTTGACAGGCTTGATGGGAGCGAACCACGTTTTGAACGCTTGGGCGCTGATGTTGTCTTCAATGACAGACAGGCATTTCGCCCAGACGCTCGCGTGGTCAAGGTTCATGTGGAAACAGGTGAGAGGTTGAACTAAAAGAGTTGTCACGATGACCTGAGGTCGACTCGAATCACCCACAGAAAAGGGTCATCAATGACAATGCGAATGTTCGGAGAAACTTTCTCAAAAAAAAATTTCTGACCCCTTGATTTTTAACGAATCCTGACATGTCAGAAGTCTGTGGTTGCCTTGTGAAAATTATGTTTCAACACAATCTTCGTGAATGCCTTCAAGCGAACGAGGGTTGACGTTCGGTTAGCCAGTTAGTTAGCCTCATCGGGTTGCCCAAAGTCGAATATTGGAGGAAAAATTCATGGCGCATTCCTCGGCTTGCCGAAGCATCTTTGTGTCATGTCGCAGTTCGAAAAAATCGGGGCCCAAGTCAAACATATTCATCAGCTTCGTGTGCGCTACGCGGACACAGATCGGATGGACATGGTGTACCATGGCACGTATGCTGCGTACTTGGAGGCTGCTCGTGTCGAGATGTTGAGAGACGCGGGCTGGGTGTATGCCGATCTGGAGAAATCCGGGACCCTGCTGCCCGTTGTTCAATTGAATCTGACTTACAAGAGGCCAGCTCGCTACGACCAGTTGTTGGAGGTGCACACCCACATCACGGCACCACTGTCGAGCAAATTGCAATTGCGTTGCGAAGTGCGCCATGAGGATGATTTGCTTGTGGTGGGGGAGGTTGTCTTGGTGTTTGTCGACGCGAGCACCGGGCGGCCTTGTCGGCCGCCGAGCGGCATGGAGTCCCGCCTGGACGAACTGGGGTTGATTGCCTCACCCTTGTGACGGTGAAGCCAAGGCGCGATGCAAGGCCTCAGATGCCAAGGGTCCTTGTCGATCCCAACCGAAGGTGAGGGCACGTTGTTCGTAATTGTCTAGCCCGAGGGGCCATGTTTTCCATACTTGCTCCTGGATGCCGTCCGCCCAACTTGAAGCGGGCATGAATCGATGGCCCGGAGGCATGGTGTCGGTATAGGCATGTGAACAAGGGACCCAGGGCAACGTCCGGCAACGCATGGCTTCGACCACCGACAACCCGAAGTACTCTTGATGCGGGTGGATGGGGGCGAGGTGGGCGCGCCAAAGCCAAGTTTGGTACTCGTCTTGGGAATCGGCAAACCCCCAATGAAGGCATCGGCTCCCCATGCGCTCCCTCATCGTCTCCCAACCCTCGGGTTGGCGACCGAACGACGCGCCAAGCACCACGAATTGCGCAGAAAGGTTACGGTCCATCACCTCGTTGACGAAGGCCATCCACGCATCCGTGCCTTTGTCCCATGACCACCTGTGATTCCACAACACAAGGGGGACGTCAACTTGTTTGAAGTCGGCCAAAGGATTCTCCGGAAGGCGCCATGAGTCGAAGTTCAATCCCAGATGCCTCACCTCACTCTTCTCGCTCAGGCGCCAGGCAAGCTCGTGGAGATGAGGTTTAGGCATGCGCCTCATCCAGTTTTCTGCAGCGTCTAAAAAGGCTTCTCTGTGATGGGAAGAGTTGAACCAAATTCGATCCGAGGCCAAGCACGAACTGATGTTGAGGTAGGCGTAGGTGTTGTCTCGGCCGTTTTCTGCATCGGGATCGTCCGGGCTCCATGGAAATGTCAATTGGTTTTCGTGGAACATCGTCACCACGCGGACCTGGTTCCATGATCGAGGCATCAGGCCGCGAAGTTGTGCCACATCGCACATGTCGGTTGTCACCACAACATCTGGGGCGGCATGGTTGGCCATCAATGGCGCCCAGGTGGCTGCGGCACCGTGCATGCGCCATTTCCAATGCCTGCCCGGCAGGGTATGCAAGGTCACGCGGTGACCTTCTTTTTCAAGTGCCCGAGCCAACCCCTGAGACCACGTGGCGTGCGATCCCGCATGAAACGGATCAAGAATCCAGATGTCCAGGTCGCGTGTCATTGGAGAGGAAGGTACGATTTCAAGCGCTGCCAAACCGTGCGTTGTTGGGGGCTTGATAGCGTCGGCTGTTCCGCCTCCAGCCAGGCCTCGTGCCAGGCGAGCGCGACGCGCTCTGCCGCGACACAATGCCGAGGCCAAGTGGATCGAGACGTGAGGCTGTCCCAAAGGTCGAGGGCTTCGGGGGTGGGGGCGAGGTGCATGGTCCGGCCCCGGCGCTGGAAGCCCATTCCGCGCTGTTGGCACAAGCTGTCCCACGCCTGGTGTGACGCGAGAACTTCAGGCACCATGGCGTGGCTTTCTTGGATGACTTGCCAAGGCGTCCAGGTCGGGTCGTAAGGGGGGAGTTCTTCGAGAAGGCAGGGAGGACATGTTCTTCGTTCAGTCAGCATCATCCATTCTAAGGCACGTGTTTCCCAAAGGGCGTGAATGCCTCGTTGGTTCGTTCGCTGTCCGTCGTAATTCCCTGAAGTGTGAAGTGGAACGTGGGCGTCGGAGAGGTAATGTCCTAAGTCGGCTGCCGCACGCAGCACCCTTTGTAACTCCGGGGCCGAGCTGTCTGGCGGTGCCATCGCCCGGACAAGGCGCCGGTAGCTCCATTCGAGTTGCCATGGAAGCACCCCAAACCGGCGCGAGTTCGCGGTCGAATCTCCCCGAGTTATCGCACGTTTGGCAAGAGACCAGCGAAGCCCCCAAACGTCCATCCCTTCGTGACGAAGGTCGTCGAGGTCCAAGTAGTGCCGAGCAGCCTCGAGCGTGTCGGAGTGTTTTCGTGAATCGGCGGCAGTTGCCCAGTTGATCAGGGGTTGAACATCGTTTCCCCAAGCTTTACGCATCTCAAAGGGGAGGAGTGTCCAGGCTTTGGCATGCAATCCTCGGTGGGGCATGAATCCCCACGACCCCAAGATGAAGACGCAAATCAGCCCTGGGAGAAGGGCGATGAGCAGGTTAGATGGCTGCAGGTTCAACGGTCTCTGGGTTCATGCGAACCAAAGAACCGTTTTCAAGGATGGGGATCGCCGAGCAATTGTTAGGCGTCAGGCAATACTTCACGTCTTCGTTCAAATTGAGCTTGCGAAGCCGGCGTCGGTGGGAAGATGCCTTGAGGAAGGCGAACATGTTGTCGCGTGCAGAGCGGTAGATGAATTTGGCCGCCACCGTGCTGTCTTCGTCGGCGAAGAAACGGCCCGACTTCAGGCACTTGTCGGCAATGGCGCCCGCGCAGATGGTGTCCTCGAGGTTGAATTTGTCTTTCCAGCCGGAACCCAAGACCAAAATGTCTCGCCTCTGACGAATCAGCCAATGGCACAACGCATCGAGGTTGTTCAGGGAGCCGATGACTACGGTCTCCTTGTCCTTGGCCATGTTGATGGCCTTCGTGCCGTTGGTGGTGGTGAGCACCACCGATTTGCCTTTAAGGGCGGGGTCCATGTAGCTGAAAGGGGAGTTGCCCATGTCGAAGCCTTCGACGATTTGGCCACCGCGCTCGGCCGCAGCCAAGTACCCTTCGGATTGAAGTTGGCGCGCTTCTTCGACCGAAGCCACTGGGATGATTTCCTTCACGCCGTGCTCCATGGCCGCGCAAATGGCGGACGTGGCGCGCAGGACGTCCAACACGACGACCAGTTGAAAATCAGCTTCGTACAGGTGGTATTCCCCAGGGGAAAAACAAACTTCGATTCGGTTCATGCTCCGGTTTTCTTCACGTGGCAGGTCATTGTCTGCCCGACGCTTGGGAGGGAATCACCCCTTGTAGAACGGAAAGCGGACCACGTGGCAGGAGACCGTTTTGTTGCGGATCTGCACTTTCAAAGGCGTGCCTTCTGTCGCAAGCGACGCCTCAAGATACGCCATTCCAATCCCTTGGCCTAACGAAGGCGACATCGTGCCGCTGGTGACCTTGCCGACCACGCGACCTTCGAGGTCGCAGACGTCGTACCCGTGTCGCGGAATGCCTCGTTCGTCCATCAACAGTCCCACCAGTTTGGACGCAGGGCCGGCGGCTTTTTCCGCTTCAAGCCTTGGCCGGTCGACGAAGTCCTTGCCGAACTTCGTGATCCACCCCAGGCCCGCGGCGAGGGGAGACGTGGTGTCGTCAATGTCGTTGCCGTACAAGCAGAACCCCATTTCCATGCGCAGGGTGTCCCGGGCGCCGAGGCCGCATGGAGGCACGCCCAATTCAACCAGCGCGTTCCACACCGGTTCGGCGGCGTCGAGCGGCATGTAAATCTCCACGCCTCCAGCGCCGGTGTATCCGGTTGCGGAGACGATCACCTCGTGGCCCAGCAACGAGGCCTCCGTAAACGTGTAGTAGGTCAAGTTGTGCCAGCCGTTGCCGTCGGCGCGCTTAGGATGGAGTTGGGCCACGAGGTCGTCGGCCTGCGGACCCTGAACCGCGAGGAGCGCGTAGCGGTCGCTGTCGTCGCGAAGTTGGACATCGAAGGCGCACTCGGCGATTTGGTCTTGGATCCACTGCCAATCCTTTTCGCGGTTGCTCGCGTTGACCACAAGCATGTACTTGTCCTCCGCGAACCGGTAGACGAGCATGTCGCCCACTATCCCGCCTTCGCCGTTGGGCATGCATGCGTACTGGACCTTCCCGTCGACCAACTTGGCCGCGTCGTTTCTGCTGACCCACTGGACCAAGGCAAGTGCGTCCGGGCCTTCCACGAAGAACTCCCCCATGTGGCTGACGTCAAACATGCCGCACTTGGTACGAACCGCTTCATGCTCGGCATTCAATCCTGCGTACTGAACGGGCATTTCGAAACCAGCGAAGGGGACCATTTTGGCCCCTGCCTCGATGTGGGCGTCATGCAGGGTGGTGCGGTGCAGGGTCTGAGTTTCCATGAGGCGAAGGTAGGAAGGGAGCTTCCGGTCCGAGGTGAAAAAGCACGTCCAAAATCGACCGTCCCGCCACAAACCCCAGCCGGTCTTCGAAGACCTGCGGGTAGCGCGTTTCAGGGAGGTCAGACCATCGCGCCTTGGGCCGCCAATCGTCCCAGCCGCTCCCGTCCTGGTAGGATTGGGAAACCTCTGGGTGCGTCCATCCCAGGGCATGGCAGGCCCACCGGGTCGACGCAAGGGCGGCATCAAGCCAAGGCAGTCCGGGCTGCAAGTAAGCGTGCGCCCAATCCTCCACTTCGGGGAAGTAATGTTCGAAGAACGGTGTGCTTCCGCAGTTGGTGCGCAGGCTCTTCAAAAGCAAGTCGGGCGTCGCGGAGGCCGTGAATTTTACGTCTTGGACGCATCGCGTTTCGGCGGAGCGCCGATGCACGGGCATGGTCAATTCGGTAGCCCCTTGCGCGTCCACCAGCGCGATTCGGTTTCGAAGGCTCTGCTTGACGTAGTTCTCATGCACGCACACCGCCGAGCCTTCCCGAGTGGCCATTTGAAACCAGGCCAAAGGAGGAAACGTGGCCGCGGGCAGGAGGGCAGGGGCGCCGGTCACTTCACGGACGTCATCATGCGGTCCCAGCGAATCTTGGACTCGCCGTGTTGTGCTTCGTTCTGCTTGCTGAACCAGATGAACGACGCTCGCCCCACGATGTGATCTTCCGGCACGAAGCCCCACATTCGGCTGTCGGCCGACCGGTGACGGTTGTCGCCCATCATCCAGTAGCCGTCCATGCCGAAGGTGTATTCGTCCACAATTTTGCCGTCCAACACGACCTCACCGTTGGCTCGCTCTTCGAGCATGTGGCCTTCGTAGGCGGTAATCCAGCGACGGTAAAGGTGGAGGTTTCGTGGGGTGAGTTTCACCGTCACGCCTTTCTTGGGAAGCATCACGGGTCCAAAGTTGTCGGGATCCCACTGGTTGAATTCTTCGTCCCAAACGTTGGGGAACATCTCTAACCGTCCGCGCCGGTGCGCGTTGCTCATGGGCTCGACGCTGGTGGCCAAAGCCGACATCGCCGCAGCTTCCTTTTCTGTCAGCGCCATGACCGCGGCCAAGCCCTCCGGAATGGCACTCACGGGGCCCAAGTCAAGTTTGGTCAAATCGAGCTTTCGGAAGGCGACCTGTGCCTCGGCTTGCGTGGCGAACACCACGCGGTACTCCATTTGCAATCCCTCGGGGTTGGTCACGGGCTCGCCATCGATGTGCAATTGCCCTTCCACGACACTGACGGTCTCGCCAGGCAGGGCCACGCATCGCTTGACGTAGTTCTCCATTTTGTCGACCGGACGCGCGCGAAGGCCGGGGTTTTTCGCCGCTTGTTTGCGTGCGTCGGCCAGGTAGCGTTCAGGGTCGAGCGCAAAGGTTTGGACGTCCCCGCCAGCGCGGCGAATGCCTTCGCGACGCAACAAGGCGTAGTAGTCGTGCCCGACGAGGTTGGGGTCCACGTACACCGTGTCGCCGTGCGGGAAGCTGAATACCACGGCGTCGTACCGCTCCACATCACGCCATCCGGGCAACCGGAGGTTGGGAAGCGAGAACCAATCCGTGTAGCTCGGCGTCAGGGACCCGGGAAGCGCGTTGTGCACGAAAGGCATTGAGAATGGGGTGCGAGGGAGTTTGGCGCCATAGGAGGTTTTGGACACGAGCAAATAATCGCCCACAAGCATGCTTCCCTCCATCGACGGGGTGGGAATGGTGAATGGCTCAAACGTCAGCATGCGGAGTGACCCCGCGACCACCGTGGCCCAAATCAAGGCTTCACTCCATTCACGCGCGGTGGATTTCCGCGTTTTGGACCAATCGCGCTTGCCGACCCAAACGTCGCTCCCTTGCCGCAATTCCCAAAGCCCCCACCAAGGCAGCGCCCCCATGATCCATTGGTCTTTGGTGCTTCTCCGCCCAAAGGCCAAGCCCAATTCGACGTGCATCACGGTCAGCATCAGGAGGTTAATCCCTGGCACCAACAGGAAGATCACCCAATACCAAGGGCGTTGAATCAACTCCAGCCAGCTGAGAAAGTGCAAGCCAGGCACAGCGCCTTTCCACGTTGCGGCGTCGGCGTCTTTGCGCGCGATCAACACGGGCAACGTCACGAGCTGAAGCACAACGGCCAGCAGCAACAAGATCCAAGGAATGAGGTTCATGCGGTAAAGAGATCAGTCATGGTGTACAGGCCAAACGCTTCCTCCCGGTGACGCTTCCACGTCCAGCGCAATGCCCAGACAGCGCCTTCTGCAAACCCGAGTCGCGATTTGGCTTCGTGGTGCAAAACAACGGAATCGTGCGCAGAGTCCCACGCCAAAGCATGCAAACCCACGACTTCGCCCTCTCGGACGCTTTCAATGTCCAGGGGCGTCGTCCAGCCTCCCTGCTGCACGTGCCGCTTCAGCGTGAGCGCCGTGCCGCTCGGCGCATCTTTTTTGTGAATGTGATGCACCTCGCGGACGTGCGCCGTGTAGCCCTCGAGTTGGCTCATGACGCCCGCAGCATGTTCGGCAATGAGGTTCAGGGCGTGGACACCGGGGCTGAAATTGGTGCTGTAGAACGCCGTGCTTTTCTCCGCTTCCAACCGCCCTTCCAATTCGCCGAGTCGGTCGAGCCACCCCGTGGTTCCGGTCACGACAGGCACACGCGCTTCTGCGCATCGCAGGAGGTTGTCCAAGGCCGCTTCGGGTGCCGTGGCCTCGAACACGAGACCATCCGGCTGCCATCCTTGGCCGGCGGAGATGCGGCCAGCAACGGATCCGCCTTGACGTTCCCATGCTTCGGCCACGGCGGTGCCGAGTTTGCCGGCGCCTACCACGAGCAAAGGAGGGAGGTCGGAGGGGCGGGGGAGTTCAGGGTTCATGGCGTCTTGCGGTGAGGTTCCAAGTCAAGTGAACGGTGGGTACGCCCCACGACGTGCCTAGTCGAGCCGACAATTGGTCGGACGTGTCCAAGCCCCGAAGCATGGCGCCGGTGTTGGCGTCGAGGATTTGGAGCCCGTGACCAATCAAAAAGCCCAGCACGCTCAAATCGCGGTTGCGACGGTAAAACAGGGCCCGATCTTCCAACTGAGCTTCCGAGAAGAAATTGCCAGCCCCGTCCGTGAGCACCGGAACGGTGCCCGGGTCGTCGTCCGTCACGGCAATCAAATCGTCGATGCTGGCGCGCATCTCGCGCGCGTTGTCCGCGGTTGCCCAAACCGCGTACCCCAGCCCGCCCCAAACCACCGGGACCTTCCACGCTTGGCGATTCATGATTTGGCCTGAACCCGGGAGGCATGCTGCCCAGACGGTGACGCGCTTCACGCGAAGGGCGGTGCTGTCCTGCGGAGCAAGGTCGCTTTGCGCGGCGAGGTGCCACGAAGCCAACGTCAGCACAAGCCACCACGCGGACTTTTTCATAGGGCCTTAGTCCAATCCCAATTTGGCCAGCACGGCCTCGAGTTCTTCCAACGAGGCGTACTTCAGCGTCAGCTTGCCTCCGCCTTGCGGCTGTCGTTTCAAGGCGAGCTTGGCGTTGGTGCCGCTCAATTTGAGGCGCAGGCTGTCCAGCGCTTGGATCTCATCTTCGGTGAGGGGCGAAGCTGCGGCGTTGGGCTTCGCAGCGGGCTGAGGTTTCCAACCTCCTTGCTTCACCCACCGCTCCAATTCGCGAACGCTGACGCCTTCGGCGACGGCTTTTTCCGCCAAGGCCACCTGCGTGTACCGGGCGTCTGGACCCTTGGCGCCCGCAAGTGCTTTGGCGTGGCCCAAACTCAACTCCCCGGCGCGCAGCATGTCCTGAAGCCGCTCGGGCAACTCCAGCATCCGCAAGTAATTCGCCACCGAGGAACGCGCCATGCCGACGCGCTGGGACAACACATCCTGCGTCATGCCACACTCTTCCATGAGGTGCTGAAATGACATGCTCACTTCGAGCGGGTTGAGGTCTTCGCGCTGGATGTTCTCCACCAACGCCATCTCGAGCAACGCCCGGTCGTCCGCCTCGCGAACGTAGGCGGGCAATTCTGTCAATCCCACACGCTGTGCGGCGCGAAAGCGACGCTCGCCGGAGATGATCTGGAATTTCGAAGCCCGAACCTTGCGCAACGTGATGGGCTGGATGATGCCGTGGGCTTCGATGCTCTCGGCGAGATCACGCAAGCCGTGCTCATCGAATTCGCGCCGTGGCTGGTTGGGGTTGGCTTCGATGTCGGCCACTGCGATCAGTTGAACCGCGTTGACCTCCCTTCCAGAACGCGAAGGAAAATCGCGCACCTCGTCCGGATGCGGTGCCGGTTTGGGCACAGGTGCTCCTCCGAGCAGGGCATCCAACCCGCGACCGAGGCCCTTGGGCTTGGTCATGACTGAAGGTATTTGTCCTCCGTCCGAATGTGGGTCATGTTGTTCTTCTGCAACAGCTCACGCGCGAGGTTCAGGTAGTTGATGGACCCTTTGCAGGTTGCGTCGTGCAGGATGATGCTTTCGCCGTGGCTTGGAGCTTCGCCCAAACGCGTGTTGCGGTGAATGACCGTCTGCAACACCAAATCCTGGAAGTGCGTCCGCACCTCTTCCACGACCTGGTTCGCCAAGCGCAACCGCGTGTCGTACATGGTCAAAAGGATGCCTTCGACTTCGAGCGACGGGTTGAGCTGGTTTTGCACAATTTTCACGGTGTTGAGCAGTTTGCCCAACCCCTCCAGCGCGAAGTACTCGCACTGCACGGGAATCATCACGCTGTCCGCGGCCGTCAAAGCATTCAAGGTCAACAAACCGAGGCTCGGTGAGCAATCCAAGACGATGAAGTCGTAGTCGTCGCGAACCGCCTCCAGCGCCGTCCGCAGCTTCCGTTCGCGCTGCTCGGCGTGCACGAGTTCAATCTCGGCCCCGACCAAGTCCAAATTCGTGGGCAGGATGTCCAAGTTGGGGGAGGAGGAAGGCACGATCGCGTCGCGCAGGTTGACCTCCCCTGAAATCACTTCGTAGCTGCCGTTCAAAACTCCTCGGGGATCAACCCCCACGCCGCTTGATGCATTGGCCTGCGGGTCGAGGTCCACCAACAACGTCTTGAATTCCAGGACGCCCAAACAGGCCCCCAAGTTGATGGCGGTGGTCGTTTTTCCAACCCCACCTTTTTGGTTCGCTACGGCGATGATTTTGCCCATGATTGCTGCAGATTCCGCGTTTGAACGAAGGTACTGCCTGCAACGGGGCACAAGGGAGCGAGTTTTTCACACTCACCCCGTCCTTTATCAAGGAATCAGAGGTCGTCGAAGGCGATGTCGTCCTCGCTGGGCCCACCATCCTCGGCGGCCGGAGCTGCGTCTTCAGAACTGTCTTGCTCTTGCTCTTGCGCAGCGCGCTCTGCAATGGGGTCCCGGAACTCTCCAGACCCCATCAATTCCGCAATCTTGTCCACCGCGTCCAAGAACCCTTCTTCAAACTTATCAAAGTCTTCCCGGTACAGGAAGATTTTGTGCTTGGAGTAGCTCACGTTGCCGTGGTCGTCGAACCGACGCTTGCTCTCGGTGATGGTCATGTACAGGTCTTTGCCACGTGTGGCTTTGACGTCAAAGAAGTAGGTGCGCTTTCCTGCCCGAACAGGCCGGGAGTACAATTCGTCTTGGTTCTCGTAGCTCGACATGATGCAATTATCCTGGCGCTTAAGGTAGGCAAATTCTTGCCAACCCGCGTCAGCGTGCGATGTGCACGTGGCCTTCGGCGACGCGGGGGTAGCCAATCTGGTCAACGTACACCACGCGATACAGATAGACCCCGTTGGGGCAGTAGTGCTGTCCGTCCGGGCCCATCTGTCCGAGCCAGGGTTCCTCCGGGTCGTCCGTCTCAAAGACCAATTCGCCCCAGCGGTTGGTGATGCGCATGGAGTAGGAAGACACGCCCCGAACCACGGGAAGCCAGACGTCGTTCAGGCCGTCCCCGTCTGGGGTGAACGCCGTTGGTGCGTAGAACACCGACCCACTTACGCTGACCTGACCTTCCGCGGTGTTCGTGCATCCAAATTCGTTGACCACGGTTTGGGTGATGGTGAACGTGCCACCGTCGGAATACATGTATTGAACGTTGCACCCCTCGAGTCCTCCACCGTCACCAAAACTGTAGAAACAATCCACATCTTGATCTCCCAGGTATTCCACCCAAACCATGGGATTCAAAATGTCCACCTCGTTGGGGGTCACGTCGATTGCGGCCATGGGGACCGGCAAAATTTCCACCATTTGGGCCGCATCCAATTCCAGAGAGCGGGCGCAATAGCCGCCGGTCTCCATTTCCAACGTGATGGGGTAGACACCGGGGGACATGTACATGTGGCTCGTGCTGACGGCGTTGGACGTGCTGCCGTCCCCAAAATGCCACGTGTACGTCGTTGCCGTCTCCGTGGTGCTCATGTTGGTGAAGCTGACCGAATGCGGAGGGCATCCCGTCCACGGTCCAGCTTGGAAATCGATGGTTGGCTCGGCGATGGCCGTCACCTGTTCCGTAAAGGTTTGAACGCATCCCGTGAGTCCAGGCACACTTGCGGTGAGGCTCACGTCGTAAGTCCCAGGTTCAGCGTACATCAATCCCATGACGTTTTCAGCTTGCACGCTTTCAAACGAAGTAGCGCCGCCAAAATCCCACTCGTACACCGTGTTTTCGTCGCTGGAAGCCACGCCGCTGAAGGTGAAAAAGTGGTCGTTGAAGCAATCGGGTTCCGGGTCGTCGAATTGGGGTTCGAGCAAGAATTGGATCTCGACTTCAGCGGTCGACACGTCGGGGCAGGTGAAGTCAGCCGCCGCAGTCAGCGTGATGACGTAAATGCCCGTGTCCGGGAAGGTGTAGGTTGGGTTGGGGTCGGTGCTCGATCCGGAGGGAATGCCACCCATCCCGTCTCCAAAGTCCCAGACAAACGCGTCCGCGTTGGAAGACAGGTTGGTAAAGTCGAAGGTCAAACCCGTGCAGAACTGGTATTGGTCCTCCACCACAGCCATCGGGTCAGGCGGAGCAGTCCAACTGAAGTCCGCGTCCGAGGTGCATCCGTGGTTGTTGACGGTCACGGTGGCGTCCCAGTCCTCGGCGTTGCCAAACGAAATGCCCCCGGGATTGGGGATGTCCGCGAGGTTCGGGCTCCCGATGCCAAAGTCCCAAAGCAGGGTCGCGCTTCCGTCGATGTTGCCTTCCACCACAAAATCAAAGACCTCTTCGCCGTCCTCGCAGCTGAAGCCATCGATCACAATCACGGGGTCCAGCGGCTGGTACACCTGATACAGCACCTGTGAGGTGTCGGCACAAGGCCAACCAGGATTGACCACCAACGTCACGGTGTAGTCCCCCGGTTCCGGCCACGTGTATGTAGGTTCGAAGGCGGTGCTCACATCCGTGGAGATGCCGGGCACTCCAAAGTCCCATTCGTAGCTCGAACCGTTGACTGAGTTGTTGTCCAGAGTGATGGTCTCTCCGATGCAGAACTGCGCGGCTGTTTGGTCGGCCACCACCGATTGGATGTTGGGGTTGCAGAGCGTGACGTTGAATTGAAAGTCACGCATGGTGGTGCTGAGCAATTCGCCGTCCCGGTATTCCGACACGCAGATTCCAATGGCGTATTGCCCAACAGCCGTAGGCATGCCAGTGATGATCCCGGTGTTGGGGTCAATCTCCATGGCCGGGTTGGAGGTGATGGGGTAGGTCGCGCTGAACCCAGGCATGTATTCCACCTCTTGGTAGGGCGGTGTTGCAGGCGGATTGGGAACGGGGCTGTTCAAATTTCCGTTTCCCGTGCCACCACCGTCAAGCGGCGCGCAAAACGAATACACCAGCTGATCCCCATCAGGGTCAATGGCCGTGTGATTCCATTGGAACTCGAAATTGGCGCAAACGGCTACAGGGGGGAGCTCCTGGAACACAGGTGAACTGTTCTCGTAGGCTTGGTTGGGCAAGGTGGTTCCTGGCACGTGGGTCACCAAGGTGGCTCCTGGGTTTTCCGTGCCACCGAAGTTTTGGAGGTTGCTAATGGAAGGGTTTCGGCAACAGCGCTGCCAGACCAAATCCCAACCGTAGGACGTTGGCGGCAGCGTGACCTGTGCAGAATAAATCGCTTGTTCAATGCACAATTCCGGCGGAGGTGTGCCGCAAGGATTCCCCAAAACCACAGGAACGTTGCTGACGTTTGAAGACGTCAAGGGAATGGTCAGCACATCGTTGTTGTTGATGTCCCCCGTACCGTCCCACATTCCAATGTAGACTTGATCGTCGAAGTCGGTTCCCAAGGAGTTGGCGGGACCGCAATCCCGGTACACTTTGAGCGTCACGAGGTATTGGCTTCCTCCGAGGTGGGTGTAGTAAATCTCGCCACCCACGAGGTGCGTGGCCCAGCTGGTGCTGCACCACAACCCCACTGCCAACGCAGCGAATGCACGGTCAATGGCCTTTTTCAAGGCTCCTTGAAGTTTGATTTCAACCATCTCAGTGGACGCCACAAAGTACGTGCGCACACAGGTTAACGTTGGAAAGGCGCGAAAGGTTGTCTTTTAGGGGGCCCTGAAGAGGTGGAGGCTGCCGTGTTCTTCGACGCCGTTGGAGCGTTGAAGCACCCATTGGTAATGGCCTTCTGGTGCCGGATCGCCGTTCTGGTAATTTCCGACCCAAACCAATTGGGATTCCGAGTCGAGTTTCGTCTCGTCGCTCCAAATCAACGTGCCGTACCGGTTGAACACCAACAGGCGTGACCCCATGGCCCCTGAGAGGCCCCGGACCCTGAAGACGTTGTTTCCGCCAAGGTTGTCCGGGGTGAAGACGTTGGGGATGCCGCAATCCCGAATCCGGACCAAGGATTGCGTTTCAAAACCGCATGAATCCACGAGGGTCAAAGTCTCTTCCCAAGCCATGGGGGTGTCCAGCGCTTCGAGCCCACTCAATTTCCAGTAATTCCCCTCCAGTGAGGCGTGTGCCACAAGTGGAACGCCGTTCTCAGGGTCATTCAAAATGGTAACATCGCCGTAACTCACGTCGGTTAAGGCAATTTCGTCGTTGAAGGCGGGGAAGGGAATGTCGGTCAACGGGCACAGTTCGGCATCGATGGCCACCGGGTGAAGCACGGGGATGAGGTGGCTCTCGACGTTTCCGCATTGATCTTCAATGACCAATTCAACGACCGTTTCGTGCTGCAGCTCTCCGGAGGCATCCAGGAAGTGGAACAACGAGTCAAAGCTCACAGTCCATTCGCTCGGAGGGTGGGAGGCGTTGTTCCAGTCGTTTCCGTCCCAGGTGTAGTGGAAGGGTCCGTACCCCGTGATGTTGTCGTAGCCCAGGGTTTGGTTCCCATTCTCATCAATGCATGAAAGTGCCGAGGGCGTGGCGACGATGGGCAATGGGTCCAAAATGACCACACGCGCCAACGTCGACGACACTTGGTCGCACGCATTGACGTACTCGCATTCAATGAGCAAGTGTTCCACACCTTCGTCTACGTTGTCGTCCACGAGGCCAAGTTCGATGTCGCTGGAGATGGAATCGGCCAGCATGATCACCTCGTAAAAGTCCTCCGAGAAGTCAAGTCCATCCGAGGCTGTGCCGGTCAACGTGAGGTAGGTGGTGTCCAACAGCGCGGCTTCGGATTCCGGGCGGAAAATCGTGAAGCGGGCGTCGTTGCACCCCTCGATCACCACGGCGTCGACGACCATGGTTTGCCCGTCGACCACGACGGGCGTGTTGTTGTCCGCGATCCAAGCAGCCATGGGAAAGGATTCCCCATTGGGGTAGGTAAATACGGCAGGCAACCCTAGGGCATCGTTGTACGAAACCAAACTCGTCAAGCCTCCCGCGGCAAAGGGCACGGCGTCCGCTTCCAACACCATTTCCGTGGGCTCACAGGTCGTGACGTTGAATTGAAAATCTCGACGCACAGTGCTTAGCAGCGTGCCGTCCCGGTATTCTTCTACGCAGATCCCGATGGCGTATTGCCCGGGGACGGTGGGTGTGCAGGTGAGTTGGCCCGTTTGGGGGTCGATGGCCAAGGCGGGGTCCGCTGTCATCGGATTGTCCCATGTGAAACCAGGGAGGTAGGGCACGGGGAGGTAGGGTGGAGTCGAGGGGGGATTGGGTTGAGCGTTTGCGGCATCCGCACCTTGCAGCGGAGCGCACAAGGAATACACCAAGTCGTCTCCGTCTGGATCCACGGCACTGTGGTCCCAAACAAAGGGCAGGTTGGAACAAAGCGCCACGGGGGGGAGCTCTTGGAATGCCGGGCTGCTGTTGCTTTCTGTGGTGATGTCGGTCCCCGGGATGTGGATGTCCAGGGTCATGCCTGCATTCTCAGTTCCACCGAAGTCGTCGAGGTTGACGATGGTGGGGTTGCGGCAGCAGCGTTGGTACACCAAATCCCACCCGTAGGCGTTGGCCGGCAGCGTGACCGTGGTGGTGTACACCGCTTGTTCAATGCACAGTTCCGGCGGAGGCGTTCCGCACGGATTGCCCATTTCCACCGGCACATTGGTGACGTTGGAAAACGTCAAGGGAATGGACACAACATCTGCACCTGTGATGACTCCCGAGCCGTTCCACAAGCCAATGGCGACCTGATTGTCGAACGGCGTTTCGTTGACGTTGGCGGGGCTGCAGTCCCGGTAGACCTTGAGTGTGATTTGGTATTGGTCTCCTCCGAGATGGACGTAGTCGAAGTCTCCGCCAACCAGGTGGGTGGCTCCAAGGTTTCCGAGGCCTAGCAGGCTGATGAGCAAAAACGAAAAGAGGTTGTGGCTCGCCCTTTGGACGTGGGGCAGGTGACTCATGACATTCAACATTTGGGAAAACCCGTGAAAAACAAACATACGCGACGGGCGAGCGATTCCGCCGTACTTTCGAGACGTGGAAGAACAACACGCGGAAGGCGCGGGCGAAAAGCCCGCCGAGAAGCGAGTTCGGTTTGACGAGCTCGATTTGCACCCAGACATTGAAGACGGCCTTTGGTCCATGGGCTTTGAGACGGCCACCCCGATTCAAGGAGAGGCCATTCCTCATGCGCTGAAGAAAAAGGACATCCTTGGAATCGCCCAAACGGGAACCGGCAAGACCGCTGCGTTTTTGTTGCCGACCATGGACCGAATCATGGACACGCCCAACGACGGCAAGGTCAAGGCCTTGATTGTCGTGCCAACCCGCGAGTTGGCCATCCAGATCGACCAAGCGGCCCAGGGTTTTGCCTACTACACAGGCATCACGTCGCTCGCCATCTACGGAGGCGGCACGGGAAAGGAATTTGCCCAGGAAAAAACGGCCCTGACGCAAGGGGCTGACATCATCGTCGTGACCCCAGGACGGATGTTGTCCCACCTGACGTTGGGCTATGTGGATTTGTCGTCCCTTGAGGTGCTCATCCTTGACGAAGCGGATCGCATGCTGGACATGGGCTTTCACCAAGACATCATGCGGATTGCCTCGCACTGTCGGAAGGAGCGCCAAACCCTGCTCTTTTCCGCCACCATGCCGGACCGAATGCGGACGTTGGCGCATGACCTGTTGAGAGACCCGGTGACCGTGCAGCTCGCGCTGAGCAAGCCGGCCGCGAAAGTGAAGCAAGGGGCGTATGTGCTGTTCGACCACCAGAAAGATGCGGTGCTGGTCGACGTGCTGAAGGAGCGCAACGTCAAGAGCGGCATCGTCTTCACCTCGCGCAAGCGGACGGTGGGGCAAGTGGTCCGCGCCCTTCGCAAGGCCGGCATCAACTGCGGCCGCATGTCCAGCGACCTCGAACAATCGGAACGCGAGGAAGTGATGTTGGCTTTCCGCCAACAAAAGCTCCCCATCCTCGTCGCCACGGACGTGGTGTCACGAGGCATCGACATCGACAGCATCGAGCTCGTTGTGAACTACGACGTGCCACCCAACGAAGAGGACTACGTGCACCGGATTGGGCGGACTGCCCGTGCCGAGCGCAAAGGAGAGGCCATCACCTTGGTGACACCCGACGACATGCGTCGGTTTGGGAAGATTGAGAAGCTCATCGAAAAAGAAGTGCCTAAACTCAAAGTCCCCGACGCCCTCGGTGCGGCTCCCGACTACGACCCCAAGTCGTCAGGCTCACGCGGTGGGGGTGGCGGTCGTGACCGAGGCCAAGGTGGAGGTCGCGGACAAGGGGGTCGCCGAGACGGTCGAAATTCGGGTGGTCCTGGACGCTCGGGCGGTTCAGGAGGACCGGGAGGTTCAGGGAATTCAGGAGGGGGGAAGCGCAACTTCCGCCGTAAAGGAAAGCCAGGAGGGCGCGGTCCTCAATCCGGAGGCGGCAACAAGCCCTCATGAATCGCTCCGCCGAAGAGTGGAGGTGGCACTTGACCGAAGAGGAACACCGTGTCCTGCGTGAAAACGGCACGGAGCGCCCCCACACCAGCGAGCTCAACGCCGAGTGGCGAGACGGAGTCTACACCTGCAAGGGCTGCGGCAAGGAACTCTTTGAAAGCCCTTCCAAATTCAATGCGGGATGCGGTTGGCCCAGCTTCGATCGCGAAGCCCCTGAAGCGAACATCACCCAAATCGTCGACCGATCTCACGGCATGGTGCGCATCGAGGTGCGTTGCTCGGGATGCGACAGCCACCTCGGTCACGTCTTTCCGGATGGTCCCACGGAAACGGGTACGCGTTACTGCATCAACGGCGTTTGCCTGACGTTTCAGCCCACCGAGGGCTGAGACGGGTTTACTGCATTCGGGGACGCCGCGTGCTTCGTGGCGAATGGCCTTGACGGGGTCCGGGAGGGCCTTTGCGATTGGTCGCATCCATTCGTTCGCGGATGTTCCGAGCCAATTCGCGCTTCATTTCAGGCAACTTCAATGCACGCTCGGCGCCGAGCAATTCGGCGACTTCGAGCAGATGCTCGGACTCCAGGTCCACCATGCTTTTCCGCTGTTCGGCGAGGTCTTCCACAAACTTCTGAAGCTCGGCGTCGGAGGCGTTTGAAGCGTCGAAGTTGTCTTTTTGGGTGCGCATGGCATCGCGCTGGGCTTCCAATTGGGCTTCAAAAGCCTCATGCATGGGCCAAAACGCTTTGCTTTCGTCAGGTGTCAAGGCCAGGCGTTCGGTCATGAACGCGATGCGCAGGGCTTCCATGCGCTCCGAGGTTTCGCGCGGTGGGCCGGGTTGCGCCAGGACGGTGGAGGAGATGCTCAGGCAGAGCAGGGCGAGGAGGGAGAAGGATTTCATCAAAAGGAAGTTGCGTCAAACAAAACGTCGTCGTACCCCGATTCCCAGCGGTCCAGCACTTCGAGCTCGTCCTCCGTGAGGGGGAGATCCGCTTGCGATTCCCAGAGGCAGACAAACGTCACGCATTGCTGGGTGCGGGGAGCCGACATCCATGTGCCAAGGAGTACGGCACCA
>Ga0181577_10000725_pt1 | contig 26788 bp, 21 predicted proteins | sample 101ome_21_FD_132468 | JGI IMG/M metagenome (GOLD analysis project Ga0181577, IMG submission 132468) | Coastal salt marsh microbial communities from the Groves Creek Marsh, Skidaway Island, Georgia - 101413BT metaG (megahit assembly) | ecosystem: Environmental > Aquatic > Marine > Intertidal...
GAGATGGGATTTGACGGAAATTGCAACTCATATTGTGTTCATGTAAAAATGAACCACTACATATTGTCACCTCTGTGAATGTTCAAAAAATTCCCAAAAAATCCCAATCAAACACAAGGCATTGAGAACATTAAGAGAACATTAAGTTCAAACCTATTTCGAAACACTGAATTCCCATGAAATTCCGCGGGGATTCAGGATGTGATTCGGAACTTGGCGGTATTTAGACCATAAAATCCCAGAGGCGGCTTAATCGAGATGTCGATACATCACGACAGCATCAACAAGACCTTCGCTCGGGTGGTGGAAAGCCTTGGGAAGGCGTCCAACGGTGTCGAACCCGAGGCTCTCCCATAAATGCAGCGCAGCTTTATTGGTGGTGACAACGAAATTGAACTGCATTGCTTCGTAGCCCAGCGCGCGGGCCAGCGGCAGGGATTCGATGCACATTTGCCTTGCGATACCCTGCCCGCGGGCGCTCGGTGATGTGGCATAGCCGCAATTACAGACATGCGCGCCGCCGCCCTGCTGGTTGGTGCGGATATAGAAGGTTCCGAGGATCGCACCGTCACGTTCGGCAACGTAAGGGCGACCGGTCGTCATCCAGTAGCGCTCGGCGTCTGCCTCGGAAATATCTGGGTCTATTGTGTAGGTATCGCCCGCGCGGAAGACAGGCGCGAGGATGGCCCAGATCGCCGGCCAATCGGCGGTTGTTGCCGGACGAATGGCGACGGGTGTCATCAAGCCATACCTGCCGCGACAAGGCCCTTGGCCAGTTGCCGGTAAGCATCGGCCACCGGCCCTTCGCCCGTTGCGACGGGCGCGCCGCTATCGCCAGCGAGACGGGTATCAAGGTCAATCTGCAAAGCACCCAAGAGCGGCAGGCCAAGCGCCTCGGCCTCATGTGCGACGCCACCGTGACCGAAGATTTGTGTCTCCTCCCCGCAATGCGGACAATGGAATGTCGACATATTCTCGATCATGCCCAGAACCGGCGTGTTGAGCGTGCGGAACATATCGAGCGCCTTCCGGGCGTCTATCAGGGCCACGTCTTGCGGGGTCGAAACGACAATAGCGCCGGTCACATGCGCTTTTTGGCAGAGGGTCAGTTGCACATCGCCGGTGCCGGGGGGCAGATCGACGAGAAGAACGTCCAGCTCGCCCCATTGCACCTGAGACAGCATTTGTTGCAGCGCGCCCATGAGCATCGGGCCGCGCCAGACAACGGCTTTTTCGGCGTCGACCATCAGGCCAATCGACATCACGGTAACGCCATGCGCGTGGGGCGGATTGATCAATTTACCGTCGGGCGATGAAGGCCGACCGGAGACACCCATCATCTTGGGCAAGGACGGGCCGTATATATCGGCGTCGAGAAGCCCGACGCGCCGCCCTTCACGCGCCAGCGCGACAGCGAGATTGGTGGAGACGGTGGACTTGCCCACACCACCCTTGCCGGACCCGATTGCAAGGATGCGATCCACACCCGCGACAGGCGCCGGGCCTGCTTGCGGCGTGGGGTGGCGGCCAACCTTCAGCGATGGCGGCGCACCCGCGCCACCGGAAGGCGCGGCGGCGGGCTTGGGTGCAGCCGGCGCGCTATGGGCCGTGAGCACGACAGAAACCGACTCGACGCGGTGAATCGCCCGCACGATCTGCTCGGACAACTGGCGCACCGGCTCCATTTTGGCAGCCAACTCCGGCGAGGGTGCCTCGATCACGAAGCGGACAACTCCACCCTCGATTGAGAGAGCGCGAACGAAGTCACGCGAGACGAGCGTTCCACCATCGGGGAGCGCTACTTTTTCGAGTTCGGAGATCACGGTTTCGCGAGTGAGAGACATGGGAGACCCTTTTCAAACTGCCAATTTTAAAGAAAAATATGCCTTATTTTCGTGAAATCACGGTCAAACGCCGCAGGAATTGGCAGTGTGCTACCTGATTGTGTGGCCGCATGCCAGTTCCCATGCAATTGCTGCATAGCGGCATTGATAAAGCGGTGTATTGTGCAATCGCAGCAAGCGACTATTTTTCCTCTCAACGGCGCAGACGACAGCGCTAACAGTTTCAACTGGCCGGACACATCCGGCACCTGACGCAGAAGAGAAAGATATAGAAATGGCATACGCAAACGACATCCGCATCGCCTCTGGTTTCAACCTCGTTGAGCGCTTCGCTACGCTCCGTGCATCCATCGCAGACCGCCTCGCAAAGCGCGCTGTGTACCTGCGCACGCTGAACGAACTGGAAGCACTTAACGACCGTGATCTGGCCGATCTGGGCATCGCCCGCTCGAACATCCAGTTGCTGGCAAAAGAAGCCGCTTACGGCGTGTAATTCCCATCGGGGCGCAATCTTCCTCCTCCCTGATTGCGTCCTGACATATCGGACCGCTCCTCTCCTCCTCCCTTGGAGCGGCCCGAATTAGCGGCGGTGGCGTCTTCCTCCTCCCTGACGCCACCGCCCGCACCAAAGAATTCGGCGCTCCGTCCTCCTCCCTTTGGAGCGCTGATGTTCTGGACCGGATGCCCCGCTCCTCCTCCCTAGGGGTATCCGGATACCGGAACGCAAATACGACGCATGGCAACCTCCTCCCTTAGCCCTGCGCCGTAAATCCGGGACGGCCTCCCTCCTCCTCCCTTGGGGGTCCGGCCCGACAACGAACGCGACGCACCCCTCCTCCTCCCTTGGGTGCTGCGACGTGCAAAAAGAACGGCGATGACCCTCCTCCTCCCTAGGTCGTCGCCGTTTTCGTTTGCGGGGCTTGCCCTTGCCGCAAAAAACGGAAATGCAAGCGCATCACGAGGGAGACTCCAATGCCGATAGAATTGCTGACCGCACTGATGGGTTTTGCTTTTGTCAGTTCCATCACGCCCGGGCCAAACAACATGATGCTGATGGCATCGGGCGCGAATTTTGGCGTGCGCCGGACCGTGCCGCATATGATGGGCGTGGGGCTTGGCCATTCGTTCATGATCGTGGTGCTGGGTGCGGGGCTGGTGCAGGTCTTCGAGACATACCCGCTGACGCTGACCGTGATGAAATGGGTATCGGTCGGGTATCTGCTATACCTGTCATGGAAAATCGCCAATGCCGCGCCAAAAGCACCAGATGCCCCTGAAACCGGCGGGCAGCCGTTCACCTTCCTAAAAGCTGCGGCGTTTCAATGGGTGAATCCCAAGGGGTGGTTCATGGCATTGACGGCGATCAGTGCTTACACCGGCAACCAGACGATGCGGGAAGTGGTGATTGTGGCAGTGGTTTTTGTCTGCACCAACATCCCTTCGATCAGCTTTTGGACCGTGCTCGGGCAGCAGATGCGGAAGTTCCTGACATCGCCGGTACGGCTGAGGACATTCAACATCGTGATGGCGCTGTTGTTGGTGGCGACACTGATCCCGATTTTGCGCGGACATTAGCGCAAGCGCGATTGAGCGTTGCCGTGCGCGGCAGATTGGGCCAAAACCATCGCCATGGCAAAAGACCTGAATTACTCCTGTACGGCCTGCGGCGCGACCTATTCAAAATGGTCGGGCAAGTGCGATGGCTGCGGGGCGTGGAACTCCATCATCGAAGATCAGCCGCTTGCCGCCGGGCCAGCCGCGAAATCGCTTGGAGCGAAGCGCGGGCGCAGTGTGGCGCTGACCGATCTGGCGACGGAAGAACCGGAACCGCCACGCACGCTGGCGGGGGTCGAGGAGCTAGACCGCGTGCTGGGCGGCGGATTGGTGAAGGCATCGGCGTTGTTGCTGGGCGGCGATCCCGGCATCGGGAAATCGACGCTGCTGCTGCAAGCGGCGGCGCGGTTTGCGCGCAACGGGCTGAAGGTGATCTATTTCTCGGGCGAGGAATCGGTGAGCCAAGTGCAGATGCGGGCGCGGCGGCTGGGACTGACGAAAAGCCCCGTGCAATTGGCCTCGGCCACCAATCTGCGGGACATCCTCACCACGCTCGACAGCGAAAAACCTGACCTCGCGATCATCGACTCGATCCAAACGATGTGGGCCGACAATGTGGAAAGCGCGCCCGGCTCGGTGAGCCAAGTGCGGGCCTGCGCCCATGAGCTGACCAGTTTTGCCAAGCGGCAGGGTATTGCGATTGTCATGGTCGGGCATGTGACCAAGGAAGGCGCGATTGCGGGGCCGCGGGTGGTGGAGCATATGGTTGATACCGTGCTCTATTTCGAAGGTGAACGGGGCCATCAGTTCCGCCTCTTGCGCGCGGTGAAGAACCGCTTCGGCCCCGCTGACGAGATCGGCGTGTTCGAGATGACCGGAAAAGGCTTGGTCGAGGTCAAGAATCCCTCGGCGCTGTTCCTGTCCGAGCGCGGCAAGCCCGCGCCAGGGTCGGTGGTGTTTGCTGGGATCGAGGGCAGCCGCCCGATGTTGTGCGAATTTCAGGCGCTGGTCGCCCCCTCGCCCACCGCGCAACCGCGCCGCTCAGTCGTGGGTTGGGATGGCGGGCGCTTGGCGATGATCCTCGCCGTGCTGGATGCACGCTGCGGGGTCAGCTTTGCGGGGCTGGATGTTTACCTCAATGTGGCGGGCGGGCTGCGCATCTCCGATCCGGCAGCAGATTTGGCCGTCGCGGCGGCGCTGGTTTCGGCCAGAGAGGATGCCACGGTGCCGCCAGATTCGGTCATTATGGGTGAAATATCGCTCTCGGGAGGGCTCAGACCAGGCTCACAGACGGAAAACCGGTTGAAAGAAGCCCAAAAACTTGGTTTTTCCTCTGCAATCCTTCCGCAACTTCGCAAAGAGGTTACGGGAGCCGGGCTTTCTCTCCGCCAGATGGAGGACCTTCCGGGCTTTGTGGAAGAGGTTTTCGGCCCCGGACCGAGGGCGGCGCAAGAATAGGACAAGGTACAGGCATGGAAGGTTTCACCATAATTGACGGGGTTGTTGCGATCATTGTGATCGTTTCGGCGCTGCTGGCCTATTCCCGCGGGTTCATGCGCGAATTGCTGGCGATTGCAGGCTGGGGCGGCGCGGCCATTGTGGCGTTTCTTTACGCCGATCTTGCGCAACCGCTGGTCAAGCAGGTGCCGGTATTGGGTTCCTTCATCGGTGACAGTTGTGAATTGTCGATCATCGCGGCATTCGCGGGCGTGTTTGCCATCGCTTTGGTTATCTTCTCTATCTTCACGCCGCTTTTCTCGTCGCTAGTGCAGCGCTCAGCGCTCAGCGGGTTGGATCAAGGCGCGGGCTTCTTGTTCGGGGTTGTACGGGCGCTGATCCTCGTCGCGGTTGGCTTTTTCGTCTATGAGACGATTTTGGAGACGCAGGACTTTGCCATGATCGACGACAGCCGCGCGGCTGTGATCTTTGGCCAATTCACCGACCGCATCGCCGAACAAAATCCAGAAGCGGCTTTGGGCTGGATCACCACCCAATACGAGCAACTGGTCGGTGTTTGCAGCGCGTTCTAGACCCAACACGAGACTAAGCCGCCACGCCTGCGCATCCGCGCAATTTGCCGCGCATTGGACACGCAGAAAATATGATAGTTTCGTGACAGTCGCGGCTTGAACGACTATACGGACCGCGACCGCTATCAATTGGATTCGGAGCCAGACCTCGTGTCCCATCAAATGCCGCCCGCCCACCCCTTCGACGATGATAAACTCAGAGAGGAATGCGGCGTTTTCGGCGCAATCGGTGTCTCTGACGCAGCCAACTTCATCGCCCTTGGCCTGCATGCCTTGCAGCACCGTGGGCAAGAAGCTGGCGGGATCGTTACCTATGATCCGGAGAGCGGATTTAACTCCGCGCGGCGCATGGGCTATGTGCGCGACAACTTCACCAGTCATGAGGTGATGCAGACCCTGCCGGGGAGCCTCGGTATCGGGCATGTGCGCTACTCCACCGCCGGATCAAAGGGGCAGACAGCGATCCGCGACGTGCAGCCGTTTTTCGGCGAGTTTGCGATGGGTGGCGCGGCGATTGCGCATAATGGCAACATCACCAATGCGGACGCGCTGCGCCGTGAGCTGATCGAGCGCGGTTCGATCTTCCAGTCCTCCTCGGATAGCGAATGCATCATTCATCTGATGGCGCGGTCGATGGGGCGGAATATCCCCGACCGGATGGAAGAAGCGCTGCGCAAGGTCGAAGGCGCGTTCTCCGTCGTGGCGATGACCCGCACCAAGCTGATCGGCGTGCGCGACCCGCTGGGCGTGCGGCCGCTGGTGCTGGGCAAAGTGGGTGACGGATGGGCGCTGGCATCGGAAACCTGTGCGCTCGACATCATCGGTGCCGAATTCGTGCGTGAGATCGAACCGGGCGAGATGGTGGTGATCAACGCCGAAAAAGGTGTGCAGAGCCATTTCCCCTTCCGTCCGCAGAAATCGCGTTTCTGCATCTTTGAGCATGTCTATTTCTCGCGCCCTGACTCGATCCTCGGCGGGCGTTCGGTTTATGAAACGCGCGAGAATATTGGGCGCGAGTTGGCGAAAGAAGCGCCGGTTGATGCAGATGTGGTATGCCCCGTGCCGGACAGCGGCACACCTGCCGCGATTGGATATAGCCTGCAATCGGGCATCCCCTACGCGATGGGGATCATCCGCAACCAGTATATGGGCCGGACCTTCATCGAACCGACCGAGCAGATCCGCAATATGGGTGTGCGCCTGAAGCTGAACGTCAACCGTGCGCTTATTCGTGGCAAGCGGGTGATCCTCGTGGATGACTCGGTGGTGCGCGGCACCACCAGCCGCAAGATCAAGGAAATGATCCTTGATGCCGGTGCAGCGGAGGTGCATTTCCGCATTGCCTCGCCGCCGACGGCTTGGCCGTGCTTCTATGGCGTGGACACGCCGCAGCGCGAGAAGCTCCTTGCCGCGACGATGAGCGAAGAGGAAATGACCAAGCATCTGGGTGTGAACAGTTTGAAGTTCATTTCGCTCGACGGGTTGTACCGTGCGGTGGGCGAGGCTGGTGGCCGCGACCCGAGAGCGCCGCGCTACTGTGATGCTTGTTTCTCGGGTGAATATCCGGTTGCGCCGAGCGATATGATTGAGAAGGGATTCGAGCTGAAAGCCGTGGGATAAAGCGCCACTACGCTTGACCTTTGACGGCTGAGGCTCCAAACCGCCGCTATGACACAGATTGCCCTGATTACTGGCGCCAGCCGCGGGCTGGGCGCCGCTCTTGCAGAGGCGCTTGCGCCGACCCATCACATTATCGCTGTTGCCAAGACGGTCGGCGCGCTCGAAGAGCTGGACGACCGGATCAAGGCCGCTGGCGGGCAAGCGACGCTCGCACCGATGGACATCACGGTGGAAGCCGCCATGCAGCAGCTCTGCCGCTCGATCTTTGATCGCTGGGGAAAGCTGGACCTGTGGGTGCATACCGCTGTGCATGCGGGGCCGCTGGCCCCTGCGGGGCATCTGGCGGATAAGGACTTCGACAAGTCGATGGATACCAACGTCAAGGCGACGGCGCGGCTGATCGCCTATGCCGCACCTCTGCTTGGCGAGAGCGGGCGGGCGATCTTCTTTGACGATCCACGCGGCGGACAGGCGTTTTTCGGCCATTACGGAAGCTCGAAAGCGGCGCAAATTGCGCTGGCGCGCAGCTGGCAGGCGGAAAGCGCCAAGACAGGGCCGCGCGTGCGGATTCTGACACCGGAACCGATGCCGACGGCGGTGCGGGCGCGGTTCTTCCCGGGTGAAGTGCGTGATGATCTGGCTGATCCGAGCGATGAAGCAGTGCGGCTCTTGCCGCAAATCCTCGCCTAGCTGTTTTCGATCTCGCGCATTTCTGATTGCGCCTGTGCGATGATCCAGTCGCGCACGGCTTCAGCCTGTGGAATGAGCGGCCGCGTCTTGGACCAGACGAGATAAAAGCCCGCGCCAGTGCGCCACGCCCATTCGGGCCGCGCGGCGAGGAGGCCCTGCCGGATCAAGCCGCGGGTGACGTGCTGCCAACCGAAGGCGAAGCCCTCCCCCGCGATGGCGGCTTGCAGGACCAGCGCGTAATCATTGAGCCGCAAACCCGCGACCGGCTCGCGGTTGTGCACATCGTGATGGGCGAACCATTGCCGCCATGTGGGGCGCGCGCGGATCGGTTCTTCGAGGTGGATCAGACGCTCGTGGAAGAGGTTCGGCACGGAACGGAGGTTGCGAGCGGAGGCCATGACGAGGGGGCTTGCGATCGGGAAGATCACCTCATCCGCGATTTTGGCGGCGTGTACATCGGGCCAATCCCCCTGCCCGCGCCGCACGGCGAGGCTGATATTCTCGGCGTCGATGTCCGGCTCGTGGTCGCTGGACTGGAGGCGGAGGTCGATCTGGGGGTGGTCGCGGTGCAAATCCTGCAAGCGTGGCATCATCCAGTAATATGCAAAAGCGGATGACGCATTGAGCGTGACGTGATCGCTGCGCCCGTATTGCCGGACCTGCCGCACCGAGCGGAGCACATCCTCGAACGCGCGAGTGACATCGACGTGGAGCCGGCGGCCGGCATCGGTCAGCGTGACCTTGCGATGCGTTCGGTTGAACAGAAGAACGCCCATTGCCTCCTCCAACTGGCGGATCGCGGCGCTGACGGCGGGTTGCTGTACGTTCAACTCTTGCGCTGCAGCGGTGAAGGAACCGAGCCTTCCTGCGGCTTCAAAAACGCTCAAATGGCGCGGCGAGGGGAGGATTTTCCAAAGCTCTTGCATAACTTAGGATTATCCAAAGCATCGGAATTTTCAAGCGTCACAAGCATCTGTAGCCGCATTAACATCATGCGAAACTCGATAGGATGACCCCCATGGCCAGACGCGCCCGCCCGAACCGAACTCATTCCACCGCGCTCGGCGCGGCGCCACCGTCACCACATATCCGCCGTATCCTGCCCTTCTTCGATGTGCTTGACGGCGAGCAGATCGAAAAGCTGGAACGGCAGGTGGACTGGCTTTTAGAAAATGTGGGCATCGCCTTCCGTGACGACCATGAAGCACTGGAGCTCTGGCGGCAGGCGGGGATGACGCCGGATGGCGACCGAATCCGCGCCGATGCGCAATGGATCCGTGCGCTCTGCGCCAAAGCGCCGCGCCATTTCACCCAACATGCCCGCAACCCCGACCGCAGCGTGGTGATCGGGGATGGAAATCAGGTTTTCGCGCCGATCTACGGCGCGCCGTTTGTGCGCGATCTGGAAAATGGCCGCCGGTACGGAACGATGGCCGACCTCGAAAACCTGATCAAGCTTTCCTACCTGCACCCGAACCTGCACCACACGGGGCTAGTGATCGTCGAGCCATGTGATGTGGCGGTGAGCCATCGGCATCTGGAGATGCTGTTCCTGCACATGACGTGCTCGGACAAGCCGCATCTTGGCGCGATCACGGAAATGAGCCGCGCCGAGGACAGCGTTGCGATGGCGGAAATCCTGCACGGCGCCGACGGGTTTGAGGAGCGCTGCGTGATCATGGGCAACGTCAACACCAACTCGCCCCTGCTGGTGGATAAGGTGGTGACGCAAGCGATCCGCACCTATTGCGGGCGGGGTCAGGGCATCGTGGTGGTGCCGTTCATCCTCTCGGGCGCGATGGGGCCAGTTTCCACTGCTGCGAGCGTGGCGCAAGCGATGGCTGAGGCGATGATCTGCTGTGCCTTTGCGCAGCTCGTGCGGCCGGGTGCGCCGTTTGTACTGGGGAACTTCCTCTCATCCATGTCGCTCAAATCGGGCGCACCGACCTTTGGCATGCCGGAGCCGGTGATCTCGAACTACGCGATCGGGCAACTGGCGCGGCGGGCGGGCCTGCCCTTGCGCTGTGGTGGCTCGCTCACGGCCTCGAAAATTGAGGATGCGCAGGCGGCCTATGAAAGCGCGGATTCGATGCATTCCACCATGTTGGCGGGTGCGAATTTCGTCCTGCATGCGGCGGGGTGGCTGGAGGGGGGCCTCTGCACCGGATACGAAAAGCTGATCATGGATGCGGACAGGCTGGGCAGCTACCAAAAGGTGCTCGCGCAGGGGTTGGATTGCAGCGATGAGGCGATGGCGCGGGATGCCTATGATGAGGTCGCGCCGGGTGGGCATTTCCTTGGCTCCGGCCATACGATGCGCAATTATCAAACCGCTTTTTATGAGCCTGCACTGAGCAACAGCGAAAACGTGGAAAGCTGGGAGGAAGCCGGCAGCGCCGATATGCGGATGCGGGCCAATAAACGCTGGAAGGACATGCTGGCCGCTTTTGAAGCGCCGCCAATAGACCCCGCGACCAAGGAAGCGCTGGCGGCTTATGTGGCCAAGCGCAAAGAAGAAATCCCCGAAGCCTGGTACTAGGCCGGAAACCCAAAGAGGGAGGAAAACATGCCCGAGATACAAAAAGAGGTCGAAACTGGCGGCAAGGCGCTGCCCTCTCATGCGAAGGTGGTGGTGATCGGCGGTGGCGTTGTCGGCTGCTCGATCCTGTTCCATCTGGCGAAGTTCGGCTGGAAGGATGTGGTGCTGCTGGAACGTGATGAGCTGACATCCGGCTCAAGCTGGCACGCGGCGGGGCAGATCCACACGATCAGTTCCGACCCGAATATCAGCCGCCTACAGGGCTATACGATCGACCTTTACAAAGAGATCGAGGAGACATCGGGCCATTCCGTCGGCCTGCACATGACCGGCGGGTTTTACGCGGCATCGACGAAGGAATGGTATGATTACCTCAAGCGCGAACGCTCGAAGGCGCGGTATATGGGGCTTAATCAGGAGTTCATAAGCCCCAAGGAGCTGGCTGAACGGCACCCGTTGATTGACCCGAAGCATTACTACGCCGCGTTGTGGGATGATCAGGACGGCGATCTGGACCCCTCTGGCGCGACCTATGCCTTTGCCAAATCAGCGCGGGTACATGGGGCGCAGTATTTCACCCATTGCGGGGTCACAGCGATGAACCAGCGGCCGGACGGCTCGTGGGATTTAACCACGCCGAAGGGCATGATCAATGCCGAGCAGGTGGTGAACTGCGGCGGGCTTTGGGCGCGTGAGGTCGGCCATATGTCGGGCATTCACCTGCCGGTTCAGCCAATGGAGCACCATTACCTGATCACCGAGGCGATCCCGCTGATCAAGGAGCGGATGGAGAGCATGGGCGAGGCAGGTCGCCTGCCCGCTGGCATTGATTACGAGGCGAATATCTACTTCCGGCAGGAGCGGCAGGGGATGCTGCTTGGCACCTATGAGCCGAAATCGACGCCGTGGAAAGTGGATGGTACGCCATGGGACTTTGGCCATGAATTGCTGCAACCGGATCTGGACCGGATCGCGGACCGGCTGGAGATGTCCTTTGAGCGCATCCCGACCATCGGCGAGGCGGGGATCAAGGATATGATCAACGGGCCATTCACCTTTGGCCCTGATGGCAACCCGATGATCGGCCCCGTTCCGGGGATGCGGAACTACTGGGTCGCGGTGGGTGTCATGGCGGGCTTCTGCCAAGGCGGCGGTGTGGGGCTGACCATGGCGGAGTGGATGATCGACGGGGAACCATCGATTGACGTCTGGGCGATGGATGTGGCCCGTTTTGGTGAGTTTGCGACGCCGGACTGGGGGACGGTGAAATCCTCCGAAAACTATGAGCGGCGCTTCGTGATGACCTTCCCCAACGAAACGCTGCCCAAGGGCCGGATGCAGAAAACCACCGCGCTCTATGACCGATTGGTGGCGAAAGGCGCGCGGATGGGTCAGGGCTTTGGCCTTGAAAACGCGCTGTGGTTTGCCGACGGACCGGAGGATGCCCATGAGGAGCCGACCTTTGAGCGCAACCGGAGCCACGATTACGTTGCGCGGGAGGTGAAGGCGGTACAGGAAGCCGTGGGCGGGATCGAGATCGCCAACTTTGCCAAGCATGAGTTCAAAGGCGCGGGCGCGCGGGCCTATCTGGACCGGACGCTGGCAGGCTATGTGCCAAAATCCGGGCGGCTGACGCTGACACCGATGCTGACGCCGAAGGGGCGGCTCTATGGCGATCTGACGGTGGCGTGTTTGGCAGAGGATCATTTCATCCTCTTCGGCTCAGGCGCGATGCAGGAGGCGCACCGGCGGTGGTTCGAGAAAGACCTGCCGGATGATGTGCGCTACCGCAACGTCAGCGATGATTGGCACGGGATCGCGCTCTCTGGCCCGAAATCGCGGGCGCTACTGCAACGGCTGATGCGGGAGGATGTCTCCGCCGAGGCGTTCAAGTTCCGCGACCTGCGGCAGACATTCGTGGCAGGCGTGCCGGTAATTTTGAACCGGATCAGCTTTTCTGGTGAGTTGGGCTACGAGATTTACTGCAAGCCGCAATACCTGTTGCGGCTGGCTGAAGCGATCGAGGAAGCGGGAGCCGATCTGGGCTACCGCTGGTACGGAGCGCGGGCGCTGATGTCGATGCGGCTGGAGAAGTGCTGGGGCGCGTGGACGCTGGAATTCCGCCCCGATTTCAACGCGGTTGAGAGCGCCATGGATGCGTTTATCAACTGGAAGAAAGACTTCGTGGGTAAGGAGGCGACGGAAGCCTTCCGCGCGGAAGGCCCTGCCCGCAAGCTGGTGACGCTGACCATCGATGTGGAAGGCATCGACGTATCCGCCGATGAAGCCATCCTGAAAGATGGCGCGGCGGTGGGCTATGTCTCCTCCGGCGGCTATGCGCACAGGGTCGGGAAATCCATGGCGATGGGCTATGTCGCGGCGGCGCATGCGGCAGCGGGAACGAAGCTACAGGTGGAAATCCTTGGTGAGATGTATGACGCCGAGGTGCTCGCTGGCCCGATTTATGATGCGAATGGCGGGTTGATGCGCGGGTAGATCACATTGCAATCGGTTGCACTTTTTCGTGCAATATGAGAGGCTCCCCGTGCAAATCGAGGAGCCTTTTTCATGCGGGTTACATTACGGGAAGTGGCGGAGAAAGCGGGCGTTTCGCGCTCGGCAGTGTCGCGGACCTTTACCGAGGGGGCCTCCGTCTCCCCCAAGACCCGCGCCAAGGTGATGAAGGCGGCGGAGGCGCTCGGCTATCAACCCAATGCGCTGGCCTCATCGCTGACCACGGGGCGGACAAAGCTGATCGGGTTGATCTCTAACAACTTCAAGAACCCTTTCTTCCTTGAAGTGTTCGACCTGTTCACACGTGGGCTACAAGAGGCCGGTTTGCGGCCGCTGCTGGTCAACCTCACTGATGAAACAGACCCCGAACAATCGCTGCGGATGTTGCGGCAGTACTCGGTCGACGCAGTGATTGTTGCCTCCTCGACGCTACCGACCTCGTTCGCCACAGCGTTTCGGGTTGCGGGCGTGCCGGTGCTGCACTGCTTTGCCCGGGCCAGTGACAACCCCGATGTCCATGTTGTGGGGATCAACAACGTCGCGGCGGGGCGGCTGGCGGGGCGAGAGATGAAGGCACGCGGCTACAGCAAGGTGGGTTTCTTGGGCGGGCCGGATAGCGCCACCTCCACCCAAGACCGCCTACAAGGGTTTGCGCAGGAGGCACAGGCGCAGGGGATGCAGGTCACGGCCACACATGCGCGCAGCTACAGCTTTGCGGCGGGGCGGGCGGCGATGCTGTCTCTGCTCCAGCACACACCAGCGGAGGCGTATTTTTGCGGCGATGACGTGATCTCAATCGGTGCGCTGTCGGCACTGCGGGACAGCGGCTTGAGCGTGCCGGAGGATATCGGCCTGCTTGGGGTCAACGATATGGAGATGGCAGGCTGGAACGGCATCGACCTGACAACGATCCGGCAACCGGTGAAACAGATCGTGGAGGCGGCTATCGCGCAATTGGGGCTGCTGCTGGAAGATCCGCAGCGACCGCCCGAGGCGAAGCTTTTTAGCTGCGAGGTGGTCGAACGGGCGACGCTCAGGCCGCCCGTTCAGGAATAATCAGCGGAACATCGGCGGGCGGGCATCGACCCACGCGCCTTGCTTCTTGGAGCTATCAACGGCGGCATGGACGGCTGCCATAGAGCGCAAGCCATCCTCTGCCTTGGGGAAGAGATTGGCGGCGGGATCCATCGCGCGGCCTTCTCTTTCTGCATTAATTGCTTCCGCCAAATCACTGTAAATATTTGCAAAAGCAAGTGGCATGCCCTCGGCATGACCCATCGTGACACGGCTTGCGCGGCCGGCCTCGGGGGAAAGGCCAGCTTCGCCGCGCTCGATGATCTGGTTACGGCCAGCAACTGGGGTCCAGATCAGCTGGTTGGGCTGTTCCTGCGCCCAGCGAACGCCCCCTTTGGAGCCGAAAACCTGCAAGGTCAGGCCATGCATCCGGCCAACAGCAATGGAGGAGGTCCACAAACGGCCCGCAGCGCCGCCATCGAAGCGCAGGTTGACCATCGCGTCATCTTCGAGCGTGCGGCCTTCTATGGTTGCGACAAAATCTGAAGAAAGGGTCGTAACCTCCTGCCCTAAAACGAAACTTGCCATGTGGAGCGCATGGATGCCGCAATCGGCGAACTGGGCAGAGACGCCCGCCTGAGCGGGATCGTAGCGCCAGCGGACGCGGGGGTTATCCATGTCAGCGGCATTGGCGTGATGGCCGTGTGAGAACTCAGCCATGACCATACGGATATCGCCCAGATCACCGCGCGCCACCATCGCCCGCATGTGCCGCACCAGCGAGTAGCCGCTATAGCCGTAGTTCACGGCGCAAATGCGGCCCGTCGCGCGGGAAATGCGGACGATTTCTTCGCCTTCCTCGACGGTCATCGTCATCGGCTTTTCGCAAAGCACATGGAAACCTGCCTCAAGGAACGCCTTGGTGATCTCGAAATGCGTGGCATTGGGGGTGGCGACCGTCACCAAATCAATCCGGTCTTCGCGGTTAAGCTCACCTTCGAGCATTTCGCGCCAGTCGCCATAGGCGCGGTCGGCGGCGATGCCAAGCCGCTGGGCATAGGCGCGGCCTGCTTCAGGGTTGGCGTCTAAAGCGCCGGCTTCAAAGGAGAAATACCCATCAAGACCTGCGCCAAGACGGTGTGCTGGACCAATCTGGCTGCCTTCACCGCCGCCGATCATGCCCCATTTGAGTTTCTTCATTTTGATCCCTCAGATTTCAGAAACGTGGACCCACCGGCGCCCGCTTTCAGAGGCGCGCGCGGTGGCGATGATACGATTAACCTCGTGCCCCTCACGGAAGGTCGGCCAGACCGGTTCGCCAGTATGGATCGCTGTGAGGAAATCTTTGGCCTCGATAATGATGGTGTCGTTATAGCCGGTGCCATGCCCCGGCCCCTGACAGAACGGCGCGTAATCGGGGTGCGCGGGGCCGGTAAGGATTTTGCGGTAGCCACGCTCTGCCTCTGGTCCGTTAGCGAGGTATAGCTCGAGCGCGTTCTGGTCCTCCTGATTGAAGCGGAGTGCGCCTTTGGTGCCGACGACCTCGTAAATATAGCCCATCTTGCGGCCGTGATGGGTGCGGCTGAAGTAAAGGTGGCCCTGCACGCCGCTCTCAAATGTGACGAGCATTTGTGCCTGATCGTCGTTCTTCACCGCGACGCCGCCGCGCTGCGCATGGACCGTTTTGCGATCGGCCATGACCTCGGCAATTGGGCCGAGAAGCGCGCGGGCCGCATTGACCATGTGCGGCGCGAGATCGCCCAAGCAACCTGCGGCCTCAGTCTCTGTCCGCCAGTTGGCGGGGGCGGCGGGATCGGCGAGGAAATCCTCGGAATGTTCGCCACGGAACCATGTGACATCGCCAATCAACCCGTCCGCGATCAGCTTACGGGCATATTGTGAGGCGGGTGTGCGGATGTAGTTGAACCCAACCATGTTGGCGACGCCTGCTTTCTCAGCGGCGGCGACCATTGCGGCGCTGTCTTCGAGGCTTTCGCCCAAGGGCTTTTCACACAGCACATGTTTGCCGTGCTCAATTGCGGCAAGGGCGATCTCGCGGTGGGTGGCTTGCGGGCTGGCGATGACAACGGCCTCAACAGCGGGATCAGCGACGAGTTCACGCCAATCGGCGGTGCCGCGCTTGAAGCCGTAGGCGTGACGGTATTTCTCGGCCGATTGCGGCGAGGTGGCGGCGATCATTTCGAGCCGTGGGCGCAGGGGTGTGTCAAAAACAGCCGCCACGGAGGCCATCGCCACCGAATGGGCTTTTCCCATGTAGCCACCGCCGATGATACCGATGCCGATGTCCGCCATTTTCTCCTCCCAAGTGTATTGAAACCGGTTGCAATTCAGGTATCGTTATTCAGACAGAGTCGTCAATGCAAAAGGAGTGCGCCTTGGCAAAAGTAAGCGAGCGGCTGCGCGGGCGGGCGATCCTCGTGATGGGGCGTGCGGGGCTGGACCTCTACCCTACCCCTGCCAGCACGAAGATCGAAGATGCGACGAGCTTTACCGCTGGCTTGGGCGGCTCGGCTGGCAACATTGCCGCGGCGCTAGCGATTGCGGGCACGGAAACAGCAATGCTGTCCTGCGTCTCGGACGATGCGGTGGGGCGCTACACGCTGAAGGAGCTGGCGCGGCGCGGCATCGACACCCGCTATGTGCGCACCGTTGGCGGCGAGGCGCGCAACACGCTGGCGCTTTCGGAGAGCCTGTTGGAAGGCCACGAAACGGTTGTTTACCGCAACGGGGCGGCGGATTTTGAAATGGGCATCGACGATGTGCGCGCGGTGGATTTCAGCGCTTATGGCGGGATGGTGACGGCGGGAACGGTGCTGGCGGCGGAGCCTGCGCGCAGCGCGGCGCTCAGCGGGTTTGACCGTGCGCGGGCGGCGGGGTGCCTTTGTATCCTCGATGTGGATTACCGCCCCTATAGCTGGCCCAGCGCGGAGGAAGCGTCGCGCGTGCTCAGCCAAGCGGCAGCCAAGAGCGATGTGATCGTCGGCAATGACGACGAGTTCGGCTTTATGGCGGGCGCTTATGAGAAAGGCTTTGCTAAAGCGCAGGAACTGGCTGCCGAGGGGCGGCTGGTGATTTACAAAATGGGCGAGCGCGGGGCGATCACCTTGCAGGGCGATGCGCAGATCGAGACGCCGGTTTTCCCCGTGGACACGCTAAAACCCGTGGGCGCAGGCGATGCCTTTCTGGGGACGATGCTGGCGGCGCTCGTGAAAGGCACCGCGCTTGATGATGCCGTGCGGCGCGGCGCGGCGGCGGCGGCGGTGGTTGTCACGCGCCCGGGCTGCTCAATCGCCCTGCCGACCCCTGAAGAACTGGACGCGTTCATCGCGCAAAGGAGCTGACATGCATATCCCCCCTTATGACAACAAAAACGCACCGATCGTCGATGTGGGCGACGCGCGGGTGCCGCTCAACTACTTCAACATTGTCAAACTGACGAAGGGGCAGGCTTTCACCTATCAGGTGCCGGGGTTCGAAACCTGCGTCGCCCCTGCGACGGGGTCTGTTGACCTTGATATTGAAGGCTATGAGGTAAAGGCGCTTGGCAATCGCGGCGTCGATGTCTGGGACGGGGAGCCGGAAGGCACCTATGTTCCATCTGGGGCGAAGGTGACTATGGTGTGCGTTTCCGACAGCGCCGAGGTCTTCGTTGCGGGCGCAAAATACGACGAGGTGCTGGACCCGTTCACCGTGCGCCCTCATGAGATTGATCTGGTGCAATACGGATCGGACGACACCAAGACGCATCGCAAGATCAAGCACATCCTTGGCCAGAAGCAGCATGGCAAGGTGGGGCGCCTGTTGGTGAGCGAGTTGTTTACCGTCGGGCAAGGCGGCTGGTCCGGCTTTCCGAGCCATAAGCATGACACCGACCGCCTGCCGGACGAGACGCGCCATGACGAAACCTATAACTTCCGGTTCCGGCCCAATCACGGCTCGGGGATGCAGATGCTCCAGCGCGAGGATGGCGCTGTTGGCGAGGCTTATCATATCATAGATGGATCGACCTTTGTGATCGATAATGGCTATCACCCCTGCTGCGCCCTGCCCGGCTACGAGATGTATTACTTCACCATTCTGGGTGGCCTCTCGCAGCGGAGCCTTGTGCAGTATTTCCAGCCGACCCATGCCTATCAGGTGGAAACCATCCCCGGCATCAAGGACATGGTGGCGAAGTTCAAATGACGGTTGCGACGCTTGCAGAGGTGCTGCGCCCCGCGATGCGCGAGGGCTATGCGGTTGCTGGGCTGGTGGTGTTGGGATGGGAAGACGCCCGCGCCTATATCACCGCCGCCGAAGCCGCCGGAATGCCTGTGATCCTGCAAGCGGGGCCAGGGTGCCGCGCCAACACGCCATTGCCGATCTTGGGCGCGATGTTCCGGCATCTGGCGGAGAGGGCGTCGGTGCCAGTGGTGAGCCTTTTGGACCATGGCAAAACGCTGGATGAATGCCGGATCGCGCTGGAGAGCGGGTTCTCCTCGATCATGTATGACGGGTCGCGCTTGCCGCTTGACGAAAACATCGCGCAAACGGCAGAGGCCGCTGCGATGGCGCATCGCGCAGGCGCCAGTTGCGAGGGCGAGATCGGGTTCGTGGGCTACGATGCCGGCGAGGAAAGCCAAGGAACCGACCCGCAGGAGGCCGGACGATTTGCGCGGGAAACCGGCATCGACGCGATGGCGATCAGTGTGGGCAACGTGCATTTGCAACAGGAAGCGGCGGCGGTGATTGACCGCGCGCGGCTGGCCGCAGTTCAGGCGGCCGCGCCCAATGTGCCCTTGGTGATACATGGCGGCTCTGGCGTTTCGGAGGCGGACCGTATCGCGCTCGCTCGGGAGACAGCTGTATCAAAATTCAACATTGGTACTGAACTACGCCAGACATTTGGCGCGAGCTTGCGCACTACGTTGGAAGAAAACCCTGCGCTGTTTGACCGGATTGGTATCCTCTCGCAAACGGAAGCTGCGATGGCGCAAACCGCGGAACAGGTGATCCGCGCTTTCGGCCCCAAGTAAGAAAATCCTTTATTGCGCGCCGTTTTCGCGGTTCACTGAGCCTATGGGTAGGCCGGCGACGAGGAAATCAGTACGCGCGCAGCGAAAGCGGCAAAGCATGTCCGCTGCCGGCGGTCTACGCGCACTCCAGAGCTTTTTCTTGACGGCTGAGGGGTAACTATTGCATTAGCGGGGAAGTGTTAACGCTAACACATCCTGTGGAAGCACATAAAGTAAAGAGCCAGGAGGCACAGTGCCGGACGCAGAACTCCCCATTGATGAGGCCACGGCTTGGCAATTGACGGATGGCACGCATCCCGCGCCGCAAGACTTGCTCGGAACGCGAAAATTTGGTCGCGCGACGTGGCTTACGGCGATTGATCCGGGTGCGGAGCGGCTTGAGGCGAGGATCGGCACGAAAAGCTATGCGCTCGATAAGGTCGCTGGTGCGGTTTTCTGCGGCAAGGTTCCAGCGGGGCGGGCCTATCGCTTGATCGGGCATAGCGGCGATCAGGTTTGGGAATACGAGGATGCCTACCGTTTCCCTGCAATGCTGGGCGACATGGATTTGCATCTGATCGGGGAAGGCACGCATCTGCAGCTGTGGGATGCCCTCGGCGCTCATGTCACCACGATCAAGAAAGTCGTTGGAACGCATTTTGCTGTTTGGGCACCCAATGCGCGGCAGGTTTCTATCGTTGGGGATTTCAACCATTGGGACGGACGCCGCCACCCGATGCGCCCGCGCGGAAGCTCGGGAATATGGGAGCTGTTCGTTCCCGGCGCTGGCGATGGGCAGAGCTATAAATACCAGATCACGAATTATGACGGGCATCTTCTGCCATTGAAGGCCGATCCTATGGGCTTTGGGGCGCAGCATCCGCCGGAAACCGCAAGCGTGATCCGAGATATCAGCGGATATGGCTGGCGCGATAGCGACTGGCTGGCGAAACGCGCCAAGACCAATGACCGCAACAGGCCGGTATCCATCTACGAAGTGCATCTTGGTAGCTGGAAGCGGCGCTGGGAGGATGGTGGACGCCCGCTCTCTTACAAGGAAGCAGCGCAAGAGCTGGTGGGGTACGCCAAAGATATGGGTTTTACCCATTTAGAGTTACTGCCGGTGTCGGAGTTCCCCTTCGATGGCAGCTGGGGCTATCAGCCGGTGGGCCTTTATGCGCCGACGACGCGCTTCGGCCCGCCGCATGAATTCCGCGATTTGGTGGATGCCGCGCATCGGGCGGGGCTGGGAATCTTACTCGATTGGGTGCCGGGGCACTTCCCTTCCGATGTGCACGGGCTGGCGCAGTTCGATGGATCGCATCTGTATGAGCATGCGGACCCGAAAGAGGGATTTCATCAGGACTGGAATACCCTGATCTACAATTATGGCCGCACCGAGGTCGCCAACTTCCTGATCGCTAATGCGGTGTACTGGCTGGAGGAATACCATATCGACGGGCTGCGCGTGGATGCCGTGGCCTCGATGCTTTACCGCGATTACAGCCGCGCCGAGGGCGAGTGGATCCCGAACGCGCATGGCGGGCGGGAGAACCTTGAAGCGATCAATTTCCTCAAGCGGATGAATAGCGCCGCCTATGCCGCGCAGGCGGGCATCATGACGGTGGCAGAGGAGTCGACATCATTTCCGATGGTTTCGGCTCCCGTGGACGCTGGCGGCCTGGGCTTCGGCTTCAAGTGGAACATGGGCTGGATGAACGACACGCTCGATTATATCCAGCGCGATCCGATCTACCGCCAGCACCACCATCACCAGCTGACATTCGGGCTGCATTATGCGTTCAGCGAGAATTTCGTGCTGCCGATCAGCCATGACGAGGTGGTGCATGGCAAAGGCTCGATGCTAGCAAAAATGCCCGGCTTGGATTGGGAGAAGTTCGCCAACCTGCGGGCCTACTACGCGTTTATGTGGGGGCACCCGGGAAAGAAGCTGTTGTTCATGGGCTGCGAATTTGCCCAGCCCGAGGAATGGAACCATTCTGATGACCTGAACTGGGACGCCGCCGCAAGGCCGCCGCATAAGGGCGTGCAAGACCTCGTGCGCGACCTGAACCGGATCTACGCCACGACGCCCGCGCTCTACCGGAAAGATTGCGAGGCGGATGGGTTCGAGTGGGTCGAAGCGAATGATGCCGCGCAATCGGTCTATGCCTTCTTGCGCTATGGCGACAAGGGCGATGCGCCGGTGATGGTGCTGTGCAATTTCACGCCCGTGGAGCGGACAGGGATGCGCTTTGGTGTACCATTTGCGGGGCATTGGGAGGAAATCCTGAACACGGATGCCGGAATTTACGGCGGGGGGAACCGTGGCAACATGGGCGGCGTGGACAGCACCCACACGCCTGCGCACGGGAAGGAAAACTCGATTGAGGTGACGCTGCCGCCGCTGAGCGTGGTGATGTTCAAAGTGGCGCATAAAGGCGACTTGGGAGGACAAGGGAATGGTTGAAAATCGCAGGCTGACGAACCGGTCTATGGCGTTTGTGCTGGCGGGAGGACGCGGCAGCCGGTTGAAGGAACTGACTGACAGGCGTGTGAAACCGGCGGTCTATTTCGGAGGAAAGACGCGGATCATCGATTTTGCGCTTTCAAACGCGATGAATTCGGGCATTCGGAAAATGGCGATTGCCACGCAGTACAAGGCCCATAGCCTGATCCGGCATTGCCAGCGGGGGTGGAACTTCTTCCGCGCGGAGCGGAACGAATTCTTGGACATCCTGCCCGCCTCGCAGCGCAATGACGACCAGTCATGGTATCAGGGCACGGCAGACGCGGTTACGCAGAACATCGACATCGTGGACAGCTACGGCATTGATTATGTGATCATCCTCGCGGGCGATCATATCTACAAGATGGATTACGAGATCATGCTGCGCCAGCATGTGGAGACTGGCGCAGACGTGACCATCGGGTGCCTGACCGTGCCGCGCATGGAGGCGACGGCCTTCGGCGTAATGGCGACAGATGCAAGTGGGCAAATCACGTCGTTCCTCGAAAAACCTACCGACCCACCGGCGACGCCGGAAGACCCAACCAAGGCACTGGCCTCGATGGGGATCTATGTTTTCAACTGGAAATTCCTGCGCGAGTTGCTGCTGAAAGATCGTGATGATCCCAATTCCAGCCATGATTTCGGCAATGATCTGATCCCCGAGATCGTGAAAAACGGAAAAGCGATGGCGCATCGCTTTGACGAGAGCTGCGTGCGCTCGGACGGCGCACCGGCATATTGGAAGGACGTAGGCACGGTAGACGCCTTTTGGGAGGCAAATATCGACCTGACCGATTTCACGCCAGAACTGAACCTGTGGGATCCAGAATGGCCGATCTGGACCTATTCGGAGAGCGTGCCGCCTGCGAAATTCATCCATGATGAAAAGGACCGACGCGGGATGGCGATTTCGTCGATGGTATCGGGCGGGTGCGTCATCTCGGGGACGGTGGTGCGCAATTCGCTGTTGTTTACCGAGGTGCATACGAACTCCTACGCGGTGCTCGATCATGCGGTGGTGTTGCCGTATGTGACGGTCAACCGCCGTGCTCGGTTGCGCAAGGTTGTGATTGATCGTGGTGTTATCATTCCCGAAGGGCTGGTGGTCGGAGAAGATCCGGACGAAGATGCAAAGTGGTTCCGCGTGACCGAGAAAGGCACGACGCTTATCACGCAAGACATGCTCGACAGGAGAGCCGCCGAACGATGATCCGTGTCCTTTCCGTTGCCTCTGAATGCGCGCCGTTGATCAAAACAGGCGGTTTGGCCGATGTGGTGGGCGCCCTGCCCGCTGCAATCGCGGCGAACGGTGTCGAGATGCGAACGCTCTTGCCCGGGTATCCGGCGGTGCTGGAGCCGCTGGGGAAAACCAAGACGATCGCCAAATATGACGACCTGTTCGGGGGAACGGCGACGCTGATGGCCGCTAAAGTGGCGGGGCTTGACCTGTTGGTGGTCAAGGCGGCGCATCTCTATGAGCGGGTGGGCAATATCTATCTGGGGCCGGATGGCAAGGACTGGCCGAACAATCCCGAGCGCTTTGCCGCGCTGAGCAAGGTCGCGGCCGAGATCGGCCTGCAAGGTGCGGGCGGCTGGGTGCCTGATGTGCTGCATGGGCATGACTGGCAAGCCGGTTTGATGATGGAATACCTGCCCGACGAGGGGCGCCCCGCGACGGTGATGACGATCCATAACATCGCGTTCCACGGGCTCGCGGGCGCGGAGAAGATCGCGGACTTGCACCTAGACCCGCTTCGGTTCACGCCGGAGGGATACGAGTATTGGGGCAAGGTATCGGCGCTCAAAGCGGGGTTGATGCGCGCTGACCGTTTGACAACCGTTTCAAAGACTTATGCCGCAGAGCTGATGCGCCCCGAGTTTGGCATGGGGCTGGACGGAGTGATGCGGTCGCGGCGGGACGTTCTGACAGGCATCCTCAACGGGATTGACGAGACAGCATGGAACCCCGAGACGGACCCTCTGATCGCGCCATACAAAACATTGAAGGGCAAAGCGGCCAATACCGCTGCATTGCGCGCCGAGATGGGCCTGCCGGAGGCAGAAGGGCCGCTGTGCGTGGTCGTCTCCCGCCTGACCGAGCAGAAGGGGCTGGACCTTTTGCTGCAAGCCCTGCCGACGCTGTTGGAACGTGGTGGGCAACTGGCGCTTTTGGGCAGTGGCGATCCGAGCCTTGAGGCGGCATTCCGCGCGGCGACGCGCGATCCAAATGTCGCGGTGCGGATCGGCTATGACGAAGCCCTGTCGCACCGGATGATTGCAGGCGGCGACGCGATCCTTGTGCCGTCGCGCTTTGAACCGTGCGGGCTGACGCAGCTTTACGGGCTGCGCTACGGTACGGTGCCGCTTGTCGCCCTCACCGGCGGGCTGGCGGATACGGTGATCAATGCCTCGCCCGCAGCGATGGCGAAGGGGGTGGCAACTGGCGTCCAATTCGCCCCGATCACTGCTGAGGCACTGCGCGTGGCGCTGGATGACCTGTGCGACCTCTACACCGACAAAGCACAATGGCAGAAGCTCCAGCGCAATGCGATGAAACAGCCGGTCGGCTGGGACCGCTCTGCCGCCAGCTATGCGGCACTCTATGCGGAGGTTCTGGGCCGGTAATGGCTGGAAATCTGGCGATCACGGCTGGTCGACCCTACCCGCTTGGCGCGCGCTTCGATGGTGAAGGGGTGAATTTCGCGGTCTTTTCGGCGCATGCGACGCGGATCACGCTGTGCCTGTTCGATGACGAAGGGCGCGAGAACCTGCTGATTGATCTGCCGGAGCGGGATGGCGATATCTGGCATGGCTATGTCAGTGGCCTGCGCCCGGGGCAGCATTACGGCTACCGCGCGCATGGCCCCTACCGGCCCGACGAGGGACATAGGTTCAACCCGCATAAGCTGTTGCTAGATCCCTACGCCAAGCAGATCTCTGGCCATCCCGAATGGCACCCTGCCCTGTTCGGGTACGATGCCACGGCTGAACATGGCGACCTGACCTTTTCGACCCGCGACTCGGCGCCGTTTATGCCGCGCAGCGTGGTCGCGGATACCGGCTTCAGCTGGGGCCGCGAAACCGCGCCCAACGTGCCGTGGTGCGATACGGTGATCTATGAAGCGCATGTGAAGGGGCTGACCGCCATGCGCAAAGACATCGACGCGCCCGGGAGCTTTCTGGCAATGGCGTCTGACCCAATCATCGAGCACCTGCTTGCCCTCGGGGTCACGACGCTTGAACTGCTGCCAGTGCAAGCCTTCCTCAATGAAGGGTTCCTGATTGATAAGGGGCTGACGAATTACTGGGGGTATATGACCCACGGGTTCTTCGCGCCCGACCCGCGTTACCTTAAAGGGCAATCGCTGGCGGAGTTCCAGTTCATGGTTGCGCGGCTACATGCGGCGGGGATCGAGGTTATCTTGGATGTGGTTTACAACCACACCTCCGAAGGCAACCAGATGGGGCCGACGCTCTCATTCCGCGGCTTAGATAACGCAAGCTATTACCGGCTGGCGGAATCCAAACGCTATTACATCGACGATACCGGCACCGGAAACACGCTGAACCTTGAGCATCCGATGGTTATGCGGATGGTACTCGATTCACTGCGTTATTGGGTTGAGGAGATGCATGTCGACGGCTTCCGCTTCGACCTAGCGTCAACGTTGGGGCGGCGGCATGACGGGTTCGACCAGAATGCGCCTTTCCTTGCGGCAATCAGGCAAGACCCTGTGTTAAGCCGTGTGAAACTGATCGCAGAGCCGTGGGACGTCGGCCCGGGCGGGTATCAACTGGGAGCCTTCCCGCCGCCATTTGCCGAGTGGAACGACAAATACCGCGATCAGATCAGGCGGTTCTGGCGCGGCGATACGGGCCATGTGCGGAAGCTGGCAACGCGCGTTTCAGGCTCGGCGCTGCGGTTTGATCATTCAGGGCGGCCTGCGACCGCGTCGATCAACTTTTTGACCGCGCATGACGGTTTTACCCTCAGCGATCTCGTTAGCTACAATGAGAAGCATAACGAGGCCAATGGGGAGGCCAACCGCGACGGGCATAGCCACAACTACTCGGACAACTGCGGCACCGAGGGGCCGACCGACGACCCAGAGATTAACGCCCGCCGCGCCCGCCGCCGCCGCAACATGATGGCGACGCTACTGCTGAGCCAAGGCACACCGATGATCCTTGCCGGTGACGAACTGGGCAACAGCCAAGGTGGCAACAACAACGCGTATTGTCAGGACAATGCGATCAGCTGGATTGATTGGTCGGCGGTTGATCACGAATTTCTGGCCTTCTGCAAGCGGCTCATCGCCTTTCGCAAAGCGCACCCGATTTTGCGGCAGAAGCGCTTCCTTCATGCGCGGCCAAGGCTGGTGGACGGGCAACCGGAAATGTTCTGGCGGCGGGCGGATGGAAGCCCGATGTCGGATACCGATTGGAATGACCCTGCCTTGCGGCATTTGGCTGTTGAACTGCGCATGGCGTCGGGCACGCCGGAATATGCGCCACGGGAGGGCGCGTTGTTCGTGGTGTTCAACACCGGCCGCCGCTTTAACGTGACGCTGCCGGAGCCGGAGAACGGGCATCATTGGGTGCGCCATCTCGACACCGCGCGCCCTGATGCTGCACCAAAGCCAGCGCGTGGGCGCAAGCGCATTCATACGAATTCTGTTGTGGTATTTGTTCAGGAGAAAGACAGAAGCTGATCTGTCTTGAGGGAGGGAACCAATGGAAAAACTCACGATTTCGACCCAGCCGATCGCGGGGCAAAAGCCGGGGACGAGTGGGTTGAGGAAAAAGACCAAGGTTTTCATGGGGCCGCATTTCCTCGAAAACTATGTGCAGGCGATCTTTGACGGGATCGGCGGCGTTGCGGGAGCGGTATTGGTTGTGGGGGGCGACGGGCGCTACTTCAACGACCGCGCCATTCAGGTGATCCTGCGGATGGCGGCGGCCAACGGCGCGGCCAAGGTTATCGTGGGCAAGGATGGAGTGCTGTCGACGCCCGCCGCATCACACCTGATCCGCAAGAACAAGACCGATGGCGGCTTGATCCTTTCCGCCAGCCACAATCCGGGCGGCATCGACGCAGATTTCGGGCTGAAATACAACGGCCCGAACGGCGGGCCTGCGGCGGAAAGCGTGACGGACAAGATCTATGCCGCGACGCAAACGCTGACCGAATACCGGATCATCGAATGCATGGACATCGACATCGGGACCACTGGAACGCAATCCTTAGGCGCGATGGCGATTGAGATCGTCGATCCGGTGACGGATTACGCCGCATTGATGCAGGAACTTTTCGACTTTGGCGCGATCCGCGCGCTGTTTGACAGCGGTTTCACGATGCGGTTCGACGCGATGCATGCGGTGACGGGGCCATATGCCAAGGAAATCCTCGAAAACCGGCTGGGCGCTGCGAAGGGGACGGTGGTGAACGCAGTGCC
>Ga0181577_10000727_pt1 | contig 26745 bp, 41 predicted proteins | sample 101ome_21_FD_132468 | JGI IMG/M metagenome (GOLD analysis project Ga0181577, IMG submission 132468) | Coastal salt marsh microbial communities from the Groves Creek Marsh, Skidaway Island, Georgia - 101413BT metaG (megahit assembly) | ecosystem: Environmental > Aquatic > Marine > Intertidal...
AGCAACAGCAGCTGCTGGCAGCGCAAGCAACGCAAGTCAATCCGCTGCGAATGCAGCTTCTAGTGCAACTCAAGCAGCTACAAGTGAGTCCAATGCTGCTGGTAGCGCGAGTTCAGCTTCTAGTTCAGCTACAAATGCGGCAGCGAGTGAAAGCAACGCTAGTCAATCCGAGGCCAATGCAGCTTCAAGCGAAACCAGTGCCGCTACAAGTGAATCAAATGCAGCGGGCAGCGCGTCTGGTGCAGCTACTAGTGCTACAAATGCGGCTGCTAGCGCAAATGCAGCAAATACAAGCGCTGGTAATGCAGCAACAAGTGAAACTGCTGCAGCCGGTAGTGCTACAAACGCAGCAGGTAGCGCTTCTATTGCCCAAAGTGAATCATCAAATGCAGCGAGTAGCGCGACACAAGCTGCTGGCAGCGCGACCGCAGCGCAAACAAGCGCTAGTGGAGCTGCTTCTTCAGCTAGCGCTGCGGCAGCATCGGCTACTGCCTCCGCGTACAATTTTAATCAGATTACTGCCCGATTAGATGACGTATCGGGCAATTCGTCAGGTGTCACTATAGAGGAAGCGTATCAAGTAACGGCGACTAATCAAGACGACATAACAGATCTTGAAGGTCAGTACACAATTAAAATTGATACCGGGGGTACTGTTGCTGGTTTTGGGTTAGCAAGTTCTTCAAATACATTCAGCGGCTCTAGTTCTGAATTTTATGTTCGCGCAGACCGGTTTGCTGTTTTACCTGCGACAACAGTTTCAAATGGATCTTTCCCGACTACTAATCTTTACGCCGGGCGTACTGTATATCGTAGCGATTTAGACGAGACTTATTATTACGACGCAGATAATACTCAGTGGAGTACAACATTAACTCATTTACCGTTTGCGGTTATAACTAGTCCAACAACGCTGCAAGGCGAAACAGTGCCTGCCGGTGTTTATATTGACACTGCTTTTATGAATAAAGGCCGTGTCCTTGACCTAATTGCAGGCAGCGTTGTTGCTGATTTTATAACAGCGACAGCAGCTCTAACCGCGCCAAATATCTTTGGCGGCACATTTAACATGGGGCAAATCAGTTACAACAATAGTACTGATCCCCGTGATTGGACTATTACTAATAGTAATACACGCGCTAGTAATTTCTCTGTCGATGCACTCGGCGTGATGCATGCCAACTCTGCTGTGATGGAAGGCGTTACGATCAAGGCTCCTGACGGTACGGTGCTTGTTGACGCAGGTGGCATGACCGGGAGCAGCGGCGGTAATCTTGTTTATAACGCGAATTTTAGACGTGGTGAGCTTACTTTTAACGAAAACACGTCGACGTGGACAGAAGACACAGCAGATATTGATGGATTTGTTAGCTATAGCGGCACGGTATTAGAGCGAAATGACCTTGGCTACATACGTGCTGGTGATAATTCAACTGGCACTGGGTATGTCCGCTCTAATACGCAGCGTTTTCCAGTAGTGCCGGGAGAAAAACTATACGTTTATGCACAGACGAGTACTTTAACTGGGCTGTGGATGGCAGTTACGTTTTACTCTCATTCAGATGGCACATCGACAACTGGGTCTGTGGGGACCGTTTCCGCGTCAAATTCAAATGGTGACTTTGACTCCGAAGCGATTACTGCGGGTGGGAATAATCGACAGTCGTCTATTGCAGCGATAACAGTCCCAGCTTCTGCTGAGTATGGGGAAATTAGATTCGGTTCTAATACGGGTGATTACGTCTATTACTACAATGTAGGTGTATCACGAACCCCGCCGCAGATTACACCTAAGTATGTGTCTACATATATTCGTGATCTTTCGGTCGATACACTTCAGATTGCGGGCAATGCTGTCACCGTTCCTATCGGTGTTGATGATATTAATGTTGGTGACTGGGTAGCGTATTCCGGCACTACTTCTGATACTGCTATTGGCACTAACTGGGGGCTTGCGGCGCACACTGGGAGCGCAGGTGGACAAACAGCGGTTCCTCTGAGCTGGGATGATGCTGACAAAGCTCCCGAGGCGATTAATCTTATAGCCTGCATTAATGTTCTTGGTCAGTCCGGTAGCGCTCATAAAACTGTGCGCGTCCGTTTGATTCGGTCAACCAGCCCTACGTTTTCTTCTAATGTGATTCAGGTTCAGCAGGTGGGGGGGTCGCAACGCACGGATTTCAGTGCGACTTATTCGCTGAATGCCACTATCGACGTGTCGTCTGCGAATCTTCAGCCAAACACAAACTATTACTTTGGCTTGCAAGTTCACGCAAATGATCAGGTAAACAGCACTGCGCCTTATAAGATAGGGGCTAATGGTTTGACGGTATTGGCGGCTAAGAAATGAGCACATTAATTTCATTTGATAGTCAGGGAAAAATTATAGGTCGCACAAGTGCACCCGCAGCGATGGTTGAACGGGCGGCAGAAGGGTCCGATTTTGCGATTGCCGTAGATGGCATTTTTGCAACAGAGCAGACTCATTACGTTGAAGACGGTGCTTTGGTAGAAAAGCCAGATCGCCCAACTGACGAGCATATCTTTAATTACGCCACGAAACAGTGGGTTTATGACCTGACCAATCATCGGCTACAGAAATGGGCTGAGATTAAAGCGGCTCGTGACACTGAAGAATTCAGCACTTTTACATGGAGCACGCACACGTTTCAGTGTGATGAAACAAGTCAACGCCGCATACAAGGCGCTGTTCAGTTAGCTCAGCTTGACTCTACTACTACCCTGGATTGGACATTAGCAGACAACACAGTACAGACATTTAACGCGACGGAGCTGCAGCAGATAGGGCAGGCGCTTGCAGCACACGTCAACGCATGTCACGTCAAATCCCGTACAAAACGTGGGGAAATAGACGCTGCAACGACTCAAACTGCGCTCGACGCAATTACTTGGTGAGGTGAGAAATGCATAAGGGTAAACAGTGTTACATTAACGAAAAGCCCGGCAAGAAGCAGAAGATGCCGAAATCTAAACCTGCTCGTGGGTATACAAAAAAGAAGAGCAAGAATTAGGTACAGTTTTGGGTACAGTTGAAGTCAAAAAGTGTCTAAATAAGACCTATATTCCTGTCTAGTAGATGCTACTAAAACCAAGAAAGTCTAACTAAATCAGTTGATTACGATCTGATTCCGACCCGAGCCTCCACAGAAAACGGCCTTTGTAAGTGCCTGTTTTTGTTGATATTAAAAAATCGCTGTTGTAATTTCTATCAAAAGGTACAATTTAGGTACAGTTGATAGGAGCCAAGATGGCGTCGATACAGCAAAGAGGCGATAAGTGGCGGGCGGTTGTTAGGAAAGCAGGATATCCAACGACTGTCCAAACATTTGACACTAAAACTGAAGCCAGACAGTGGGCAAAGCGGACGGAAGCAGACATTGAGTCCGGCGCTTTGTTGGCACGCAAGCGACAATCACAAAAGAAAACTACGTTTGGCGACCTGATTGATCGTTACATTGAAGAAGTCCATCCGCTCAACAATTTCTGCGAATCCAAAATTGCTACTTACCGGCTGACGCAACGCGACATCGGGCACTACAAGCTGCATGAGATTACGATTGAAAAAGTCTTGGACTATGGGCGGCAACGTAGGCTTGGTACAGACGACAGGAAAGGTGTAGCACGAAGCACGCTTAATACTCAGCTGCAGTATATGGCGGAGCTTGTTGAGTTTGCTCGCATCTCATGGGACATGCCATTTGAAACAAACCCTGTGAGAGACGCGCGCTACGCGCTTGCAAAGATGAAGTTGGTGGGTCCGAGTCGCAAGCGTGCACGTAGGCTTGCTTCTGGCGAGTACGAAAAACTTATGGAAGCGTCAAAAGGACACTGGATCTCACACTTTATTGTTATTGCTGTGCACAACGCTATGCGTCTTGGGGAGATACACCGGCAGACTTGGGAAGATGTGGACTTTGACAATCGCACACTAACTATCCGAGACCGCAAAGATCCTCATGAGAAAGAAGGCAACGATGAAACAATCCCCATGCTCCATGAGACATGGACCCTGCTTCATGGTTTATGGTTGTGCAGCAAGCAGCGGGGCAGGGTGTTTTGTCAGGTGGCTACAGCGGGTGCTGTGTCAGACAAGTTTGCAGACGTTGCCCAGTTAGCCGGATGTCCTGATCTGCGTTTTCATGATCTTAGACACGAGGCATGTAGCCGTTTGTTTGAGCAAGGGCTTTCAATAGAACAGGTAGCCTTGGTATCCGGTCATAAGTCATGGGACACCTTGAAGCGCTACACGCAGCTGAAACCTGGAGAGGTGTTGGCTGTTATAGAGGGTAATTAATGACTTTTGATTCAAGGTAAGCAGCAACTTCGGGCGTGGGAAATAAATATTTTTTACCGTTTTTGATATAAGGCAGCGTTAATTTACCGCGCGCTGCCTGTTTGTAAATTGCATCCTTTTGTACTTTGAGAAGGTCTGCCATTTCACAGAGGTCCATAAACGGACCATACTTTTCAAGAAGTATCTGTTCCATCGTGGAAGGTTCCTAAGAGTCGATTTAAATACCACCTTGCCTTTTCAAGGTCTTGTATTGGTTTGCCTTTGTATTGATATCGCCAAAGATATTTAAGGCAATTTCCTTTGAGGTAACCCTGAAATTCGTCTCGAGACATTGATGCTTGGATTGCTGCAATACATTCAATGTTGCCGCTGTTGTAATGACTTGGTTTGTTTACCTCGTCTTGAATATTACCTTGACTAATATCGTTTTTCATCATTAATCTCAAATAAAACTGTTTTTTTGCTCAATTAATTACATAAGTTAAAAGTGGCAAGAGTTTTGCTTCTAATGTGTTGGAAGGAGGGCAATTTGGTATGGCTATTACTTCGAGCGTATCGTAATTTTTACGTTTGATGATATACCACTCGGGTGTTCTACCGGGTGTGAGTCGAGGTTTTTCAAGTTTTAGCATATTGGAACACAAGACCATTTGACCGCTATACCCAATAGGTCGCAGGTCTTTTTCCAGACGAATAGCGCAAACAGCTTTGTTATTTTCTTCGCAGACTGTAGTAATAATACGTCTTCTATAAGCTATTTCGTGGAAGTTTGGGGGTGTTTTTGGGTAGACATACAGCACGGGGACGCGAATGCGTTGCGCTTCTATTGGTTTAAAATCTGGATCGATTTCTAAAGGGTCGACTTCGAGGAAATTAGCAAGCTTAGCAACGGCTTCAGCGTGCAGTTCAGTCATGTTGTTTAGATACTGACTAAACGCTCCTTGTGTCCAGCCTAATGCAACAGCTGCTTGGGTTTGGTTTATTTCTAGTTGATGCTTTTTTTGATCCCATATACGTCTCAGATTTTGTACCGCTTTGGGCAATTGTCCGCCCATGTTGCTATCCTCCTGATAAGCAGTGTTTCGTTATTAGCGCCGCTAACTCTTTGAAATTATAAGAGTTTGGCACAAGCTTATCTTGTGTTGATGTTGTTGTGATGTTGGGTCCGTAAAAAACTTGCGCTGACTGCGCCCACCCCACAACCAGGAGAGTAGTTTGTCCGTACAAAGCAACTTTTGTCAACCAAATTTGCTGTAATTTGGATAAGCCAAAGGTGACCATTGTTGTTTTGCGTTTGGGTAGTTTTATGTACTTGTACTCAACCCACAAAGAACCGGCGGGTCCACAGTAGAAAGCATCAGGGACGCCGCCGGTATAGGTATCGTGGATTTTCCAGCGATACACTTCAGGTGAAAGATGCCGATGCACGGCTTTAATAAAGCCGTGCTCGTTCAATCAAACCTACTTATCGAAAGGCACGTTTGCATACTCTTCGTATACATCCCCTGCTTTTTCGTAGGCTTCTTTTGTGGCCCAACCCAGCTTGTTAATAGTGATGTTCTGGTAGCTTGAGCCACCTGCTTTAGATGTCTTCAGCTCAGAACCCACTTCCCAAACTGTAGCAAAGCGGTCGCCACCAATGTTGCGGAGATTTGTGTTCCACAGCTTTGAGGTTTTGGCTTTGCTTTTGTTAAGGTGAAACATAACTGGCTGGTCCGCGACTTCACCTGTTTTTGGGTCAATAGTTAGTACCATGTGCGCGTGATTCTCATATATCTCGTAGTTTTGCTTGTTAGCATCTTCGAGATTATTGAGGTGCTCGTGCGCTTCAGCTTCTGTTTCAAAGTGATAAGCACGGTAGTCATTGACCTGTACGCCGTATTTTGGCTTGCAAGTCCAATAACAGAACACCGTGATATTGAGACAGGTAAAACTTTTTGGAAATCGCTCATCAGTCACGATGTTGCGAAAATCGCCCGGCTTCCAGTCGCCGTCACCTTCTTGTACTACCTTAGATGAAGCATGCACCTGTACAATCTGCGGAATGATAACGTTGTTACCAACGTTCTCGTTGCCGCGACCGATGCCATCCATGACATCTTTGAGGTGAGCAGGGATTTTGTCTTCAAGAATTGCTAAGTTAGTCATCTTTGGTTTCCTATTAATTTACACGTATTGCTATTTTGCGAAGCTCTCGCGGTGTTACTCCAGGGATTGCAACGCCCAAAGCCCACAGTTCTCTGCATGCAGTGCTTGATAGCCGGCGTTGTAAAACTTCAAAGTTGCGTGTCTCTGCAAGCCATTCAAAAAACTGTTCCCAGTCTTCGACTTGCGGTACAACTTCTTCACGGACAGCTACAGATGCAGCGTCGTTTGCTGCTTTGGTCTGCCCTTGTTGATCTAATGTCTGGATGAGATCCCAGTCGAGTTCGCTTTTTTGCTTGTTAAGCTCTTTAAGTTGAGCATTAACATCATCAATTGCTTTTTTGTTAGCAACGCGTTTTTCGATTATGTCACCTAGGTTCATGCTGTTTTCCTTAGTTCATTAAGTTTGTTGAGTACATTAAGTAAGTCTTCCATTCGTCCGAGTTTGGTTTGTAATTTGTCGTAGACATCAGGTTCCCAAGTGTCGCGAGCGGCAATCTGAATTACCTCGGTCTTAGCTGTTTGACCGGCACGGTAGATCCGTCGATTGAACTGCTGATAATGCTCAGCGTTGTAAGTGGGTGATGCCCAGATAACTGATGTAGCGCGAGTTAACGTAAGACCGTGACCTGCAGACTGTGGATGTGCATACACAACCTGCAGCTGACCTGACTGCATGTGGTCAACGATGTCTTTGCGTTTGTTGGCAGGTGTGCTGCCGTCGATAAAGTCGTATTTAATACCGGCTTGTTCTGACAGCTCGGTTAGCTTTTCGCGCTCGTGTCGCCAGTTGAATGCAACGAGCGAGTGCTCGCGTGCTTGCACAAGATCTAAAACTAGCTTGTAGCGGTCATCATGAACCGTAATAGGTGTGCCATGATCGTCGTAAATGGCACCAGTACACAGCTGTAAAAGCTTTTTGACTTTGGCACCTGCATGAATTGCATTGATTGTGCCTTTGCCGGTGTACAGCACTGACTCATCAGCGAGCGTGTTGTATTGCTTGAGTATATTGGGTGGCAAGTTCACATACATGGTGTGGACAGATTGCTCTGGCATATCAAGACAAGCTTCCAAGGTGTATCGGATGTTGATGTCTTTAATAGCAGCAGCAACGATTTCCTGCGCTTCGGGCTTGTCGACCCACACATTGGCAAAGCCGTTGAACTGAGGAGTACAGACAGCGTTACGGAAACCATAGAACCGGTGACCGAGACGAACACCGTCATCGACTAGTAGGGTAGGGTGCCATACGTCAAGAATGGTATTGCTGTTAGGCGTACCGGACATAGCAATGCGGTACTCAAATAGCTTGACCAGTTTTGCCATGGCTTTGCTGCGCTGACTGTCTTTGTTTTTGAACGCTGTAAATTCGTCAATACAAATAGTGCTAAAGCCATCCAGTACGTCTGGGTTTTTAACCAACCACTTCACCGCGTCATGGTTAGTGATAACGATATCTACGTCGGCTTTGAATGCGTCTGCCCGATTGCGGGCGTATGCGATGGAGTACTTTAGTTTCGGTTGAAACTTAGCGCAGTCGTCTCCCCAACTGGCTCCAAGGATGCTGAGTGGTGCAAGTACAAGAAGTTTGCCGTCATTCCGTTTGGCGTAAGCATCAAGGACAGAACGTGTTTTTCCTGTGCCGGGATCGCTTGTGATGAGAACTCTGGGGTTATTGAGAATGAAGTCGGTTGTTGCTTTTTGATGCTCAAAGGGTTTTTGCATTTTCTATTTTCCATATCTGTTTACTTTTTTCCGATAACTTTTAATTTCTTTTCAGCTTCTTCAGTAGGTAATTCTTCAGGATCTGGTTCATCACTGGCGTATTCGTCAGGCGGTAAAAGCTGGATATGAAGAGTGCGGCCATCCCATTCATAGGCGTCGAGATTGATTTCGACTTTGATCCGCATGTGTCCTCCTGACTGCAGGCATATTAGCTATGCTAATATTAATGCTGGAAAAATACAACATTTTTGTCCTGAGATTCCCAGCATATAGTGCAAGTGGCGCAGCTTTTTACGTGCCCAGTTTGCTCAGGGCAGGCTAAATCGGTGCGTCCAAAATGCCAGTCGTCTGGTCCTCCTTGAACACATGATGTACTAAATAAAGTAGCAGTATCGTCCGAAAAGCGAACACGGCATCTCTCCTCATATTTTCGATTCATTTTGACTATTGAATAGCCGATTTGTGAAAAACTACGGTGGTGGGTATACCCATAAATATGCAGATTTGGGATGCTGTTTAGCATGCAACGCCACCATGCAACGTACTCTCTGCAGTAAAAGTCACCCAGTACATGCAGCCGGACCACGAAACCTGATTCATGTTTCATGGATAATGCTTCAAGCTGGGATCGAAGTAGTGGTAGAAAATCTGGGTGGGTATGATCGTAACGGATCGCAAACGGCATGTTGTTACCGTAACAGTTGTCCCATTGCTCGCAGTAAGATGGGCAGCTGGTCCGTTCTTCGAGAGTCAGTGAGTACAAGGGCATTCCTTTCCAGCGACCTTTGGTAATGTAGTTACCTAGCTTTTTATTATTTCTCCCCGACTTCAGCATGTTGTCGGCGGGCGGCTTGACGCTTTTTACGTATTTTGTCCTCAATCGACGGTTTGGGTTTGGACTGCTCGTGTCGAGTGATTTCATCGCATATTTCCTTAGCTAAGGCAGATTTTGTTTTGCGGTCATATTTTCCAACTACTTTTATATGACTGGGTTTGAGTTTGTATGTTGTCCAGAAAGCAGCTTCAGGTGGATCTGTCTTCAGTTTGTATTCGATGGTGGTACCGTCGTCTCTGGTGTAGAAACATCCTGGGATGCATCCGTCTCGGTCGAGGAGTCCTGTTGACATTCTTGCTCTCTCCTTGCTTTCGCAATTGCTTTGAACAGAAAAAATATTTCAAGAACAGTCAATATTCTTGATAACCAAATCATTGATCCCCCTTGTTGTGTCTTGTAAAAACAACGACTGCGACTGCGGCAAGAAAGAACACAGGCAGTACGAATGCGCTCAGCCCAACCATAAATAAATAGGTGAAATACATAAGCGTAAAAATAACGAGCGCAGCAATAACGTATTGCAGCGTTTGAAGTAGCTGTTTCATATCAGCCTCACATAAAAAAAGACCCCGCCGAAGCAGGGTCAAGGACCACTTTTAGGAGTTCTCCCGTGTCAGGGAGCTGGTCAGGCTATTCGACACCCCATGTACATGCGGGATCGTCACCTTGTCTGTAAGAGCACCATCGGCACGCCGACTTTGATGGCTTTGGCTCAAAATCAAATTCGCTTGTCATGCGTGTGGCACGAGCATGAAAGCCGGGGAAAAACGCCATAGCTTCGGCGCGGGTGTATGACTGCTTGGTTGTCTCAGCATGGTCGAGGTACCACAGCTCAGTCTGCACATATTCTAAATTCGAATACCGTATGAATGACGCAATTGCGTAAAGCAGCGCTTGCTGTGAGTGACCAATTTCGTTACCAAACTTTTTGCCCGTTTTGTAATCGATGACACGGGCGCTGGTGTCTGAATCATGGACTAGTGCATCAAGTTTGATGCGTGCCCATGTTCGGTTCTCTACCCAACCACAAGGTTGCCACTCTTCGGTAAATGCCCATTCACCTTCTAGCTCGACTTTTGCCTCAGCAAAAAGATGGCGCAACTCTTCAAACTCAGCTTTAAACTTCTTTAGTGAGTCAGGAAATTCGCCTAGTGTGCCGTTAACATAGTCTTCGGCTTCTTGGTGTATTTGAGAACCACGGTCAGCTGCCGGGCTAGAAGGCTCCGGTATGCGTTTTACTCGCGATAGGAATGTGCGATAGGGGCACTCTTCAAAGACTTTTAACGCAGAGTAAGACCAAGCGGTGACTGGTCCTAGTGGAGTTTTGTCTATAAAGAGGCTATCTGCGTCTGGTCGTGCGTCTTGCGTAATAACAGAATTCATATTGATACCAGCCGTTTAGCAGCTATTAGTGTAGCTAATTATTATGTTTATGCAAGAGCACAGAATCTTGTTCTTTGAAATAAACGTTAATTAAATTTTGTATTTTAAGATCGTCAGTATGCCAAGTGACTTCTACTCCTCGCATTGGATGCGATGAGGAGTCGGCGTTTGCAGGTCTTTTACGAACGGTTGTAATGTTGTTCCGCTGCAGCCGTTTTCTAAACTCATGCAACGACAACTTTGCATCAGCGTATACATTGAATACATTTCTAAAATGATCGACGGGTATTAATGAAGGTACCTTTTGGTGGGCGTTGGATATCCATAGCTTGATACTCCGTTGCGCTGCGTCAATAGCGCCGCTGTTCATGACATCAGTAACATTGATATCCAATACCTCACTGAAGTATTCAATGTTGCCGTCTCGAATGGCGTCACAGTACTCCTCGAAAACAGACAGTGATGCTGTTTTCATCATTACTTTTGCTTCATTATCGATAGGCATACGGACAAGTGTTTCGTCGTATTTAAACGTCGCAAGCGCACCCGCAAAATGCAGCAGCTCGCGGGGTATAAGTTTATCCATTGTAGATACTAGTTTTGGGTGCGCTTCAATCAGCTTTCTTTCTTGACGAGGGGCAATGTTGTAGCGCCTGTCGCCTGGTTCTATACGAACTGCGTCAACGTGGTTTGTTAAGAAGATAAAGCTTGTGTAGTTAGGTACTTCTACCTGATTGCTTCGCATCTTACGAATGGTGACGCTTGGCTCAGTAATCTGATTTTTGAGTTTGTTTGCAACTTTTTGCATAGCAGCGCTGCTTGCCATGTGAAACTCATCAACTACACATAACAAAGCTGTCTGTAAGTAAGAGTTAAACTGCTCTTCAAGGTTCTCTAGGGTTTTGACAGGTGCTTGATCTTCGCTAAATAACGGTCGCAGAACAGAGTATGCAAAGACACCTTTACCTGTACCGGGTACGCCGCTGAGTACCCATGCTGTCTTAGCTTTCTTTTTGGTTTGATAAATGTAAGCAAGCCAGTTTACAAACCGTTCTACTTCTTGGTCGCCATCCCCCAGTATGTGTTTGAGCAGTGTATAGATAGTCGGGCACCGCTCTTGTATTTTGCAAGCATATCCTATGCTCAGCGGCTCTTCTGGTGGAATAGCGTTGAGCATGTACATAGTTCGTCGAAACGTGTTGATCCGGTATGGCATTGTTTTCAAGTCAACACTTGGGCCGTCATGAGTTGGATCAAATGCCATATTTGCATCTGGCACAAAGTCGGGAGAAGGGCGTCCATGAGTTCGCATAAACCCTTCTATTGAGCTTGGGGATGTAGGCTTTAGCTCAGTAAATTCATTAAGGTTTGGATCAAACAACCCGTTCCAATACACGTCGGTGTTAAAATCCCGAAAAACAACTGGGTATTCAGGGCGACCTTCTTTCTTCATTTCATCTTCAAACACGTCGAAGATTGATTGATAAAAATCAGCGTCGGCTTTTTCAATCAAAAAGATTGGCTCGCCTTTAAAGTTGTACATGTACACTGGGTTGTTCAAGTTGAACCAGTAAGCATTGCTGTCGCCGCCGTTGATGTTGCAGCGTATGTAAGGCGCAGTATTAATGTCTGCAATGCTAATAGACATTTTGTCTGGGTTGAGCAGGACTTCTTCTGATCGATCATCGACCTGCATGACTTTTATTTTTTCTTCTTTCTTTGACAATCCGGCTTTTTGACGCAGTTCGTTTTTAAACTTCTGCGATCTGTCATACATAGCCTGTGCGCTAAGATGAGCCATAGTGCCAAGATCAAAGGCATCGTAGCTTTTCTTCACCAAAATAATGCGATCATTTGGTGCGTTAAACGGGTCAACAGTAGGGTTATCAAAAGATGGGGGCGCGATAAACAAGATTTTGCTGTTGTCTGCGACTGATGTGTCTAAGCCGTACTTGAGCGACTGCCCGTTAGCCGATAATTCGATTTGGTCAGCAAACACTTTTTGTGTGTAATTGACTTGCTGCAGCCACAACTTGAGTGTTTTAGGTGGCATAGGCACTTTTAACACCATAAAAATGTGCATGCTGACCGTGTTGTTTTTTAAGCCTAGACTCGACGACGCTTGTGCAATGTAGCTAATGTGCTGTAACTCGGCAGGCAGCAATGCCACCAGTTCTTCAGCCATGGTTTGCAGTTTTGCGGCATCGATGTCTCGAAATGATAAGGCGTCAAGTGTTGCTAATGCGATGCCGTCAAAGTCGAGAGCTAAAAACTGGGTCAAGCCTGCGCGATCTGTAGCACCTGCACGGCTTTCGTCTTGCAATTGCTTACGTAGATTGCCTTTTAGTAAGCAATGGCCTTTTGCGGCATGGTCCACAATAGCCTGATGCATGTCGTCGATGCATGTTGCATGAATTTCATGACTGTTGAAGTTCTTAACGTGTGGGTAAGGGCAAAATTTGTTTTCTGAAGTGAAGTGTTTACTCAATGGAAGGCCGTTTGATGCCTCCAAAAATGTAAGCTTCATGCAGGTAGTCTCCTAAATATTACCTGGACTAATAACGTTAGTCACTTTTTTTGGGTGATTTGTGCCGAATTATCCGAACCGATGGGTCTGCTTCAAAAGTTAAACGAACTTGGTTTCGATCTATTTTTCCTACAGAGATGACAGCAATATCTTCATCTTCTTTTTTCAAAGTGATCTTGTCGGCGGTCTTTTGTGTTAACACGAGTCGGGACATGCATCACTTACTGTAGTTGGTGGCATAACCGCCTTCAGCGTCTAAGGGCAAGTCAGGTGCCCAAATTGGAGGCGTGCAAAGAGTATTGATAACCTGTGACATTGTAACATCAGGCTCCTTGTCAGAGCCAATCAAAACGACCTCATCATGGACTGTGAGAGCAACGGCTGCGTCTGGAAGCTTTTGTTCAAGACGAAGCATGGCGTCTGTAATAACAATCCGTGATAAGGCTTGCACGACATTTTCGGCCAGTCTGCCACCATACGTTTTTTCAAGCCCGTTGCGCCCTGTGTAAACAAGTTGTCCGTCCTGTAGAGTTAAACCTTTGTATTTGAGCCACATTTTATTAGGCAGCTGAATATTGCCCTGATCGAAAAGCAACACGCGAAACGGCAGCGCTGGCTGGTTGTGTTGCAGGGACATCATTAGGAAATTTTCTAGGCGTCGCCACAGCAGGGGGATTTTGGCGTATGACTGTCGGTATTTTGTGACAACAGCAGCGGCTTCAGCGTCTGTAAATTCCAATGAAGGACCGCCTGCGCCCGATGCTAGGGTGGCTTTGAACTTTTTAGCCCCCATGCCATACCCAAGACCAAGGATTGCTGTTTTGCCAACAAACCGTTCTGTTGGGTCATCGGCCTTATTAATCGGGCGGTTGTACACAGTTGAGGCAAAGTTGGAGTAAATGTCATCTCCGTGGGCAAACTGTGCCAGCAAATCGTCTTGGTCTGCGAGCCATGCCAGCATGCGTGCTTCAATGTTGCTCAGGTCTGCAACATAAACCAGCTCCCCCGGTGGCGCGACAAGACATTTCCGCAGCTCACTGCCGCGTGGCAAATTCTGTAGATTTAGCTTTTCGGTGCCGCCAAAACGCCCTGTATGCGCCGCGTAATAACGAAGTGGGGCGGGGAGAGTGTTGTTGACTGGGTCTGCTGCTGCCAAAAACCGTGAGGCTCGGGTCTCATTAATGCGCGACTTGACCGCTGTGCGCCCGTCCCAAATGTGTTGTAGGTCAGGATACATTTCACACATTTGCTTCCACCCCGCATCGTTTTTACCCAAGGCAGGTATGGATTGGCCTGTTGTGGGGCTGATTTTTGTTGGCACGCTGATGTCATGGTCTGCTTGCAACACGGCAGTAAACTTTTGATTCGAAGCCAATACATCACGCGTGTAGCCTGATGCATGAATCGCTGCTTCACTCGCCATGACTTCTGCTTCATGGTACGTAGTCAAGCGTTCCCTATCGATTCGCAGCGTTGGTTCGCAAAACATGCGCGTCGTTAAGTCGATTAAATCCAGCTCTGACTGTGGAAATGCCTCATAAAGCTGTTTGTAAATAGCATATGTCAGCGCTACGTCTTGTATGCAGTAGCCTGCAATTTGGTCTTCAATATCGGGAGGGAGGTCGACAATGCCTTTTGCGTTGATCAGCTCGTCGCCTTTACGCATGGTATTGTCGTGTGGGAAGCAGCGTTCAGCCGTGGCACGCAGTGATGCAGACATTCCCGGCCAGTAGCCACGGGACATTGCTGCAGTATCTAGGTAATAAGCGGGGCGATAGCCATAATAGTGTGTCAAAACAAAACCGTCGAAAGGTGTGTTATGACACAGTAAGTGTATGTCATTCCAATCAAACTCGGCGAGTGCATCGGTGACTTCATCTTCACCAACCCAATATGGTTCGCCGTCGTTTACCTGAAGACCAACCCCCCACACTTTAAATTCAGGAGCGCGCACATACTCCATCGTGGTAATTTTTGTCAGGGAAAGCTTGGTGTCGTAGTAGGTTTCAAAATCAAGAGTCAGGAGCATCTTGCTCACTTGGTTTACCTCGCATCTTGTTTGGCATAAATTGCACGGCGTCTTCATTCCAAGCACTTGCTGCTGGAGGTAATCGAGTAATCGTGCCGCCGCGCGCTAAAAAATCGTCAATATCTTTGGCGATCTGTCTGCTTGCTTCCTGTTTTGCTGGTGTCGCCCTCAAAGTCGGGCTGTCTCCAGGCATCGTCAAATACAGTAAGCCCTCTAATTTTTCGGTGTTCATTTGAAAAATGTATCCAGTCGATGTTGTTGCGATCACAGACCTGCAACAGTGATGCATATGCAAACGAACAACCTTCTCTGACGATCTGTCCTAGATATTCAGTATCTTCTCTCGGTACTTTTTTCCATGCCGAATCGGCATCAGCAGGTGATATCCACCCCCAATCGGTGGGTGAGACATGCATTTTGTTAACGTAAATAACCTTGCCTAGTGACTCGGTAAAGTCTCGTGGAGAGTTGTTATCTAAAAGCTTCGTGCTCACGACAGAGTTCATTCTTTTGCCCCCAGTGCATTTCGATATTAGCCCCACTAATTATTTAGTGCAACAAATAAGTGGTAATTCCCCACGGCGCTTCCTCACTTGCGTCAGTGGAAACCCAAATAACAGGGTAGGGTGGTTCGTCTGGAAACTCATCGGCAGGGCACAAATCTGTAAAAAAGACCATGCCTTCCGGTTCGATGTGTTGATCGGTTACCCAGTCAAAGACAGGCTGAAACAGCGTACCACCACCGCCGCCCACGTTGAGAATGTCTTGGGTTAGCTCTTCGTCTGCAGTCACATCAACAATGCGTGCTTCGTCTACTTGAGTGTCACATTGGATAAACACCATACGCTCGGGACGCATGTCATTGTGGATAGCAACGATCTCTGACAGAAACTTGTGGATCTGTCTGTGAGTCGACCCAGATGTGTCCATGGCAACAACATATGTGCCCGGTCCTTCGTCATACATTGACGGAAAATATTCGTCTTCGCTGATATAAGCACGGTGCGGGCGTCGCCATGTGAAGTCGTTTTTGGTTGTCGCTGCAAAGAAAGGCCACAGATGATCACGAAAATCGATGGTGGCTTTGCCTAACTTGTCAACAAGACGTTCGATTGCTCCCGGTAATTTGCCAGCTTGCCGTGCAATTTCAGCAGCTTGTTGGACTGCAAGCGTCCAATCAACTTCGAGCTGACCTGCATCAACGTCAATGGCACTGTTGTCTGCATCTGTTACATGGCCCCATTTACATGGATCACCTGCATCTTCGGGCAGCAACTCGTAGATTGCTTCGGCTGACATGTCGCGATACTGCGGATCATGTAAACCCCCGTCAGGTAACACAAAACCACAGTCGAGCAGAATGTGGTTAATCGCATGGTCGCACGCAATGTTCCAACGGTCTGGATCACGTCCGTTGCGGCGAGTCATGTGGGTGTTAGCGCAGTGCAGTACTTCGTGTGCAATGAGGCCTAATAGCTGCGACGCGTCCTGCTTTTCGACAAATTTAGGGTTGAAGTCTAAGTGTGTGCCATCAGTAGATGCTGTCTTGCATTCGTCTAGTTCACGAATTTTTAGCTTGAGACTGAGCACGCCGAAAAACGGCTCGTTGAGGATAAGCTGCGACCGTGCGCTGGTGACAGCTTTGTAAGTAGGTGAATATTCCATGCTATGCCACCAGTTTGGATGTGAGTACTACTTGGTTTAGGGAGTCAATGTCGACGCCTGACGTATCGACGCGTCGTTTTGCAGCTTGTTTGCGCGTGATTTTCTCGTGCATTTGACGAATATCATCAGAGTCAACAAACTCTTTTGCAGCAGGCCACGATTCCAGCAGCTGTTTGAGTGTGTTGCATTCTGATAGAAGCTTTGCGGTTTGACTGTAGAACTTGTTATAACGTTCTGTTAACTGATCGCGTTGTGTTACGCAGTCTTTAACTGCTTCTTCGATTTTGGCGTTGTCTTCCTCAGAGTTACCACCAAGGCTGCTACGGCGCAGAGCGTGTAAATAATTATTCCGCCCGCAAAACAACTTTCTTTCTGTGGGCCAATGAAACTCTATCCCACACTCTTTGCCGTCAAGTTGAAATTTGTAATTGACTCTGTCAGTTTCAACGCGACTGACGTGGATTCGACGATCCTTTAATCCAGTACGGTTGTCTTCGACAAATTGACGACAAGCAACCTGGATAGGGTCTCCGTATGCACCTTGCCAAATGAGATCTTTGATCTCTGCTGAAAGCATTGGCTGCGGATTGGCTAGTTCAAATGCTTTAATAGCTTTGCGATGAATACGGTTTTGACGATCTTTGGTAAGTCTTACTGAACCCATAGTGGTCTCCTTAGAATACGATGGATGCGTTATCGGTAGTCCAGCTTTGAACAGCTGGGTCGGTAATAAGTGAACGGTCTTTGCCGATGATGTCTTTGACTGCAACAACCTGATACTCAGGCGGCAAACGACGTAAGTACGTCACAATTGGCTTGATATCTTGCTGGTTTGCACGAGCAGACAGAGCACCAGCGACGGCATACAAAGTAGATGCTGACGTTGGGACACGCACACTGCCGGGGCTGCGAATAATCTGATCAATGTCAGGCAACTCGTGGAAAATCTTGCGGTGTGCAATGAACTCACCAGCTGCACCGTCGCCAATGCTGGCTGCAATGCCGTGGAACTCGTCAGCAAGATGTGGCAACTTTTGGTTGAGTCGAATCCAGCTACGGGGTGTTGGAAACGCTTTTTCCTGCGTATCTGCGTCGTGTAGCAGATTAGGTCGGTAACGTAAAAACGACGGAATCGACGGATCACAACCGATTTGGTATGCGTGCACGCAGAAGTCGTCAATGTGTGGCTCGACAGTATAGTGGTCGAAGCGATCTGCAACTGCTTGACCCATGTCGTTAGCACCAGCGCGGTCGTATGTCCGGTTACCTGCAGCGATAATGATCGTATTAGCTGGTAATTCATAAGTGCCGATGCGCTTCATTAATAGCAGCTGAAGCAATGCGTTCTGTGTCGCTTTGGGTGCGTGTGTCAAGTCGTCGATAAAGAGCACGACAGTACCTGGATAGTTGGTATCAGGGTAATCTTCAGGCACGCCGTATCGGGTGCGGTACGAACCATCTACCTGTTCGACAACTTTGAGACCACCGCGAACGTCGACTGGGTCAAACAAGTTGGCACGGATTTCGTACAGCTTGGCGTTCTGTGACTTGGCGTATTGATACACCATCTCGGATTTGCCGATACCGGGTGCACCCCAGATCATCATGGAAAGATTAGCCGTGGCGCATGCTGCTATTTCTGCAGGCAGTTGGCTGGGTCTAATTGTCATGCTCATATGTGTCTCCTCTTGAGAACTGCTCGTTGGATAAAACAGACAGCACCTGCGTAAGTTCCGCAGGGTCTATCTGAATGTAAAATCGGGGTTCGGCGTCGGTTGCTGTGTGCAGTAGGTGATGTTGCAGATGCTTCATGCACCACAAAATAATTTCTTGACGGGTTTTGATCATGTCTCCTATCCCATGTTGTCTGGTGCATGTTTCATGAACTGCTCCTGTCGGTACTCACAGAGCATGTCGTAGTGGCAGTCTTGGTGGTAAAGGTCGCCGTGTTCACAGCGCTGGGTTTCTTCGTGCGACTCAATTGGGTCTTCGCACCATTTGCAGCATTTCTTTTCGCTCATGCTTCCTCCTCAATTGGCTCGTCGGCGTGATAGTTTGAGTCGGTCAGTACGTCGCGCCGGTACATAGCAAGCTTGGTTTTGACGCATTTAGTACAAACACGGCACAAATAAATGCCGCGCGCGTCGTACTCTTCCCAGCTGTAGTCCACGTCTGGGTCTTGCTTGCATAGGTGGTGTTGGAGATCACTCATACGGTTCCTCCTAATAGCCGTGTGACTTACTTTCGTAGTCATCAGGTTCGTTGGGGTCATGCTCGGGGGGCTGGGCACGATCACGTTGCTCGCGGTAAGCGTCGAAGCAGTCTTCCTCTTCCTGCTCTGCATACGGCCCCGTCCTGTCGTGCCAGTGGGAGTAATCGTAAGAAGGGTCGTCTGAAATGCGACAGGGCATGCGACCCTCGGCAGTATCAAGCAGCATGGCATATGCCTCCGTGTGGTCTTTGATTTGTTGGAGTAGGAGTTTGGTGATGTCAGTTGTCATGACGCAGCCTCTTTGGTCACATCTACAACGCGTGTATGGCTGGTCATTTTGTGGTGTCTGATCAGCCACATTTTTTTGTCCATCGCAGTTTTCTTGGGGCTAGGTTTCAGCAACATGTTTCTCCATGTGCCGTCACTGGATAACTGCTGGCATTGCCAAATGTGTTTGCGTTCGTTCACGACGACACTCCCTTTGGATCGTGAGTGCGCCAGCCGAGCTTGCGGTAGGGAAACTTGTCGGTCTTGATCATGCCGTATGATTCATGGCGCATGGTTCGCTTCATGAAGAACAACAGCACGCTGACGATGGTGCCCGCTGTGAGTGCTGCCATCATGCCGCTGAAGGTGCCAGCGAGCAGGAACATGAGCAGCACGGTGACGAACAGATCGACATAAATGTCGTAGTTGATGATCTTGCGGACACCGAATTTGAACAACAGAAACAGCATGCCAGCAGCAGCAATTAGTCCCGCTAATAACATAAGTCACTCCTTTTTGCTTGAATCGGTTAGAAACTTCACCAACACATCCCGCTTGTTGGCGGTGTTGTTGCACAGCTCGGTGATGAACTGCTGCACAGCTCGCCTGTTTTCGAAACGGACGAGCATTTCCACGCGAGCTGCTGCCATATCAGTCAGCTTGGTCCATGGATCATGGTTCAGATTGGACATTGTCATCCTCCGCGTCAGCCACAAATATAAATCCATCGGGTTTGTCTGTTTTGGGAACAACATTTAGCACCGTCTTGGTGGCTGCATTAAGAGAGTCAGACGCTTGCTCTAGCTCAATGCGTGCTTCTTGCAGGATTTTGATGATTTCCATCATCTCGCCGTCAGGCTGGAATTCGATGGTGATTTCGGGGTCTTGATCGTTAGACATAGCCGTGCTCCTGTAATAGAGGGGTGAACTCTTGGTTTTCGGTGACATTGATAACCAGCACGATGTCGCCGGTTTGGGTGACGCGGTAGGTGATGGCGACAGTGCTACCTGGATCAGCAAACGCTTTGATGCCAGAGATGCTAAAGCGTTTGTCGCCACGATTCTTGGTGCGATAGAACATGAGCTGTGTTGCGTCACCTTCGACAAACTCAGCGTCTACCGCACGCTTTTCCCCCGGCTTCATGGTGTCGTAGTCGATACCGAGCAGCTTGGCGAAGGCACGCACTGACGCGTTGGCATCAATGATGTGTTTTTCAAGCATGGTGCGGGTTAGTTTGAGTACGGCAGGTGGGTTGCTGCCGAGTGTGACGACGTTACCGTCGTTGGTTTTGATGTTCATGGTGGGTAGTCCTCTGAAGTAAAAGCCCAATCAGCTACGGTCTCTATAGGCCATTCAGTGCTGGGTTCTTTGTTGTCTTCGGCGTTAGTAACAGTGATATCTGGTTCGTAAAAATCTAACCCCCTGTCTGTTATTAACAGATCGCTTACAGCCTCATGCATATGTTTGTCGGCAATACGGAAAGCTTCGTCGTAGTTGTCGGCAATGACATCTATAAACTTGTCGGTAATAAACTGGCCGTGAAATCGGTAGTAGTTCATTGTTCCTCCACTTCGATTACTTCGGACTCGTCGCAGTTGAGGTACTTGTAGCTGAAGTCGTCCCAGTAAATTTCTTCGGCTTCTTCAGGGCTATCAGCATCCACGTAGTAAACGACTAAGTTGGTTTCTTTTACGTAGACTCTGTAATAAGTCATTGATCAATGCCTTCCGTTTCCCGAATGAAAAACTTGACGTGGATAAAGCCGCCCTGCATCGATGAGATGGCGTAATCAAATGGGCAGTTCTCTACCCAGTTAAGGAAGCTTTGAATGTTTTTTGCTTGCAGTGTCAGTGCCATGCTTCGTGCCTTATATTTGGTGTGGGAGGTAGGAATCGAACCTACTCACCTTTCGGGTCAGATTTACAGTCTGATGCGACTCTCCTACTTCGCCGCTCCCACTTGTTTGTTAAGAAAAGCATCCAGCTTCTCCATTCTTCGGGAGACATTGACTCTTTGTTTTCAATGAACGCGCGCTTATAAACGTCTCTACGTCGTTCTTCATACTCACATCGGTTCATGCTTCATGCTCCATGGTCCGGCACGCTAACTCCCCCGCCGGAGGCAAAAATAAAAAAACCCCGATGCCAAAAGGTGGCACCGGGGGTGGAGTAACACTACGCGGCTAGTCGCGCGTCGAGCATCTTGGCGCGATTTGCCATGAAGCCAGCGAGCTTGGTCTTGGTCTCGTTGGCCTTGAGTTCTGCAACGATCTCGTCCATGACCTGCATAGCCGCGTCGTAGGTATCAGCTGGCGTGGCGTGGACCCACGAGTCTGATGTCTCGTCGTAGCTGGACGGGTTGAAGAACAACAGGTCGATGTCGAGCGCCTCACCGTCGATGTCCAACTCGTTCATGATCAGCGTCTGAGTCTGGAACAACAGCTCGTAGTCAGACTGAACGGCGTCCTTGATGCGATCCACGGGCAGATTGACACCTGTCTCGTCGATAGCGGTCTGAGCAAGGTCAACACCGTAGATGCCACCAGACTCCTCTTCCTGCTGAGCGGCACGGTCGAGGTCAACTTTGAGCCTGCGCGCGTTCCACATGATGCGATCCATGAGGGTCTGCATGTGGTTGATGACAGCAAAGACGTGGAACGGAGCCGTGTCTCTGTCAGAGTTGCACTCAAACGCGGCTTTGGCATAGGCCACATCGATGGGGGTCTCTGAGTTGGTAAACCCAGCGATGTAGTTAGCCAAGTTGGTGTAGTAGGTGTTGGACTTACCCGCACACAGCTTGTTGAGGGCACCGGGGATGAATGAATCGTTCATGTTCATAAGAACTCCTTGATTGTTAGTACAGCTAATAATGGGAAGCAATGCAACAGACTATGTCCTAGTAAAGTCCGCGCACTGCTCATTGGTAACGACCGGCTGCGAGGAACGAGCAGTCGTTGGTTCGTTGAAGACGATGTCGCCGTCATGCTCCGTGTGGTAGACGAAGGGACGCTCTCGCTCGTCAAGAAAATCTGCCAACGGGCACTCGTTTCTGCGTGTTGCCTGCAAAAAGAGATGCACTGAGTCGTCAAGACAAAAATCTTCGGGAGTGTTAAGGCGCAGTGGTATCTGCGTGTTGCTGAATACATGGGTCATGGTTTATGCCTCCTCTCCTATGTCTTCGAGAAACGCTTCGTGGCAGGACTTGCACTGGTACACACCAGTTCGCCAGCCAACGATGACTTCGCGGAACCAAGTGTCGGTATCGGGCCAGACTTTCTGAACAAGCTCACCGATTTGGTATCGATCAAGCTCATGGCTGGCAACGACAACGTGGTTTTCTTCGCCGCAGTCGTAGCAAGTTGCGTTGAGTCGGTATTGTTTAGTCATGGTTCATGGCTCCTGATTCATGGATCGATGTACAGTGGTGTATATCGATACAGGTAAAAAATGGGTGAAAAAGGTGAAAATCGCTGTGGAGATCGACGAAGATCACAGCAATTAGCTACATGTGCCAGCATGTGCCAGCATGTGCCAGCAATGTGCCAGCAAAAGAGAGAAAAAAGTCAATAAAAACAACGATGTGCCACTTGTGCCAGCAAAATTGAGTTTTACTCACACTGTAAAAAAAGCGTGTCGAATTTCGTTTTTGCGTCAAAAAACCCGTAGGTGAAAATGGCAAAAAGGTGGCACAGGTGGCACAAAATGGCACAAAATTAACAAAAGGACATTAAAAACAACAGGTTAGCCCTGTGCCAGAGGTGGCACAAAGGTGGCACAAAGCCGGCACAGCACTGGCACAGGTGGCACAAGCTCGTTGTAGCACGTCACATGCCCGATGAAACATGAAAAATGGCTCATGCATCATGCACTGTGGCACGCAAACCTCCTGGCCCTCGGTAGAAAAGGGAGCTTACGCCCCCCTGTCCTGATCGATGAACAGATATCCATCCATTTCTTCGATGTTGTCGAGTGAGTCAGCGATGTCCAATGCTGAGAAGGTGAGTAAACCGAGGAGTACGTCGCCGGGGTTCTCCTTGGTGTATTGCCATGCTTTCGATGCATAGGGCTTGCTCTTGTCGATGAGGGATAAAGCGGTGGGTTTAGCTTGATCCATGAGACGGTCGAGTGCTGTGAATTTCATGATGCATGCTCCTTGAGCCATTGGTTGTTGAGTGCTTCTGCGTGATCCAGTGCGCTGGTTTGTGCGTGACGTGCCATTGCGGCGAGAAGGGCGTTGAGGTTAGTCATTGCGACGGTGGTGATAATGATATGAAAGAAGAAGCCAGCGATGATGGTGAGAATAGAGGTACTGCCAACGAGAGCGCAGAAACCGGTGATGGTGATGGTGAACATGATGGCGCTGACGATGAGACTGCTAACCGCAAGCGCGTAGAGCTTAAGATTCTGAAACATGGGATAAGTCTCCTAAATAAAAGTCATGAGAAGCCACGGGAAAGCGGCGGCAAACAAAAGAACGAAAGATTCAAAAACGATAGGTCTCATGGGTAGATCTCCTTAGTGGAAGGGACAGGGGTCGTCTTCGTCGTAGTGGCAGTCACAGACTTCGCAGTAGATTTCTTTAGGCTCGAAGTCGAGTTCTACGGTCGGGTCTTCGAACTTGTTGAATGGCAGGTCGTACTGTTCCATGGTGGGTCTCCTTATGCCCAAGCTACAGCGTTAAATGTGATGCGGTCGTTGTGGACAATAGGTGCCCAGACCATGTCGACGCCAAACACGTCAGCCATCGCGTCAATCCACAGTTCGAGGTCGTAGGAGTCTTCCTGCTCCATGAGTCCTGAAACATGCTCAAGTGCTCTGATGCCTGCTTTGGTATCAGCGAAGGCGTAGGTGTATCCAGTGTGACCGGTAGGGTGCTCGTCCTCCTCGATGAGAACGAAAAGGTCTTCGGTGCAGACGATGGCGTTGTCCGCTGGGTGTAGCTCAAGGTACTGATTCATGGTGTATCTCCAAAGTAAGCGAGCGTCATTGCTCACAAACACGAACGGTCAAGCGCGAGGAACGAGTGGTTGAGGGGGTTACTGCCAGACAAGGTTCATGCGACATGGTGCGAAACAAGGTTCCAAGTCGGAAAACGGGGGAAACGGGCGCGTAACTATCCGGCAGGGGAGACAATGAGTGAGTGATTCAGATAAATTTTTTCAAATTTTTTTCTAGTAAAAATTTTTCGCCGCCCTATCTTGTGTAACAGGCAGCTGGGGGGCTGTATGTGAAAAAACAAATGTGTACGCTCTGTAACGAAGAGCTACCGATCAGTGAATTCGAACAATACCCAAGCGGAAAATGGCGCATGCAATGTGAACCATGCCGCATGAAGCATAAGCAGCGTAAACGTCACATGGTCATGCAGCAGTCGCATGAGGCGTATCTCAGAAACCTGCATACAAAGCTAAAGTCCACGCGTAAAAAGACCCATCCCTGGAACTTGGTTCCTGAAGACTTAATTGATATTTGGGACGAGCAGGGCGGAAAATGCGCGGTATCGGGCGTTGCGTTAACACATCACCTAGATGGCTCAGGTGCCAAAGAGTTCAACGCGTCAATTGATCGTATAAACAATGATCAGGGCTATTCGCGAGAAAATGTCCGGTTAGTCGCGTACAGAATAAACATCATGCGGCATACATTAGCGACAGATATGTTTTGGTGGTGGATCAAGACTATTCATGATCACTCTTGTGAATAGATATTAGTACAGGTAATATTATAGCTATGTCCGATTACCAGACAGAAGCATACGCGATAGAGGGTCTGGCTGAAGCTGTCATCGGGGTTGGACTTCGCGACTCGGGTCAGCAAGTGCTGGTCTATGACGCACTAAGTGTGCAAAACATATTAGAAAGCTCAAATTCTGGGCTTTCGTTTGACACGTTCTTAGAGGCCTTGCAGATGGAAGACCTCGGCGAGCGTGCACCTTTATTTATATGGTTAGACGACGACCTTAAATATGGACTGCAAGCAGTTGGAACAGGATCAAGCCATCGACTCCATTAGTGGCCCCGTGGAGCTGACGCATACTGAGTTCCAATCCCATCTACCTTATATGGGCTTGGACCTGAATTCCTTGAGCGTGCAGCAAGAGAAGCTGGTCATGCTCGTCGCGTCGGGTATGTCGATTGCAGCGGCTGGAAGGGCAGCGGGTTACTCGCACCGCAACAAAGCGTATGACGCGATGGCGCGGCCTGAATGTAAGCGGGCACTGGAGTATTTCCGTGAGCAAGCGCGGGAAAAGGTGAATTTTACCGTCGCGAACGCCCACACCATGTATATGGAGGCGTACTCCGCGTCGGCGACTGCGACCGAGATGAAGAACACGACGGATAGCCTCGTGAAGTTGCACGGTTTGGTGCAGAACGAGCCGCAGGCGCAGGTCAACGTGCAGATCAACGCGTCGGCTAAGCAGCTGGAACGGTTGTCGGATGAAGAGTTGATCAAGCTCGTGGGGAAAGAAGAGAACTATCTGGAGCCGGTCGTTGGAGGTTGAGCAGCGCGAGTGCGGTGTCTGTCGGACTCTGCAGCCCGAGACGCTGTACGCCAGCACCGAGCAGCGCATCTGCGTCTACTGCGTTGCCAAGAAGCAGGAAGCGCTCCCCGCCGCAAAAGAGAAAGAGGAAGAACAACAACCCAAGGAGGAGATGAGTCTTGAAGATAAGGCCAAAGCTGAACTGGCACTACGCATACTCACCCGGAAAAGGTTGCTCCCGTTCGTTGAGAGGTTTAACCCTGACTACAGTGCCGGTTGGGTCCATAAAGACATCTGTCGTCGGCTGGAGCAGTTCAGCCGTGACGTGGCTGAAAAGAAGAGTCCGCGACTTATGCTCTTTATGCCACCCCGACACGGCAAAAGCACACTGGCGTCGATTGCATTCCCGGCTTGGCATTTGGGCCGACATCCAGACCACGAATTTATATCTTGTTCGTACTCGGGTTCGCTTGCGATGGGGTTCAGTCGTAAGGTCCGTTCGTTATTACGTGACCCTTCCTTTAAAACGGCGTTCAAAACGCGTCTGGACCCGGATTCGCAAAGCGCTGAAGCATGGCTTACTACCAATGGTGGTGGTTACGTTGCTGCTGGTGTTGGTGGTGGTATTACTGGTAAGGGCGCTCATGTCCTTGTCATCGATGATCCAGTAAAGAACCGTGAAGATGCTGAAAGTCAGAATAATCGCGAAGCTAACTGGGACTGGTACACATCGACTGCTTATACGCGTCTTGCCCCTGGGGGTGGCGTACTTGTCATTCTCACTCGCTGGCATGATGACGATCTTGCTGGAAAGCTCCTTCGAGCCAGTTCCGAAGGTGGTGACGAGTGGACCGTCGTTAAGTACCCCGCTATCGCCGAGGAAGATGAAGAGTTCCGCGCCACTGGAGATGCACTACACCCAGAGCGCTACGACGTAGAGTCGCTGCAGCGTATCCAGCGCGCGGTTGGACCCAGAGACTGGTCGGCGCTGTACCAGCAGAATCCGGTTGCAGACGACGGCGACTACTTCTCACGAAGCATGATCCAGTACTACGACCCAGACGACATAGATCTGGATCGGATGAAGTTCTACTGCGCGTGGGACTTGGCGATTGGTAAGAAGGATCGCAACGACTACTCGGTCGGCATGGTCGTCGG